>Ga0209515_10001629_pt1 | contig 36959 bp, 41 predicted proteins | sample Subgroupgradi54m_FD_187454 | JGI IMG/M metagenome (GOLD analysis project Ga0209515, IMG submission 187454) | Subsurface groundwater microbial communities from S. Glens Falls, New York, USA - GMW60B uncontaminated upgradient, 5.4 m (SPAdes)... ... | reverse complement strand
TGAATGAATCCCCCAGCCTGCAACATCCAAAGCTTTTTGTAAAGTCCTCCTTCGTTTGCAAGCAGCCCGTCGTGGGTGCCAGTTTCCACAATTTTTCCACCGTCAATGACGACAATACGGTCCATTTTTCGAATAGTGGAGAGCCGGTGAGCGATGACGATGACCGTTTTCCCCTTCATCAGCGTATCTAGAGCATCCTGAATGAGCATTTCGGAATGGGAATCAAGACTTGAGGTGGCTTCGTCCAGGACAAGAATAGGTGCGTTTTTAAGAATGGCACGTGCGATGGCGACACGCTGACGCTCTCCTCCCGAGAGCTTAATACCGCGCTCTCCAACGTAGGTTTCGAACCCTTCAGGAAGGTTATCAATAAAGTCGTCACAGTGGGCAAGGGTCGCGGCACGGTGCACCTCTTCGTCGGTTGCATTTTCCCGTCCGTAGCGGATGTTATCCAAGAGACTGCGGTGGAAGAGGAGTGTGTCCTGCGGTACGAGCGCGATAGCGTTTCGCAGGGTGTCCAAGGTGACATTCGCGATAGCGGTTCCGTCAATCATCACCGAACCTTTGGATGGTTCGTGGAGACGAAGCAGGAGCTTTACGATGGTTGATTTACCTGCGCCCGAAGGACCCACCAGCGCGATTTTTTCTCCCGGCGCAATGGTAAGATTAAAATCGGTAAATACTTCACGCGTTTGGTTAAAACTGAAGGAGACGTCGCTAAACGATACCTCTCCTTCTCGCACCGAAAGCTCCTTTGCACCCCGCTTGTCGCTGATTTCGTGGGGGAGCGTCATAATCTCTACCATCTCCTTCGCATCCGCGTAGCTTTCATAAATGTCTCGGATGACACGAGAAAACTCCCAGAGTCTATGGGTAAGGCCGAGGATATAAGCTTGCAATAGGACGAAGAATCCCACCGTAATGATGTTCTCTGTCCAGTAGCCGATGGCGAGGTAAAAGATGGCGAACTCAATCGTAATGATAAGCACCGCCTGCACCGCCTCCACGAATGCGCTGATATCCAGGGATATTTTGTGTGAAGTGGCCTGGGTTTCGGTTACTTCCTTAAAAAGGCGCGACTCGCTCGCGGTTCGGGTAAATAGTTGAATGGAATGGTGGTTTGTGATGGCATCCGCAAGTACTCCGGTCGTCTTTGAGTCCGCTTCGGCGACGCGAATATCGTACTTGAGTTTCCAAAGCGATACGGCGTAGTTGAACAGCATAAAGAGCAGTGCCCATCCAAGCATAATGCCCGCTACAATCGGCTTAAGAAAGTAGAGCACGACGCCCACACCTATGATTTTTACGAGCAGAGGAATAACATTCCAGATAATTTTGTCGCTCAAACGGTCAAACGAGCGGGCGAGTCGATTTACACGCTGTACGAGGGAGCCCGTGAAGTTGTTACTGAAGAACGAGTAGGAGTGGCGCAGAAGATACTCAAACGCCTGTTGGCGGAGTATTGCGGAAACGGCGGTGAGGAATTTATTCTCGACAAAGGTGGCAATGCGATAGCCGAGCCATACGATGCCATTTAAGGCGAAGATGGTGAAAAGGGTGCGTACGAGTGGTTCTCTTGCGGATAATCGGTCGGTGGTCGCGATGACCATGTCAAAAAACCTCTTGTAGTAGAGTGGGGTAATAACCTCCGTGATGTTTACGGCAACCATAGAAAGGACAACGACAAAGAGAAGTCCTTTGTAAGGGCGAACCGCCCGCCAAAAGGTCTTCAGAATTTCTCGTATGCCGACTTTTGGGTAGCTGATTTTTTCCATAGAGTATAGAGTTAGAGCCGTTTTTCAACGGTAGAGCTCATATAATGCCATAATTTCGCTACTTTTTCTACAGAAGTGCTTGACAGGGGTTTGCGGTATGCTACGCTCAAAAGTAGAAGATCGTTGTTACAAAACAAAACCTTTCGGATCTCTCCAATACGCAGATCTACGCGGATAAAAACGCGGATGTCGCTGATTGTGGGAGGTTGGGTCCGAATATTCTGTCGCAAGACGGAAAAGGTGGCGCTTGCTCTGATGCGTATGGTTCATGGTATATGATTCATACTTCATGGTGAGTACCCGGAAGCTCCCGTAATCATGGGCGAACCATTGTCTCCGAGGACGCGGATCATCGCGGATTAAAACGCCGATGAACGCGGATAGGGAATGAGATGGTGAAAGAGTCTTTCTGGTAGAGTTCTTGTTACAAGTTACTGTACCGGTTCGACAAACTAAGGTGGTACCGTGGGAAAACATCCCGCCCTTATTACTTCGACTAACGTCGGAGTGATAAGGGCGGGATTTTTGTTTGTCGACGTTACCCGCTTTTTCAACTCTTTCATTATTTTGTTATGAAAATTATCTACAGACAATTCTGGTGTCGCAATTGTAAAAAGCTTATCGAGCTGCGCCTCCCCTCATCCACTTATTGCACGTTGTGCGGTTCGTCTCTCTTGCAGACCTACTCTCGCAGCGATTTCGGAAACATCCACGTTCGTCTTCAAAGGCTACCTTATGGACGATATGCTCTGTGACTCATGCCACGTAGCCCTAACCTTCCAGCAAAGGGTTGACAGCGGGAGCGATGTCATCAATAGGTATGTATGCCCTGAGTGCGGAAAGGAAATCAATATGGGTATTTTCTCCTGCACGCTGTCACCGCTTATCGCACATCGCCCGAAGTCAAAAGGGAAGTATTTTTGTGAAGCCTGCAACTTCGGCACGGATTGCGAAATCTGTCCCTGCTGTAGGGAAAAGCTCAAGAAATCAAAAGTTGCTCATTAACGTGCGGGCGCTTCAACCTCTGGTTGAAGCGCCTTTTTTATACGTGCACTTGACTATAAAAAGGAGTTTCGATAGGTTTATAGCACAATGAAATCAATGAGCTTTACGTTTAGCTTTTTCTTTAGTGGCACTCGCGAGTCGAGGGTCGGTTCCTGTCTTGGTTAAGAAAAGCTAACGTAGCTACTCCACAAAGACAGAAACGGGCTCTCGAACGAGACGCCCGTTTTTGTTTGCCGATTTCCCAAGGAGGGAAGTAGGAGGAAACAAAAAAGCGAACATTGGAAAATCCTATGCCAGTCGATAAAAAACATCTTGAAGGACCCAAAGTAACCGTCGGAGTTGGTTCGACTTTCAAACTAGTGAGGGCGATGACGCTCGCTCTTGTTGTGGGAAAATCGTCGGCACACTTTCCGACCAACAGCCAGGGTGTAGTCTTGGAAGTGCTTCCTAATCCAGCTCTGAAAGGGGCTCGTCTCTACTCCTCACGAGTTGTACACCCAGAAAATGGATCCGTGGGAGAGGGGAACGTGCCTCGCGATTATTTTGTCCCATTTGAGGTGAAAACAGAGCGCTTCACCGAGGGTTAAGGAAAAAAAGAGGAAGCTATGTGTTTAAACTCCGGTCGGCAGGTAGCTGGCCGGGTTTTTTTATTCAAACCTGCTTTTTGATCTTTCGTAAAGAGAGTATCTCTCCTATGATTACGAATTTTGTTACAAGTACTGAAATGGGATATATCCAGTTTATGAGGGAATAGGTACTCATAGAAAATATAGATAGCGAGTGTTTAACGGTATCCACAAACATTGACCCGAGCGATTCACTCCCTGGAGCATGCCAGGTCTTTCTCATGGTTGGGAAGAATGCTATAAGATCAATGAGCGTCGCAAGTATCACCGACCAGAGTACGCTATCCACAAGAAGCCAGGGGAGTATCGCAAGAAGTGCGAACACGAGGCAGAGCTTATCAAAGCCGGTAACATCCTTCGTGCCGTAACCTCCCTTTAGTGAGAGAAGGAGCGTTCCGGTAGTTACGAGAGCAGACGCCCCTGTTGCCCATGACCCAGGACCTCCACCCGAGACCACCTGTCCCAAGAAAGCAATCCACGTGACGATAGTCCAGATAAGTACCAATCTTCAATCTAATGCCTAGGTGAAATGTCCAAAATTCGTTGCGAAAATTGAGGATTTTGAGGAAGCATATCGAGATACGCTGACGAGAAAGACTCAATTTGCAGCAGAATTTTGGACATTTCGGCAGGCAAGCTATGTCTTTCCCGTATTTTGCGGTTAGATTGAAGATTGGTACTAAGCCAGGTGTAGGTGTGTGGTTTCGTGTTGCCACGAAAAATATCTCGGATATACAGCTAAGAACTGTACAAAGCCAGAACCGCTGCCACCGCCCCAAGAATTATTTTGAGGTTCATAAAAAACTATGATGGGTTAAATAAGCTTACAATTAACTCCAAACTTTTCGAATGGACAGTGCTTCTCATCTTCATCTACGATTTCTATAGCTTTAGTGCCCAAAGACCATTTTTGTACTTTTGTGTATCCTTGTTTCTTCAGAAGCAAGATAGGGTTATAGTCGACGGCACCTTCAACCTTAGGGTGTACGAATGCTAGTCTGTATTCATGGGCGCTTATTTTACCAAGAACGACAACTGGATTTATTTTGCCCGTAGGCACTAACGATGATATTCACTCTTTAGCAGTTGGGAGACGTATCTTTGCCTGCACATCAACCAATATCGTAGTGAGTTCGTCATATCCCGCATCCGGCGCAAGTTTTGTCTTCGCAACAAACTCAGCAAGCGATTGGTTGGCGGAATGCTCTGTATAAGTAACGACTTCAACGTCCTGTTGATATCCCCACGGCGCAACGTCGCCTTTTGATTTATCGCTCCACACCGTTCGAACATCAGGGGACTGTTCAGAGTCCTCCACTCCCTGTATAAAATAGGGTTTTTGGTGGACTTCTTGTAGTCCAGCCATAGCAATAGCTACGGCCATCATTTCTCCTACCTTCTTGGGAGGTTGTGTGTCTGCAAAATCCACCTCAAAATGGGCTGCTACGTTTAGTGCAGGATACCAGTATTTATCTATCATCATCGTGCGCATTGGACATTGAGATTAGACACATTAGTTCGTATTAGTATCTTTCGTGTAACACTCTAATTTGATCACAAGATTTATTGTAGCACCTAACTCTACAGAGACCGCGAGTACGCTTATCGAAACTTACAGTTTCAGTACACCTTTCCCATCCAGCACTAATTTTGTAAAAATTAGTGCTGGATAAGGGAGAAGGTCTTCGATTCTCTGTAGGGTCACCCAACAAAAAAGGCCACTACCATGGCTCTTTTTTGTACCGATGACCCTACAGAGAATCGAACTCTGATTCCAGCCTTGAAAAGGCCGTGTCCTAACCGTTAGACGATAGGGCCGATAAGATATGAATCATGAAGTATGAATCATGAATTACGAAGAAGACTATACCATTTCTGGTAAAAATCGCAAAAGGAGATGTGCTTGAGATGTATATAGCACTGGCGTGAAATATGCTATGCTGTATGGATGAGATACGTTGCATCTCAAAAGGCGCTCGGTGAATGGTTTGCCGACATTAGAACTCGATGCGAGACAACCTATACATCTTGGGATGAAATTGCCCGACTGTTTGGGGTAACCGGTAGGACTTTGTATGAATGGAGGAAAGGTAAAAGTACCATACCTGTACGCGTTGTGGTTTTTGCTCGGAAGCACTTTGGCATCGGACCGCTTCGGGGTTCAAAAAAGTTGGATGACTCATGGTCTAAGGCTCAAAGTGGGAAGATTGGTGGCTTACAAAGAATCGCATTGTATGGTAATCCAGGAACCGCTTCGGGGAGAAGTTTGGGAGGTTTGCGGTCGCTTGCGACACATAAGCTAGCTCCATCATCTCCTTTTCTACCACGCCGAGTATCTTTACCGCCATACGGCACTGAACTTGCCGAATTTGTCGGGATAGTGCTTGGTGATGGTGGGGTTCAAAAGCGACAGATTGTCATTACGCTCCATAAGGAAGACGATAAAGCTTACGCTCGTTATGTTGAGCAACTCATCGGAAGACTTTTTAAAGTCAAACCCTCCTTAGTTCCGCGTCGTGGTAAAAATGCGGTTGATATCATTTTGTCGCGCGTAGCAGTTGTGCAGTTCTTGCAGAAAAAGGGAATAAGTGTCGGAGATAAAGTTCTGCATCAAGTTGATGCGCCGAAGTGGATTAGAGGAAACGCCACTCTTGAGTCGGCCTGTATTCGTGGTTTATTTGATACCGATGGTTGTTTTTACATTGACAGGCATAGTATAAAAGGTAAAGTGTACCTTAATTGCGGGATGAACTTTACGAACCGTTCTCTACCACTGCTTTCTTTTTTTAAACAGATACTTATAGAGAGAGGGTATCATCCTACGCAACGAACGGCATTTTCTGTTTTTTTGAGACGAGAGAATGAAATCCTGTGGTATATGAAGGAATTTGGGACTTCAAATGAGAAAGTTCGTCTTCGCTTCAAAAAATATTTTTGCGAAAAGTATGGAAGGGTACCGAAGCGGTCATAACGGCACCGACTCGAAATCGGATGTGGGCGAAAGCCCAACGTGGGTTCGAATCCCACCCCTTCCGTCAGAGTCTGCGAAAGCGGAATGGAGAAAGCGTGGGACGCTTTCGTGTGGGATTCGAAAAGCTTTTGAGCGTAGGTTCAAGCTTCGGAGCGAAGAACATACCCAAAAGGTGTACTGCTCCTGTAAGGAGAGAAACTCCCACCCCCTTGAATTTGAGCCACGTTTTTGGTTCAAAGTTCTTGGGCGTCATCTTCATTCAGAATGGGGAAAACTTTTGAGTGCTGTTTTGCTATACTACTCTTATGACTCTTCCCGATATAGACAGAATAGATTGGAAAGTAATTCACTTTTGTCGAATGATATCGGTGCCGGTTGCACGGTTCGGTCTATTTACGGTGTTTTTTTGGTTTGGGTTTCTAAAGGTCATCAACCTTTCTCCCGCAAGCGACTTGGTGCAAGACCTCTTTGAGAAGACGGTACCGTTTATGACCTTTGAGACATTTTTTATACTGTTTGGTCTGTTTGAGTGTCTTATCGGAATCCTCTTCCTCATCCGCGGAGCGGAGCGCATAGTCATTCCACTTCTCTTCATGCATATGGCGACGACCTTTATGCCACTCTTTATGCTCCGAGAGGAAACATGGAGCGGATTTATGGTGCCTACGCTGGAAGGGCAGTACATCATCAAAAACCTACTCATCATCGCGGCAGCGGTTGGGGTCGCCGCGCATCTCCACCCGATGAAGCACCACCACGTTACGTAACGGTTGCCTTAAGAGACAAATTGCTATATCGTAGATGGGTATTTTGCGCGCTTAGCTCAGTGGTAGAGCGACCCTTTGACGTAGGGTAGGCCGGGGGTTCAATCCCCTCAGCGCGCACCGAAAAAATTACATCGTTGTATCTTCGGAAAAGAAGACGCCGTTTTCTATTCGCTCAAGTGCTCGCTTGATGTAAGGAATAATGGTTTCTGGAGGAGCATGCAAAGGGAACCATGTAAGTTCGTCGTGCTTTAAGGGTTCAGTGTTTCGGAGCTCGCCCTTCCACGTTTGTGCGGTAAAAAAGAAATCAAAGTATACGCGGTCGACAGACACGCGGTGCATTACGTGCACAAGTTTTATATCTGAATCTGACAGTTCAATGTTTGTTTCTTCCTTTACCTCTCGGCGTAACGCTTCGCCTACGCCTTCGGTTTCCTCAATATGTCCAGCCGGCAAACCCCAATGTCCGTCCATCCAGCCGGTCTGTGCTCGGTGTTGGAGAAGCACTGCGCCATCCTTGGTGAGCACCGCATATGAAGCGGCGTGAAATGTGGGTGCGTGATCGGCCATACTATTTTGCTCTAGGGGATTTTCGGAATAATTCGGCGAGCTTATACACGTTTTCGTACGCGGGGAGAGCGAGCGCTTCTTCAGGTGTGACGAAGCGGACGGCGACGCACTCGTTTGAGGGAGTGAAGGCGAGACTTACAAGCGTTGTTTCGTAAAGGATGTTGACCAACCAAAACTCCGTGTCAATTTTCTTGGTGAATGAAAGAATAAAGGAAGGAGCATCGGCAACCGAGGTAACATCAAGTCCCATTTCTTCTCTGATTTCGCGCTTGAGGCAATCGTGGGGAAGTTCGCCGTGCTCCATCCCGCCACCGGGAAGCTCCCAGAGCCCGTTATCCTCTTGCACGGCAAGAAACTTGGTGTGGGTTTCGTCCAGAACGAGACCCTTGATGCTCACGCGATAAAAGTGCTGGGGAGTGGGAGAGCTCATTTGGCTGTTACGTGTAGGTAAATATCTTCAAGGGCTTTCACTGCATCGCCGGCGGCGATGTTGTTTTGGTGGTAGAGGCCGTCCGTACAATCCCCCGCAGCCCAGATGCCGGGAAGGGAGGTCATTTGCGTTCGTGGGTCCACAATGACTTGTTTGTAGGGCGTGAGCTTAACGAGGTCACGCAAAAAGTCGGTTGCAGGAGATGAGCCGATTTCAACGAAGATACCTTGCACGGGAAGCACCGATGGTCCTCCCGACTCTTTATTTTGATAGACAAGTCCCGTCACAAATTTGTCACCCTTAATTTCCAGAATGTCCGTGTTAAGCCATGCTTTCATTTTTGGATTTGAGAGCACCTTCTTTACCGTGACGGGGTCGGCTTTGAACTCGGGGCTTTTGTGAATGAGCGTGACACTCTTGGCGTAGGCGAGAAGCTGGGCTGCCGTTTCAAACCCCGCGTTGCCACCACCGATGACCGCTACATCCATATCGGCAAAAAGTGGGCCGTCACAGCTTGCGCAGTAGGTGATGCCTTTGTGTTCCAGCGTGTCGGCGCCTGGTACGGTAAGTTTTCGGCGAGCACTTCCCGCAGTGACCAAAACCGTTTTCGTTGTGTAGCCACCCGCATCCGTCGTAACGAGGAAACCGCCTTCAGGCGCTCTGGTAATGCTTACCACGCTCTCACCCGCCTTGATATCTACAATGTCACCCGCGTAGGCACGCAGGTGCGCTTCGAGGGCTTTTGCGAGGTCGCCCCCCGAAATCTTTACGGTGCCAATCCAGTTCTCAATGCCTTCGGAAACGGTGCTCTGTCCACCAAAATCACGTGCAATAAAAACCGTCTTCAAGCGTTTGCGTGAAGCGTAGACTCCCGCGGAAACTCCCGCAGGTCCTCCTCCGATGATGGCTAAGTCGTAGTGAGTAGATACAGGATTCATGATTCAAGATACAGGATTAAGAAAAGACTTTGATTTTTTGAGCAGTCCTTGCAGTAACCGGTGTGCAAGTGCAAGTTGCCCCTCTATCTTAGCAAACTCCGGAAGAGAAATATATGTTAAATCTCGAGCGATAAACAGTTGATTCTTCAACTCTGTCAGAGATCCGTGCGCTATGTAGAAAAACTGAACCTTCTCTTTATAGCTTTGTCTGCCAAACCCCTCGGCAATATTTGATGTGATGGAAACGGATGCGCGGCGCATTTGGTTGGTCAACCCAAATAACTCATCTTGAGGGAATATTTTTGTTGCAGAATAAACAAGAAGCACTAACTTGTGTGCCTCTTGCCATGCTAGAAGATCGGTAAACTCTCTTATTTTGGATTCTTGAATCATGAATCCTGCTTCTTGAATCTATTTTTTTGCTCTTCGCAAAAAAGCGGGGACGGCGCCCCAGTCGTCGTCGGTATCGTCAAGAACCTTTTTTTCCTCAATAACCGGTGGCTTTGGGGCTTCTTTGCTTACCGAGCTCGGCATAATGGTGTTGAAAATTTTGCCACGGTCGTCGGCGGTCTTTTCTGCAGGTGTGCTAAAGAGCGGTTTGCTCTTCGCGCCATCGGGGAAACCGGAGGCGATAACGGTAATCTTGACCTCACCCTTCTTTAGTTTCTCGTCCTTGATGGTTCCGAAGATAACCTTTGCGTTGGGGTCAATGGACTCGGTGATGACCTTGGCGGCGTCCTGAATCTCAAACATCGTGAGGTCGTCGCCTCCCGCGATGGAGAAGAGAACACCCTTTGCGCCGTTGATAGAAAGTTCAAGGAGAGGGGAGTTGATAGCTTGCTTGGCGGCTTCCTCGGCGCGTTTCTCGCCAGTCGCGGAACCAATACCGATAAGGGCCGAGCCGGCGTTCTCAAGAATGGAGCGGATGTCGGCAAAGTCCAGGTTGATGATACCGGGGGTGGTGATAAGGTCGGAGATACCTTCAACGGCCTGGCGAAGGACTTCATCACACATGGCAAAGGCGGCCTTCGCGGTCGTGTCCTTTGAAATGGCGGAAAGAAGTCGGTCGTTCGGGATAACGATAATCGCGTCCACTACTTTGCGGAGTTCTTCCAAACCCTGTTCGGCAAGTCGTAGGCGCTGTGCTCCTTCAAAGAAGAACGGCTTTGTGGTGACTGCGACGGTGAGGGCTCCCATTTCCTTCGCGGTCTTCGCGACAATTGGCGATGAGCCGGTGAAGGTTCCGCCTCCTTCTCCACCCGCGATGAAGACCATATCCGCGCCCTTGATAGCTTCTTGAAGTTCCTCGCGTGTTTCTTCGGCGGCTCGTTTGCCAATTTCCGGATTCATGCCCGTACCGAGTCCTCGGGTGAGATTTTTCCCAATGTGAATTTTCTTTTTGGCGAGCGTATTGTGCAGGTCCTGCGCGTCGGTGTTTACCCCGATAAATTCAACTCCCTTAACTTTGGAGTTGATCATATGGTTCAGGGCGTTTTTTCCGGAGCCTCCGCACCCGAACACTTTGATTCGCGCGAATGCTTCAACGTCGGGGGTGATTTGGGGCATAGTAGTGAAAGTTCGAAGCTCTAATAACGAAGTTCGAAGAAATTAAAAAGAATAAGAAATAAATAAAAATCAGGAAGAATACCAATAGAACAAAACTCTCTATGTGTAAAACGTATCATAGCACTCGGGGTTTAGGAGTAAAGGGGTTGACAATAATTATCCCTGGTGCTTAGATTTATAGGAAAAATCAAAAAAAGGAGGATTCTTTGCACAAAATACAAGACGAGTTTACCGGCAAGCTAGGGCGTAATGGAAAACCACTATCTAGGCAGTACCTTTATCAGTTACGCAGGAAAGCGGAAGGAAATTGCGTAATCTGTCGAGTGGAAGCGGTCGACGGCTTTCATTGTCAGAGGCACAAGGACTACAACGCAGTTCATTCTCGGGAATATGCCCGAAAAAGATTTGGCTACAAGACGCATCGCAAGGAAGCTTAGAGAAGTAGGCTCTGTCTTCCCATCTTCCCTCGTCACCAGCTTTTGCTCGGTGGCGATTTTTTTTACTTCAAATCTTTTCTGATACTCTTTTTCTAAAGAATGATGGAAAGAATTGGTGTGGGTAAGAAGTGCAACTCCTGTTCAATCTCTCCCCTAGAAAAGGATGAGAGAAAAAAACTACGGCAAAAATTGGCGGAGGAAATTCATCAGTCCTTTTTTTGTTTTCTTCACGAGCGTAAGTCCCGAGATAGGTTCTTCGTCACCGTTCTGAAGTCCGATGATGCACAGTCCATAGGCAACCGACCACGATGCATCTTTTATCTGTCCGCGGATGTTATCACCGAACGAAACGGAAGCGACACGAGAAGGAAGGCGGAGCGTTGCTTTGGCGAGGTCGGAAGCGGTTTCAATGGCTGAGCCACCACCGGTGAGCACAATACCTGCGGGGAGAAGTCCACTTCGGCCGAGCTTCTTTAAGTGTGCTTCTATAAGTTCAAAAATATCGGAAAGGCGCGCCTCAACAATTTCGTCCAAGCGTTTGCGTGAGAAGTTTCCGCCGATAAGTGAACCGCGTTTGATACCTTCGGCTTCATCGAGCGGTATGCGGAGTCCGAGCGCGATGTCGTTCGTGATGTCGTTGCCCCCGATAGGAAAAACTTCAAGTGATATCGGTAGGTTGTTTTCAAATACGGCGATAGACACCGTTTCGGAACCGATGTTTGCGAGGACCACTCCCGCCATCTTTTGTTGCTTGGTCAGCGTGACCAAACTTGCGGCTATCGGAGAGGCGACCATATCTTCCACCTCGACTCCGGCTTCGGCGAATGCTTCAATAAGCTCATTTCGGTGATGTTCAAAACAGGTGATAAAGAGTGTGCGCACTTCAAGCTTACTTCCTTTGAGCCCTTCAGGTCTGCCGAGTATCGGCTTGCCGTCTATTTTATATTGTAGGACAACCGGGTGGAGAATGACACGGTTAAGCGAGAGCGACGCAGGAATTTCTTGCTCGCTTATTTCAAGGGCTTTGTTCACATCAAGCTCGGTGATTTCCAAATCGGCCTTTGTAATCACGACGGTTCCCGACGAGGTGACACAGGAAAGACCGATACCGCCGATAGATACAACGGCGCGGGTGATGGGAAAGCCGGCCGCTTTGGAAGCTTGTGCGACCGCCTGCCTGATACTTTTTACCGCATCGGGTTGGTTTAAGATGCAGCCATGATGAAGACCGCGAGATTCGGAAAAGCCGACACCCACGACCTTGGGAAACTCTCGTTCGCCCTCGTGCGCGCTTTCCGCGGCAACGACACGCGTTTGGTAGGTTCCGATATCAATGCCGACAGAAATAGTACGAGACATAAAGAAGCACGAAACTCGAATATCGAAATCCGAAACAAACTCAAAAAAATAAAACTTCAAATTCCAAACGAGACTGCCTCGGGATTTGTTATTTATGATTTAGATATTGTTTGGGATTTGGTGCTTCGGATTTCGGATTTGAAAAGCAATTCAGATGTTAAATTTCTTTCTGAATTTCTTTTCCTGTCGCTCCATTGTACCCCCATGTGTGTATCCTTTCAAATGAAAGAGACCGTGGATAAACAGGAATTCGAGGAAATTTTGAGTGTTTCGTGCAAAAAGTGGAGCTTGTTTTGCCACTTCAGCCATACAGAAAACAATCTCACCCGATGTGGAAGAAAGTGAGAAACTCAAAATGTCGGTCGGCTTTGCCTTACCGCGGAACTTCTGGTTAAGTTTCTTGATTTCGGCACTTCCGACAAAGGCAACACTAAGCTCATACCCCTTTCCGAGGACGGCATCCTTTGCGGAATGCAAAAACGCCCGCGAGACGCGGGGAGTTCTGGGAAGATTTGAGACCGAAACAAACATTTAGGTTGTAGTGTTCTAAATGTTCTACTGTTCTAAATGCAATGTTGCATCTATAACACATACAACAAGTATAACCGCCATCTCTACCGACGTCCGCGCTTCTTTTCTACCGGAAGCTTGCCGAGCTTTGCGAGTTTCTCGCGTTCGGCGCGTCGCTCGATGAATTTGAGGGTCCCCATCTTTCTCTTCAGGGTAGAAAGGTTGCGGGTCTTGTAGCGGAGACCTCGTTTTCGCATAAGTACACCCGAACTCTGTACGCGTTTGGTAAAACGGCGGAGCAGGCTAAGGCTACTCTCGTTTCCGGTCTTCTGTACTTCTACGTTTACATTTGGCGCTGACATGGGCGAAATAGTAGCATAGGGCGTCTATATTGGCAAATAGTTGGACGGTACATTCAACCTGCTATTGCAAAACTCTTCAAAACACAGACTACACAGTATCCAAACAAAGCCTCAAACCCCCAAATAGCACAAACCATGGAACTCAGTCATCTTGTGTGCTTTGCTATTGATTTGAGAAGTTTGTTTGGTCTTTGTGTGTTGTGCTTTGTGTTTTTTCGTTATCCCAGCTTCATCTTTTTAAAGTATTCGGCGAGGTTTTGGAGCTTCACCGTCTCTTGTGCTCGGCTGACGGTGTTTCTGACGATGACCGAGTTTTCGAGCGCTTCACGCTGTCCGAGTATTATAGAGTAGGGGATGCGCAGGTTCTCGGCGGATGATATTTGTGTGGTGAGTTTGTCTCGGCAGAGCGCCTGGTAGAGTGGAATTCCTATCTTGCGCATCATTTCAATAACGCGAAGGCTCTTCAATTTCGCGCAGAAGCCGAGTTGCAGAAAAAAGATAGAGGGCTTACGGAACAGAATCTTTCTTTTTGCGGAAGCACTTTTTGCGTCTTTGGGAAACAGCAAGTTCATACCGACCGAAGGCACTTCGCGTTTAAAGCCAAGACGTTTTCCGAGTCCGTTATAGCGCGCTCCCGAGCACAGTACGCGGGAGGTTCCGCCTCCAAGCGCTTCCCTAATTTCAAACAACGTTTCGGTGGCGTACAGACGGTTGCCGATAAGGCTGTGCTCTATGCAGTACGGGATTTCAAGTTCTTCCAGAAACTCAAGTACCTCTTTGAAGTGACGACGACTCTCGTCTCCGAGCGAGCCGATAGTTTTCGGCGCGCCCTCCGCGAGGAGCATACATTTCTCGTGCGTACACTTAATAAGGTCGAGTGGGTTCTTCCGGAGGAGCGTTTTACAGCTTTGTGGGAGAAGCGCCATATGCTTTTTGTAGTAGTTGCCGAGTTCGCGCAGAAATCGGTTCATAGAATCTCGGTCGCCAACGCTGTTGAGGACGAGGGTAAGCTCGGTGTGTCCCTCTTCCTGTAGTGTGGCGAAGGCGGTTTGGATAAGGGTGGCTTCCGCGACACTTTTTCCGCTCCCCATTATTTCAAACGAGAGTTTACGTTCGTCACCCGATTTCTTTTTTCCAGATATTCCCGACTGAAGTTCTCCGCAAAGCATAATGGGCTGAGCGTGCCCGTCAAAGTTTTGTTCCTCGTAGTGACGAAAAAGCGCGACACGTTCTTCCAGACTTGGAACCAGTGCGGACGGTTCGGTTCGGTCTTCGTATCCGAGACCGCGCGCCCGTTCGCGGTCTTCTTTGGTCACGACGAGCGGCCCACCGAGCGGGGTAAAACCGTAGTAGAGCGCAGTTTCCATGCCGGGGTCTACGTTTTTGTATTCAACGTAGGCTGTGGAGCGAGGAGACTTCGCTTTTTTCGCAGGTATCGACATTTTTGTTTTTACTTTTGGAGACATAAAGGAGAAATGTACTATGGACTATGAAGTCTGAAAAAGAAGGCGATGTCTCAATGTGTCAGAGTCTTACTGGTTCCATTCGCCGGGGAATGTGGTCAGTCCCGAAATGGGGAAGAGGCGGATGAGCGGGCGTCCCACGATAAACTCGCGTTTGAGTGTCCCCCAGAGCCGTGAGTCCGCACTGGCTCCGCGGTTGTCACCCAGCACAAAGTATTCGTCGCTCCCCAGCGTTACCAGAGCGTCGCCCGTGCTTGAAACGGGCATCGTCTCTCCCTGTTTCCACACAAATCCGTTTGGGAAAGCGGTATTCTTAATGGTAATGTCGTTTCCCTTGATACTAATGGTTTCTCCGGGAAGACCCGCGATACGTTTGATAAGAAATTTTGATTGTTCAAGGGGAAAACGAAAAACGATAACCTCGCCTCGCTTCGGTTCTTCAAATCGGTATGAAATCTCGTCAATAATAAGGTAATTTCCATTTTGAAACGAAGGAATCATTGACGCACCACTCACGACAAATGGTTGCGCGATGTAGAGACGTATCGGAATGACGATAATAACGGCGAGCACGCCGAATTTCACGAAATCTTTGATTGATTCGCTGAGACTCGTCTTCTCATGTTGCGGAAGTGCGGAGGAGTGCACAGCGGGCGCCGATGTTTTGTCGGTCGAAGGCGCAGTTTCTTGAAAAAGTTCTTCGCGTGGTTCCATAACAGATGAATTGTAGTATGCGAGTGGTAGTTGACGCAAGGAATATTGTGTCGCCCACCACATTTTTTTCGAAAAACTTTTTAAAAAAGTGTGTTGGGAACGAAATGTAAGCCAAAAGGTGTTTTACGGTTGAAGAGAGTGTGATAGTATCATGCGAATATCCGAATGTATCCGAATATGCGAATATATACGAATCATAGGGAGACGTTTCTGTTCTTATTCGTAACTATTCGTTGATTCGTTCTCAATTCGTATATTCGCATTTATGTTTACACTTGTTGGCTTGGGAAATCCCGGAGAGGACTTTGAGAACAGCCGTCACAACACGGGTGCGAGGGTGCTTGATGTCTTTAGAAAGGCGCAGGAGCTTCCCGAATGGAAGCTTTATATGAAGCGAAGGGCGCTTGTGTCCGAAGGAAAGGTAGAACCTCTCGACAAAGCTCGAGGTAAAGTGCAGAAAGTTCTGCTACTTCTTCCACAAACGTTTATGAACAAATCGGGCGACTCGGTGCGCGGACTGGTGAAAACGAAAAAAGACGCGGAGCATCTGGTCGTCATTCACGACGACCTGGATATTCCGTTCGGTTCCTACAAAATATCGTTCAATAAAAGTTCCGGTGGACATCGAGGAGTGGAGTCCATTATCAAAGCGGTAAAGACCCAAGAGTTTGTCCGCGTGCGTGTCGGTATCGCCTCGTCCGCTTCGGTGGTGAAGAAATCACAGGACGAGAAAACAGTGGAGAAAATTATTCTAGGCACCTTTTCTCCCGCCGAACTCGCAACACTCAAAAAGCTGTCAAAAAATATTGCCGAGGGACTCACGGTGCTCGTGACCGAGGGACGGGAAAAGGCAATGTCGCAATACCATTGTTGAGAGCTTCTGGCTTCTAGTTGATTGCTTATAGTAAAGAAACAATAAAAACACCCCGGCCGTGCAGGTCGAGGTGTGTTTGTCGCGTGACCATTATCGTACGGGGAGCTTTGCAAACGTAAGCAGTTCTCGTAGCCCTCTTTCCACCGCTTCTGTCGTAAGAAGTGTTTTTCCGGTGCGGAGAAACACCATCGGGTCCTTCACCGCCTCGGGACAACAGGGGAGATGGATGAAGGTGAATGGAAGGCGCTCGTGTGGTTGCTGTGCGCTTTGCTTTGCAAGCACCTGGTACGCAAGATGCTCACAGCAGAAACTTCCCTTGTCGCTGGAAAGTTCGGCTGGGCAAATATGCCTGCTTTCCCATTCCGTTTTGAACACTTCAAAGTTCCAGGGCATGAGTTCAAAATGAAGCACTTCATTCAGCAGGCGGGTGGTGTCAACCGGCACCCGCTCCTTGTTGGGATAGTATTTCGGTTGGTGCAGTTCGTTTCGTGCACGCGTTTCAAACCAGAAACCAGTTGAGGCCGAGGACATGCCAAGACTTAGTATTCCCGAAGCTTGGTGTGCTTTCGCCACAGTGAGGAGTAGGTCTCCTCGGTTCTCGGTTTTGCTCGGTATCGTGCAGGGGAAGATGACACTCATGACTCCGTACCCCGCAAACATCGTTCCGTTTAATTTGCGAGCGACAAGCTCGCTTGTGTTTTTGCGGTAGTTTCCAAAGTTGCCGTCAAAGGCGGAAACAATCAGTGTTTTTATTTGCATAACATGTACTCCTCACCACAGCATACTCATGGAGAAATAAATCTCAAGTTTGTTGAGACAAGGCGAGCCTCGTCGAAGTTGTGCGATTTCCCGAAAAGATAGAGTCGGTTTCGCCACGGAAGGCTTACCGTCCGAAGTTCAGTTGTCTCCAGTCGTCACTAAGTACCTTGTTGCCTATAGAGAGAATCTCTATGCCAGTGAAACCGAGGCTCAACCTCGGTAGAAGACGAGGTGAACCGGCTTCAGGTTGCAATGTAATGTCAGTTACTCGCCAAAACATTTTCGGCTCCGCTTTACCTTAGGCGGAGCCGATTTTCTTCTCACTTCTAACTTAACACTTTCAGACCTGTAACTACTTGGCGTTTTTGTCCGTCTGATGGATGCCGAAGATATTCCCCTCGGTATCCTTGTAGTATGCTTGCCATGCCATCCCGGGGAAGGCAAATTTTGCCATCGCAAGCGTCCCGCCCGCCTTTTCTATTTTTTTGATTATCTCGTCAATCGAGTCCACCTGCATGGTGCAGACAAAAGCGTTCGCGCCATTGCCCTCGGTTCGTACCGGTCGTTGCAAAAGCCCGCCGTTAATGCCGGGTTCTTTGCTGTCTTTTGGGGCGGTCATCACCATAAAATACGTAGAGGCCGAGCCATCCAGCAGACCTTCGGGCATCTTCCATTCCTCTATGGTCCAACCAAACACCTCCGTATAAAACTTTTTGGCGCGCTGAAGGTTGTCAGCATGAATCTCAAAATGTACCGGTCTATTTGACATTGGGTCGAGAATTAAACAAATAAAATTGGGTCTCGTCCTCATCCCCGTAGCAAGCTATTCCCTCGAAAGACCTCGGCGGGGTATTGGGCGAGACACCAGGGCAAACTTTGTTGTAGAAGAATTGGCTCCGCCAACACATCCTTGCATTTGCGGATTCATCCCTGAGGCAAAGCCCTCGGGGTATTCTCCGCAATCACAATAAACTCTTTGCTCGATACCAGTATACCATGCGGATTTCTTACCTGCAGGTGATGGGCAACAAAAAAGCCGCTGTCACGAACGGCTTTCGTGACAGCGGCGCGGGGTGAAAACAAGAGAAGGTTTCGTCAGGTAATCTTTTTTATGACGCACAATGTGTATTCGGCTTCTGGTTCGGCGCAACTGACCACTTCGGCGATACCGTCGAACTGTGCACATGACCAGTAGAATTGGTCGCCGGTTTGCAATCGGTAACTTGCGGGAATCAATTGCTCTATATGTTCTCCGTGGTCAAATTCTTGGAATCGGGAGCAAAGTATTTCAACGAACGGCAGACTGGTTCTCATAACGGTTCAGGATCGCTGTGCAAGTTGCCTTACGAGGTAGGCTAGTGCCGTCCCTTTGCAGTTCGGGCAGGTAACATACTTCGCTTCATGAATTCCCATCCATAGATGCCCTTCCGGCCAGTCCTTGGGCAACAGGGGATGATTGAAGCCACAAATTGCTTGCCCTGAATGCAGGGCATGAATGATGAGGGATTTGATTTCGTCCCCAACAGTGATGAAGCCGTCCGACATGATAGCGGCACGCAGGCCTCCGCGCGTATCAAACGCCTGTGTGAATCCTATCTTCCCGGAGAGCTTGTTGGGGTGATTGCAGGGGTCACACGGCTCAAATCCCCAAAAGCGTGCTTCGCCTATCGCGAAAGCCTGTCCGACAAGACTGTTCAGGTCAATACCCTCGGTTAGAATATTCCGCCGTGTTTCTTCAGGTGTGAACGGTGTTATCAGCGTTTGGTTTGCTTCGGCAATTGCCTCGATTCCAACAAAAGGTGGCATGGCGAGGTGTTGGGGATCCACGAAGAGATGCAACGACAGCTTCTTTGGTGCGCGAGAAAGTTCCTTTTCCCAAAGCGTAGCGGTCTCCTTCGAGACCCACGTCTTTTATTGCCTTCACGCTGCTCACCTCCCGCATAGGTGCTCCTGCTTCGGAACAGATGAATATCCGTAAGATTCTGGCCACGTGGCACTGTCCTTTCTGGTTGGCTCTTGTACACAATGTAAAAGAGCGTTTGTGTCAGAGCCTACTGAAGTTAACAGGCGGTGTCAACGGTTTTCAGTGATCCCTAACATTCCCACATTCTTAAGGGTGTGGAAATGTTCCATTCGCCAATTCGCGCGAATTGGCGAATGGAACTGAAGTGGAAAAAGAAAAAGTTTCCGTACACACTGGACATACAAAGAATCTTAATCAAAAATCTTGACGAGATAGTTGTTTAGCTCGCGCTGGTCCATATCGTAGAAGTGTTTGTTCTCGGTGTGGAGCTTTGTCGCAAGTTCTACGCCGACAAAACGCCAGTGCCACGGCTCATAGACATAGTACGAGTTGCCCTTGGGGTAGGAGAGTATGAAGCCATACTTGTATGCGTTTTCGCCAAGCCAAAAGTAAGGAGTCGTGGTGTCAAACTTTTCAAACGTAGCACCCAGAACCGGAGTGGTGAAGTCTACGGTGGTGCCAAGTTGATGTTCGGAGTACCCTTGTTCCGCCGAGAACGTGTTCGCGCCAGTGCCGTAGGTTACTTTGTATTTTGATTTGATATCGTTCTGGGTTTCAAACGAGCGAAAGGCCGATACGAGTAAGAGCTCCGCTCCCGCATTCTTGGCGTCTTTCAGCATGGTCAGAAGATTGGTGAGCGCTCGGGCGTGAAAGTATTCTTCCTTTGCGTTCAGGGTGAGTTCTTTGGGTATCACCGTGAGCTTTTCGGGCATATAGTGCTCGTTCAAAAAGTATACCTTTGAATACTTGATAAGTAGTTCGGGGTCGGTTTTGGTAAGCTTCTCCAGATTGGTGACTGTGCCGGTGAGCCGTTGTACCGCACTTGCGAAGGTGTTCGCCTGTTCTTGGAGGAACCCCGCTTTTTGCTGTTCCGCGGAAAGCGCGTCAAGCAAACTCACGCTATTTTGCGTGACCTCCGCCAAATTTTTCTCGGTTGTCGCGAGTTTCCCCTGAAGGTCTACTATGGTTTCTTTAAGACTTTTGTTTTGCTCATACAGGCGATACTCGGCATACGAAAGACCTCCAATGATGAGGAGGGTAATCGCCGAAAACGCCATTCTTTGCGCGGTACTCGTGTGCATGGACGAAGTATACCAATTTTTTGGACTTCGTGGTGAGCTACCGAAGAATAACAAAAACGAGGAAAACGGCACCGATGGCGAGGAGCCACAGAATGGTAGAGAGTACCACCTGCATCGCTGTCTCTTTTTTACCCTGCATAGACAGCCGAATCGGATAGGCAAAGGCAATGGCGCTACAAATGAGCGCGGAGGTGACGAAGGTAAGCAGGAAGATAATGATCGGTAAGGGTGAGCTCGGCGTGTCAATTGGACGAACCCATGAACTAAGCGTTATCACACTAAGCGCAAGCAGGGCAATGTAGGTGAGAAGGCCGAGCGCCTGTAAGAGACCAATGAGTTTGGGAGATGTTTGCATAGAGTATAGAACGAGTTAGTGATAGATACTCCTACAACTCAAAGTGAGATGACTTCTGTTACGGATGAGTTGCTTAATAAGAATAAAAAGCCGGCTGGGTGTGCGTCTCGACTTTACTTTTCAGGCAAAGTATAAGAGTTGAAGTGGTGGTTAAAGCGTACTAAAAAAGGCTTGCCGGTGGGCAAGCCCTTGGGGAGAAACAGAAGTGACTTCATCTTGGGTTCACCTTCTGTCGTTCTGTTTCAATTGCAGTCAGAAGCCTCACGAGCTCGTGCACCGATTCCTTCAGAGTGGAGAGAATAAGCTCTACCTGTTCGGGTTTACGGTTGAGGACGAGCGCTCGGCTCGCCGCATCAACATGCTCGAAGCTCCGCTTACTTCCGCGAAGCCGAAGAACAAAGCGCTCCACGGTACGCGCGTGGTCGCTCGGCTTGTTGTGAGTGTTTTCCGCCATATACGGGCGGGCAAGCTCATCGGCAACTACCGCTCGTCCAGTTTTGCTCGGCTCACACATAATCTTGTGGTATGCGGGAAGTTGGCCCGCAAGGGGAAGATAGGCAAGCTTCTTCGCAATGATGAGAGGCAAGCGTGACCGTTTCTCGGTAGGCGGGTCAATGAGCTTTAGCAGTGAAAGCTCCAGCTTCATCAGGGACGTGTGGTTGTAGTACCAGGCCGGAGACATTCCACAGAGAGTCCATGCTTCCTTTGCCGTGGCACCGTCCGCGAGCAAACGCCTGATGACATTTACCGATTCGCTCACGGTGTGTCCTTTCCGGTTGTAGTTTGCAATGACCGATTGGCGAAAGGCCTTGCGGTCATCGGTGTTCGGACGAATCACGACGAGGAGTTCCGTTATTCCGGCGAGCTTCGCCGAACGCCATCGTCTCTCTCCGTCAATGATTTTGTACTTCATTCCGTCCGGTGTCTGAATGGGACGAACAATGACGAGGACAACCTGCGATTCTTCCTTCATTGACTCGGCCATGGCGTGCAACTCTACTTCGTCAAAGTAGTCGCGAGGTTGGTCGGGGTCGGGAATGATGTCCGCCATCGCCACACACGCGACGTATTCGCGAGTCTCTGCATTTTTCACCGCGGGGATTCGGACTTCTTCCGTCAGTGCAGGGGCGGGCGCGGCAACGGGAGTCCGTGCAATCACGAGGGGTGCTTCCCCGTTCCGTACCTGCGGTTCTTGCGGGGCAGGCGGTGGTGGCGGAGTGGGTGTCACTTTTTCCGTTTTTTCCGCCAGGACGGGTAGTTCCTTTTTTGCGGGGAGGGTAACGACCGGAGCAGACGGCGCGACAAACCGAGAGGCGACATTTACGACCGATGTTCGGATGCGTTTTCCGTTTGGGACGCGCGGCTCACCTCGGTGGTGGTTGTCGTAGGTAAGGTCTCCGTGAGTGGTGAGCGCGTGTTCGTTGAACTGCTTTTTCTCGAACACAACCTCAAGTTCCGTGAGGCGCCTCCCGTTACCTTTTACGACATTCATTCGGTCTGAATAATTGTCCGGGCCAACCAAGATTTTCGCGGCATCAAGCTCGGTGAGAAGCGCTTGCTGTCCGCGCTTTTCAACACGCACAAGTTTGAAGAAGGGTATGCCTTCGGTGTCGCACCTTACGACGATGTTGAGGAGTTTCGGTACCGCATTTTCGTGCATGTTTTGTCGGTTCTTTCCCGGTCCCGGTTCAAAACCGAAGTTCTCCAGTGTTCTTGAAGCGGTTTGGCCTGCATCTTGATGCGCCGTACCTGATGCTTTAACTGACATGACCGCATAGTAGTGAGGCATAACAATGTCCTTTCCGACACAGCACCGTGCTGTGTTCTAAGAAAAACTCTAGCAAGGAGCGGGCCGATTGTAAACAAGACGTCCCGCGAGGACGGGGCGTGTTCTAGTTCTCACAGTTGAGTCTTTTTTCCGCTAGCTCCGCTATCCGCCAGACTGCCACCGATGAATGAAGTCAAATTGGTGGATAAAGCCAAGGACATTGAGTGTCAAATTGTCGCGTATCATCACACCCACAAAAACTTCAAAAAGAATGGCGAGGAAAACGGTAACGGAAACAGGAAGTTTACGAGCGAGTAGAAATCCAGCAATCATTGAAAAAGTATCCATTACCGAATTGATAATGCTGTCGCCAACATACCCCTGCGCGAGCGCTTGCTCGCGGTAGGCGCTTATAACATACGGAGTGTTCTCGGCAATCTCCCAGCCAATCTCCAGACCCATCGCGATGAGAAGACGTGTCCAGGGCGAGAGGCGAGGGAAGAGGAGTCGGAGAATACCATAAAAAATAAAACCGTGAATGATGTGCGAGAAGGTGTACCAATCAAACAGATGTTGGGACATATCGGACGAGAGCACGTTACTTATCCAGAGCTTTACGGTTCCACAGGTGCAGATAAACGGTTGGCCAAGCAGGTACAGCACAAGCGCTTGAAACGCTAGCAGTCCCAGAGCTATAAATAGAGTACGTTTTGCATGCATAGATATCGCGTGAATGAATAGTATAGCACCTTTGAAATACACAGGGTGGTCGTGTGGTACTATAAGGTACCGATGCCTTACAACATTCACCCCATTTTTGTACATTTTCCCATCGCGTTTCTGGTCTTTTATTCTGCGGTGAAAATACTTCCCTTTGAGCGCTGGTTTCCCAAGGTGGCATGGCGACACATTGAGCTTGCACTCCTTCTTGTCGGTGTTGTGGGCGCGCTTATTGCGGATTCCACAGGAGACCTTGCGGAGGAGCTTACTCAACCTGACCGCGCGCTCGTGAATATGCACGCGACCTTTGCCGTCACCGCGTCGTGGGTCTATGGAGTGCTTCTCCTCGGTGAGTTTCTCGCGGTACTCAATGTGTCGGTTATGGATAGACTCGTGTCTCCTGGTGTCAAAACAATTTCGGTAAAGACGGAAAAGGTGCTCACGCACTCGCTTCTCTCAAAGGTACTTGCGCTTCTCGGGCTGTTTACGATTTCATTGACGGGGCTTCTCGGTGGGGTGATGGTATATGGTACTTCCGCCGACCCGTTCGCGCAGGTGGTGCTCACGTGGCTCGGACTCTAGACTCTAGTAACTCTCTAGATAACTTCGGCCGGCACGGTCCCCGCTTTTTCAACGTGGTACCGATATTCGTGATAGGTGAGTAGGGTAAAGAATATATCAAAGGCGGTAACCCCCATAAGCACCAGAGAATGGTAGACACTGATGCGATAGAGTTGGTAGCCGATAAAGATAAGGTTAACTCCGATGGTAACCAGATACGCCCAGTGTCTATCGCGTGAGAGCTCTATCGTGAGGAAGATATTTAGCAGTCCATGAATCAGCATATACAGCGCGACAAATGTCTGCGTGCTGTGTGAAATGTTTTGCAGACTGTGCGCAAGGAATGCGATAACGCTGTCCCGCGGGTCTTCGATGAGCTCACCATCCACGATTGCAAAAAACCAACTATCCAGAGTTGTCTTGCTGACTAAAAGAATCACGAGCCCGCTCGCAGTTTCCCAGATGCCGTTCAGGGCTTTGAGCGCGACGCCGAGTTTGAATAAATTGTGCCAGTACTGTGGTGAAAGTAGTTTTTGCATGGAGTTTTTGCTTTGTAGCTCTGTCAAAACGTTCCGTTTGTTCGTATACTAGAGTGACATCGGGCAGCGAATATTTTATGGCACGCATCACCTATGGATTTAAGATGATACCGCATCGGTATTATATACCGATTATGATAGTTGTGCTGTGCACGCTCTTCGCACTCGTCTATATTTTCGGTCCGGCTGACCCGCTTGTGACGCACACGCTTTACACAGGACTCTTACTTTCCGTTTTTCGGCTGTTCACCGCCTATAGTATTTCGCTCGTGGCCGCGCTGTTCCTCTCGCTTCTCATTGGACAGAGCAAACTCGGTGACGCGCTTCTTCCCGTCTTTGATTTACTGCAGAATATTCCGTCATTCGCGCTCATTCCACTCTTTATCTTTTTCTTTGGCTATACCAACCTCATGGTGATTATTTTCGCCGCGTCGTCCATTCTTTGGCCGATACTTTTTTATGTACTGCACGCGCTTCGTACCGCGCGAAGCGATTGGAGTGACGCAGCGACTATCTTTGGCGCAGTCGGGGTAAAGCGTGACCTCCACTACTTTCTTCCACTCGCATTTTCCGCGGTAGTCACCGGCTCAATTGTGGGGTTCAGTATCGGCTGGGAGGCGGTCATCGGGGTGGAAATCATCGGGCTTTCAAGCGGTATCGGCGTGTTTTTGAACCAGACGCTTTCGGGAGATCGCACGGGGTTCGCGCTCGGTATTTTTCTCCTCCTCCTTGTGGTGTTTGTGCTCAATCGTTTGGTCTGGATGCCGTTACTTCGTGAGTCACAACTGTATGCCGAATAATATTTTGGAACTCAAATCTATTTCCCACTCCCTCACCGTGGCGGAAACGGGTAAACGCGAACAGGTACTTCACGAGATTTCTTTTGAAGTGCCGTACGGAGAGTTCGTATCTATCGTGGGCCCATCAGGCTGTGGTAAGTCAACATTGCTTCGCATCATCGCGGGGTTACAGAAGCCGAAGCACGGTAAGGTTCACAACGAAGCAAAAAAGATGGCGATGGTGTTTCAAAACTTCGCCATCTTCCCATGGCTTTCAGTTGAAGAAAATGTGGAGTTCGGTCTTCGTATGGCGGACATTCCTGAAAAAGAGCGAAGAAGCAAAGTTCGGGAACTCGTACACGAGGTAGGACTTTCGGGGTTTGAAGGGAAACGCCCACGCGAACTTTCGGGCGGTATGCGTCAGCGGGTCGGCATCGCGCGGGCGCTCGCGGTTTCGCCCGACCTCCTTCTTATGGACGAGCCGTTCTCCAGTCTTGATGAGTTTACCTCGGAAAGACTCCGCGATGAGCTCGCGCGTCTGTGGCAGAAGTACAAAATGACAGTGGTCATGGTGACTCACCTTGTGGAAGAAGCGATAGAGCTCTCCGATAGGATTATTGTCCTGAGTAGCCGACCCGGCTCACTCCGCAAAATTGAAACCGTGCATCTCCCGCACCCGCGCCAGAAACGGTCCGAGGAATACTTCACACTGTTTGATACTATTGTGTCCGAGATTGAGGCTTAAATATCAACCGAAACCGTACCGGTCATAGAGGGGTGAAAGTTGCAGTGGTACTCTACGGTAAGTGGCTGTGTGAAGGTAAAACTGAACGACCGTCCTTTTTCAAGCGTTCCCGAATCAAGCAGGGTGGTCCCGTCCGAAGTCACGGTGTGGGGAGCGCTGTCATCATTAATCTAGGTAACCTTCATCCCGACTTTGGGAGAAACCGCTTGCGGGACAAAGGCGAAGTTTTTGATGTGTACGACAACCTCCGTGGCGTTTGTGGACTCCGTCGTGGAGGATATGGGCACACGGTAGAGACTGTCGGACTCCACCACCGCACGTTGAGAAAAAACCGAGTAGTAGGTTCCGACACTTACCGCGATAAGCACAAAAAAGGCAATGAGTATGTTTTTCGGTGAACGCTCGTATCCGCTATCGTTCTTGTTTGCGAGGACGAACAGCGCAAACGTAAAGACGAACAGAATGGCAAAGTGGAGGAACAAGAAAATAAACACAAAACTTTTTGGATACCCCTCAATGAAGTAGCGAACCTGAAGTGTGGTCGCGACCACACCCGAAATAATTAGTGCTCTAGCTGGCGCGCTTGCGACCCTTTGGGCGAAAAGGTACCCCACAACTGCCCAGAAAAAGCCAAACGGTATTTTGTCTTTGAAATAATAGTCGGGGACACTCCACGAATCTTTTAGTCCGTGAAAAAAGTGGTCTACTATCGTGAACAGCAGTATTGCGGTAAGGAGGAGCATACCGGTGAACAAATAGTTCTTGCTCCATACATGGTTCAAGTATAGCAGGGTATTACACTATGTGAACGACTGTGCGTGGGGTTTATGCACACACCCGAGAGTTTTTGCATTGCCCACTTTCTTTTAGAAATGGTACAATTAAGCGGTCTCTATTCCTCTATCATGCTTAATGCTAACTATCGCAAAGACAGAATGAAGAGCACTCGTACCCTCGGCGTCATAGGTCTCGTATTTGGCGTTTTTGCGTTTTCATTTCAGCCGGTGCTCGCGGAAGGGAGTGGTCTCTCCTCGGTGCAGATTCAGTCCATCCTTTCGCTTTTGAGCTCCTTCGGTGCCAGTGCTTCGGTCGTAAACAATGTGGAGACAGCACTTAACGGTGGAACCCCCTCTTCCACTTCCACTTCCACTTCCACTTCCACGTCATCATCAGCAAACCAGACCGGTTCTTCGGGACAAACCACCACCTCCTCCCTCACTGTTCTTTCTCCCGCGCAAGGGGCAAGTTTTTCCGCAGGTCAATCTATTCCCATCTCCTGGAATGGCGGTACGGACAAGGTACAGCTCGGACTTGTCGATAGTGGATATGATGTAGACGCTCGAGTGCTTGGGTGGATTTCACTCAACGAAAAAACGAGTGGAACATTTACCTGGGACGGTACGACGGTCTTTGATATTACGGATACGGTGAGTCAATCGGTATCTTCGTTCTCAACTGGACCGTACAAAATTATCGCGGTTTCCTCGGGCACAACAAAGAATTTCTGTGTGGTAAAAGATAAAGGATGTAACTACACCTTAACTTCCGGCTACTTTTCCATAAGGGTCCCACAAAAGTTTCAGGACATTTCCGTTTCGTGCGCACCTACGGTGAACGCAGTTCAGACAGGGGACACCGTCACCTGGACGGCAACCAGCACCAGTGGCACCGCTCCCTTTGTGTATAACTGGAACGGCACCGACGGTATTTCCGCACTGACTCCCCGCACCACTGACAGCCGGTTTCTTGACGTGCGCTATCTTCGCGCGACCCCCGCTACCAAAATAGCTGAAGTAACCGTGCGCGACGCCACCGGCAAGCAAGGCTCTGCTTCGTGCGCGTCCGCCATTTCTGTTACGGAGGCTCCGCCGACAGTTGTGGTTACTTCTCCCCTTGGGGGCGAGAATTTTTCTATGACGAGAACGGCGGACACCAGTCAAGCAATGCTTGTTTCCTGGAAGTTAAACGGGTCCGCGCGCTATGGAAAGGAAGCAATTAAGATTTCACTACAAGACATTTGGGGAAGACAGTGTGTCGTTGGGAGCGTGCCGCGCACAAGCAGTACCGCTTTTGTCAGTTTGATTAATGGCTTCTCATGTTCCTCAGGCAACTTCATCCTTTCTCCCGGACAGTACTTTGTGAAGGTGTACTTAGAGGGAAAGGAAACAACCGCCTTCGGTATAAGCAATTCTGCCGTGACGCTCACCGCGCCTGTTGCCGACCCGGAGTCCATTACACCGTCAGCTTCCACCATAAAAACAGGAGAAAGCGTTGCATTTCATTTTGTATTTCCCGAGAACTCCATTAAAAATTCACTGTATATTTTCTGTCCGACAGAGGTTACCGTGACCCCCGCGAATAGCTGTAACCGTTACATCAGCATACCGGTATCAATGGCTTCCACCACGGACTATACCGCCACCTTCGTCAACACCTCATCAAAAGTGCAAAACATTTCGGCAAACTTCTATGTCTACCTCCCCAACAATCCAAACTTTGGAAGGGGAGTGCCGACCTCGGTGAATGTCCTGCCGACACCTTCGGTAAATGAGAGTGTGCTTTCCGTGCTGGCGCCAAATGGTGGCGAAACGTTTTACCAAGGCACGTCATATCAGTATCGTTTTATTGCTATGCAACAGGGAGTCGTGGACCTTACTTTGGTACCGTATCCGCCGATTGACGCAGGTCTTGTCTGTAAGATTGCGACGAACATCCCCGCGTCATCCGGACAGATTTCATTTACGATTCCCTCGAGCGGTGCCTGCGCGGGAGGACCGGCACAGCTTATTTTGGGAGACTATCGACTTCTTGCCACACTTCGCGATGGAACCACCCAGATTGCTACCGACCTCGGCGACTCCTTCTTTACTGTTCGCGCACCAAGCTCCAGTTCCTCGGGGAACTAGCTTGGTCCTTGTTACGTAACATTTACAACAAAACCGCCCCGATGGGCGGTTTTGTTTTAGGTGCGTTTCAATTTACCGAGGAGGTAGTGAATGGGTAGGGCAAGGAGAGACCAGTAGAGAGCAAATACAATTCCCACAAGTGGAGGTGGCGGGTCATCGTGAAATACATGGTCAAACGGTCCTATGAGTAAAAATTTAACAGGATAGAGTATTTTATAGCCGGCACTCTTCCAAGCTACGGGTGAATCGGTTCCCAAGAAAGACTTCTCGTTCCAGGGGAAAACTCGGGCTTCTAATCCAAAAAGTGCGTTAGAGATAAACATAAAGGCGAACGCAAAAATAATGAAAAGGGTAACAAATTTTTTTCGGGATGTGTGCATGTGTGTGAACTATAACACTTTTTCGTTGCTGAAAGTTTCCCGAACCGAAGAATGAGTCCTTTCACGGCTTCCAAGCTGTAGCCAAACGCTAACAAAGAACCCGCCTCGTGGCGGTTTTTTGTTTTTTTCAATCTTCTTCCGGTGTACCCTCGTGCAGTATCCTGCCCATCGTCTCTCTGTTCATTCCCCAGAAAGGAATAATGCTCCAAAAAAATTTCTGCCCGTTATCAATCTGCTTAATAAGGTACCTGAAACCTGTACTCAATTCGGTTTTTGTGAATAATATCTCATACTTACCCCCTTGTAACGCTCAATAATGCCATCGTAAATAATGGCCTTGAGTGGCTCAAGGTCATTGGTGGCATCCGCTTGCGCGAGCGCCGCGCGGTAACGGTTCTTATTCTCCTTCTCCATCTTTATTGAAATACCAACGAGTCCGTATCTTTCTAAAATCAGGTTGGCAGACAGGCGAGCAGTTCTACCGTTACCTTCCCTAAATGGATGCACGAAAGTAATCTGGTGATGAATCCACGAGGCTGTATCTACAATTCGCTCCACTTTCTCATTCGCTACCTCCACAGAAACCGTATCAATATCCATGAGTGTCCCCTCGGCTTCCTTTAGCGCCAGAATCCGTGCGGCTAATTCTTCGTCCACCAGCGCCATCTTTTTTGATACTTCACTGTGGTGTGGCGGTAAATGTCTTGAATCTGTTATTTCCAGATTCTCATCTCGAAACTTTCCGGCAATTTCCGACCACGCATCTCTAAAAATCTCGTGATGTATGTCGCGAATAGTGTCTACGGTAATCGCATGATGAGCATGTGAGTACTTTCTTACAAAACGAGAGGCGCGGATGACTCCGATCGCCTCTCGTTTTTGTAATTCATCTTCGTTTTCTGGTCGTTTTGGCATCTCGATAAATTTTATTCGTAGCCATTCGTATGATTCGTATCATTAGTATATTGGTATGCTTATCTACGCAACCTGTTCACCCAACTTTTCAAATTCTTTCTTGTCTATATTGCTTCCCTCAAGCGCGCTGGAATAATAGGCATGCTCAACATCCCACTCTTTCTCAAGAGCGGACTTTTGCTTTGGGGCAAGTCCACCAATCACTTTTTTCGCCTCTTTCATACTGGAAAAAAGCTCTTGTATACGAGTATTTTTCATATACTTATCGTAGATATACTATACCGTAAGTGTGCTTTCATATCAACAACGGAAGTAACTGTGCTTTTTGCTATCGAACGGCTTTCCGGGGTTGCCCGACTCGTCTATATAGTCCCTCTGGCAGAGCCGCGCGGTTCGGGACTATATAAGCTCCTCGGCTCGGAAATGAAAACTCAAAGCAGTTTTCACTTCTCTCGCTCTACGTCGCTTATAAAAATGTAGTGTTGGATGTTGGCCATACTGTTAGTGCTTCGTTGCGTCTATCTACTTTATAAATCAAAGGTACCTGACCCCCTTACCCCTGTGCTTGGTCCACTCACACCCAATGCGCTTGCCCGTCCGTAGCTTCCTAGCGAAGGAGGGCGCACAAACCCCCGCCGTTAGGCACCCGAGGGAAACGGCGGGGGAGACTCCCTTGCAGAAGAAACTAGACTGGATTTGAGACATTAGCCCGAAACCACTCCAAACAATCAACAATCGCACCCTCTTTCAGAAGCCGAAGAAAGGCCTCTCTGCTCTGAAGTTCTTGATAATGTTTTGTAACTTTAGCATCTCGATGAAGTACCGAGTGGAGATGTGGACCTGTAGTTTTTCCGCCCGTGTTCCCAGAATAAGCAATAATATCTCCCTCTTTGTACTTACCGAGTTTAGGCAGTTCCTTAAGATGACATAATTCCAAACCCCATGTAACTCCTTTGTGGTCAAAAATATATATTCCCACATTACCTTTGTATTGATTGACTTCCGTTTTGTACATATCACCGTCCGTTGGTGCAAAAACCGGAGTGCCGACTACGACCGCAAAGTCAGTACCAATGTGGGTGCCTGTCGCCTTGTAATTTCCCCAATCAGGAAAAAACCCGAAAGGGTTCGTCTTGTTATACATTTTCTCAAAATCTTTAATAAAGTATCCCATATAGTTAGTGAACTTAAACTAATAATGTTATAAAATTTTTGCGTACTCCGGATAATTTTCCTTAATTAGATTTGTCCATTTTGCAGTTTCATTGCTACCGCCTAGATCGGTCTTTCCATACACGAGCAGAACATGTACAAACTGCCTATCTGTATGCCACGCAACGATACACCTGTTGCCGGAGGTCTTGGCGGATTCATTGGTCCCAGCCACTTTGAATTTAGTCTTAACAATCCTTATATCACCTGCATGACGAATGGTCTCTGCCTTATTGGTGAGAAGTAACGTATCAATGCGTTCAAGCTCCGCAATAATCGCGAGTAAGGTAACACTCCAATGCTTTTTGTATTTCTTCTCGAAGCTATGTATGAAGTGCCTTTCCGCAAAAGCTTCAACCTGTACAGAATAATTACTCTGCATAGCGGTTAATACACCTTGTCGGAGTCCTCTTGGGTAATAAGTTCGTACGGGATCAACTCATTGTCTCGACACAAGAAATACGGCAATTGGTTGTGCGTAAAGTTTACAATCTCTTGAGTCTTTTTATCTTTCCATTTCTCGGCAATTTTTTTCATCAACGCGCCCTCCTCCTTAGAAAGAGTCTGGATCTTTTCATTCTTATTGCTATCTGATTCGCTGATGAGAAACATCTCCTTGTCACCATCGCTTTTTTTCTCGACGGTAATCTTCCCGCTCTCTGAAAGTTCGTCCAATGCGCGAAAAAATGTATCCGGCACTGGACCGTAGGCAATCTTGCGATATTGCATACCGCTCATGCTTTCGAAATTCTTATAGAACCATGCAAAGTCAGCGAGATAGAGTAGTTTGGCAAGTTTTGTTTTCGGAATCTTCCCGTCTTTTGACATATTCATGCGCAAATAGGTCAGTATCATATGCTTGTATTTTTCGATGTTTGGAGTACTACCGGACAAAAGCTCATCAACACCAATGCTAAAAAGCTTCGCGAGCTTTTGAGCTTCTTCCAAACTAAGCTTCTGTTTACCCGCCTCGATGGCGGTATAGGTAGGGCGAGAAACACCGATTGCCTTCGCAACCTGCTCTTGCGAAAGACCTTTCTCAAGCCGAAACTGCTTAATTTTTTGTATATACATGTTCATAGAACCCAGTATATGCAAAATTTGTAAAGAAAGCAAGCGGTTTCTGTTGATATCTTGACATCCAAAAAAGGTACCTGACACCTTTACTCAAATACACCATTTGAGCCGTTTGCCTCTCATTCGCATGCCCTATTCGTTAAGGGTTCTCAACTTTTTTCGTAGAAAACTGTTCCGGTTACTCCTGTTTGCTTGATTTTGTTTTCTTTTTCGAGAGCTTGCAGATACCGAGTCGCAGTTGCATCGGAAACGTGGAGCAATTTTTCCACTTCGTCGTTGGTGATTTTTCCCGTTTCCGTGACTTTCGCCATGATTTTTTCCAGTTTCTTTCTCCGTCGCTCTTGGATTTTTGCTCGGGCTTTGGTGAGGAGTTCGGCAATGATTCCCGCGTTTTTCAATTCCTCCTTTCCTAAAGGAGGTGGCTCCGTCTGCGGAGCCGGAGGATTTGTTTGCACGGGTTCAGACACGGCTTCGGAAACTCTTGCTTCTTGCCCCGTGGCGCCTGCCCCGTCGACAGCTTGCTGTTCTTCGGGGTCTTCGCTTTTCGGGGGTGCGGGAGTTTCTTCCCCTCCTGCCCCCTCTCCACCTCCTCCCCTCAGTTGAGGGGAGGATTGAGGTGGGGTGGTGTTCTCTTGAGACGGGGTGGTGGGAGTGTTCGGTTCGGGAGCAGGGGCCGCCGCCTCCGGCGGCGGTGGCGTAGGTTCAATCACCGGAGCAGAAACAGGCTCGCTCGGTGGAGCTTGCGTATCGGCAGCTTTCGGTGAGCCTGTCGAATCCGGAGGTGTTGAGGTTTCGTCGGGCATGGGGTTATTGTTACCACTCAAAAATATCAACAATGCTTTCAATCGCGTTTTTGATGCGGTCAATGATGCCCTGCCTCTCCAGTATTCTCGGCGGTTTTGGCATCAAGTCCACAATGTCCTGCCCGCGCGGAAGTCGCTCTGTGTACAGATACTCGCCAATCAACTTCTCAAATCTCTCAACCGGAATATGCTCCGCCGTGGCGACATTCTTCAAACTCTCGGCTCGTTCGCTTTCCCAAAATTCCTTGAATGCTTTTTCCACATCGCCCGCCTTGCCAATCTTCGGCAGATTTTCTTCAATAAACTTCCGAATCAAATCTTTCTTCTTCCGGAGCTTCACGTCACGGTCAAAGATATGTAGAATCTCCTCGGTTTTCTTCCCTCGCACCGCATCAGAGCTGATGTTCTTCAGTCCTGCAATAAGCCGAATGATATAATCAAAGTCAATAATATCCCGCACCGTAAGTTCTAGCTCAAAATCAATCTGGTCTAGAATGGACTCGTCTCCGCTTTCGTGCGTCTTTCGTTCCTCATAAATATCAAGATACTTGCTCTGATAGTCATAAAATTCCTGTTCGGAAATAGGGAGTTCACCAAATGAAAACTCGGCGAATGTCTCAAGCGACGACTTGATACGCAGTAAATCGCGAAAGGTCTTCACAAACACCGCCTTCTCCTCCTCGCTCTGCAAGGTCTCCACCGAAGCCACGGTCGGCACCTTTTCCCGCAACTCTGTGAGCTTTAGCTCAAACTCTTTCTTCTGTACCTCGTACGGCTTTTTGAAAACAACCTCTTTCGCGTTTTCATCACCGAAGAGCGTGAGCGCCGTATCGGTTGCCGCCTTCAAATTTCTGAACGACACGATATTCCCGTGCGGTTTATCGGAGTTGAATAACCGATTCGTCCGTGAGTACGCCTGTATCAATCCGTGATAGCGGAGATTCTTGTCCACATACAGGGTATTGAGTCGTGCGCTATCAAACCCCGTCAAAAACATATTTACCACCAGCACGAGGTCAACCTGCTTTTCCTTTATCCTCTTTTGTAAATCCCGATAATAATCATAAAAGCGGTCGGTTGAAAAATTAGTCGCATATTCTTTGTTGTAATCCTTGATACAGTCCTCCAGAAAATCCCGCGAGTGCTTATTGCCCGCCGTGCCTTCTCCCGCGAACACATCTACATCAAGCATGTCAGAACTTTCGTCTTCGTTCGCCTGATAGGTGAAGATAGTGGCGATTTTGAAATCATCCGCCTTTTTGCTCTTGAACAACGTGTAGTATTTTTTCAAAACATCAATGCTCGAAACGGCGAATAGCGCGTTAAACTTTCCCTTTTTCGTTTTGCGCTTCCAATCCGCCAGCACATAGTCCGCGATTTTATTAAGTCGGTCGGCGCTTTCAAGCACTTCTTTCGTATCAACGCCCTCCACCATCGCCTCCGCAAAAATATCTTTGTCAATCGTGTCCGGCTCCTTCTTCGTGTACTTCCCGACATATTCCACCGCGAAACCAAGTACGTTGTCGTCCGATATGGCGTGGGTGATGATGTACTTATGCAAACACTCACCAAATACATCAGCCGTCGTTACGCCACCCACATTGTTATCCGCGAAAATGGGCGTGCCGGTGAAGCCGAAGAGTTGCGCCTTTTTGAAAAACCCCTTGATTCGCGCGTGCGTCTGCCCGAACTGGCTCCGATGACATTCGTCAAAGATAATCACCACTTTTTCATTGGCCAAATACTCAAACTGTTCAAGATGCGCCTCGCGCGAAATCGCCTTATCCAGTTTTTGAATGGTCGTTACGATGAGCTTACGATTCGGGTCTTTGAGTTGCGCCACAAGATTGCGGGTATTGTCCGTCCCGTCCACCGAGCCGTCCGAAAACGAGTTGAACTCTTTTGTCGTCTGAATGTCCAAGTCCTTTCTGTCCACCACAAACAGCACCTTTTTAACCTCCGGCATTTGCGATAGCACCACGCTCGCCCTGTACGAAGTGAGCGTCTTTCCCGATCCTGTTGTATGCCAAATATAGCCGTCCTTGTCCGACTCACGCACCCGCTTTTCAATGGCCTTCACCGCATAGTATTGATACGGGCGAAGGGTGAGCGGAATCTGGAGCGATTCGGCAAGCACGATATGTTCGGCAATCATCTCCGACACCACGCACTTTTCCAAAAACGCATCGGCAAAATCAGCGAGCTTGGCGATTTTACTATTCGCCACATCTGTCCAGTAAAAGGTCTGTTCAAACGACTGCTTGGGATTGTTCGCAAAGTATTTCGTATTGACACCGTTTGAAATAACGAAAATCTGCACATACTCAAAAAGCGTACCTGTAAAAGAATGCTTGTGATAGCGACTTATCTGATTAAACGCCTCTTTCATTTCCACCCCTCGACGTTTCAGCTCAATATGCACCAAGGGTAGCCCGTTTATAAGAAGGGTTACGTCGTAGCGGTTTTCGTATCTACCGACCTGCGTGATTTGGTGTGTTACCTGATACTCGTTCTTGCACCACTCCGACATATTGAAAAACCGCACGTAAAACGTGCTTTCATCGTCGCGGGTCAAGGCGAATCGGTCTCGCAAGGTCTTGGCTTTGGCAAATCGGTCGCCTTTGTTTAAGTGGTTCTGTATCCGCGAAAATTCACCGTCAGAGAACGTCGTCTGGTTAAACTTCTCAAGTTGCGCTCGCAGATTCCGAATCAACGCATCTCCGTCTTCAATTACCACATTCAAAAACCCCAACCGCCCCAGTTGTGCAATGAGTTCCTCTTCAAGCTGTTGTTCGGATTGGTGGGGCATAATTATTTTTTATAGTTAACAAAGTTTTGAAGTACTACCATTGTTAGGTTAAGCACAAACAAAGCATCCCCTTCCGTTGCTTTTTCTACTGAAGGATGCGAATCTGTTTTTTCCTGCCTTATTCGAGCAAGAAAACTCTCGATATTTCCATACAAATCATTAGGAAGCTTATCCGAGGGAATCATCTTCTGCTTTTGGGCTTCGGTTAGAAGTGTCTTGAGATTTCCATTGCCGATTTTATTGTGAATCCTTAACTGCAAATAGGCATGTATTGCATTTATTGCATTCGTAATAACCTTGTCATAATGCTTTTCCTGAAAGTTAGCAAAAGCCTTTTTAAGCATTTCGCTAACTTCATGATACTCATCTGCCACTAAAACTTCTAATACGGGTAAGTAAATATCTTTTGTGATTTTTTCAGACTGACGAGGAATGAACCCTTGTTTTGTAAGAAGGATATGCATACCAAAATGCTGAAAAACATCATTTAAATCTTCAGCAAACTTATCAAAATCCTCCCATTTCCATTCATTATTTCTTTTTTCAAAAGCTTCATTGGATTCATCCTTTTTTATATTTAGATTTTTATCTTCCTTTTCTACAATAACGGCTTTCGCGTACAAAGAAAGTAATTCAACTACAACATTCTCACTCTGGGTAGAAAATATTTTGTAAAAATCACTACACGCAGAAGTAAAAGAACTTTTCTCTAAAAAATTTCGAGCGTAAGACTGAAATTTATACTTATCATTCAAAAAACCAATAACCTTGAGAATTCGTAATCTTTTTGCCTGTTCATCTTCATTACGCCACTGCTCATATTCACCCTCTCCGAAGAAATCATAATAATTTCCAGCAGGATCACTGTACGCATGATTGAAATCTTTCTTTACATCTTTATCAAAAAAATATTTTTCTAAGAACTTCCACACCCTTGCTTTTTCATCAGACGAAAAAACAGCCCACTTTCTGAATCCAAGGTCGGGTTTCAATTCCTTTTTTGCCTCTGAGTTTGTTTCGCTCCAAAGTTTAAACATATATTTACACAAACAACCCCTGCATTAAGCCCTTCTTCCACTGCTCGGCGTCAGCGATTTGTTGTTGCTTGGATTCTATTACTTTATCAAGCGAAGTCAAAAAATCGGCAATCTTTTGTTGTTCG
>Ga0209515_10001627_pt1 | contig 36966 bp, 41 predicted proteins | sample Subgroupgradi54m_FD_187454 | JGI IMG/M metagenome (GOLD analysis project Ga0209515, IMG submission 187454) | Subsurface groundwater microbial communities from S. Glens Falls, New York, USA - GMW60B uncontaminated upgradient, 5.4 m (SPAdes)... ... | reverse complement strand
CATTATTAAAACTAAAATCTACTTTTTTCAATCTGCAAAGTGTTTCAAGATCAAAAAATTCGCTTGCAAATTACGAGTTAGGAAATGAATTTTATGAATTACTACTTGATACCCATATGCAATATACTTGTGGCTATTGGAAGAATGCAAAAAATCTCGAAGAAGCGCAAGAAGCTAAATTAGAACTTATTTGTAAAAAACTACAGCTAAAACCAGGAATGAGAGTGCTTGAATTAGGCTCAGGCTGGGGCGGCTTTGCTGAGTACGCAGCAAAAAATTATAATTGCCAGATAACAGCATATAATATTGCAGAGAAACAAGTTGCATATACAAGAAAAAAAACAAAATCTCTTCCTGTTGCTATTATGCTAACAGATTACAGAGAAGCAAAAAAACTTGCAAGAGAACAAGGAAAGTTTGACAGAGTTGCCTCGATGGGATTGTGCGAACACGTAGGGTACAAAAATCACAGAACTCTTATGGAAGTAGTCGATGCATGTCTTACGGATGAAGGATTATTTTTGTTGCATACAATTGGCAAAGATGTTTCAGTGCATCATACAGATCCATGGCTGCAAAAATATATTTTCCCAAATACAGTAATATCGTCTGTAAAACAAATAAGCACAGCAGTAGAAGGTTTATTTGTCATGGAAGACTGGCATAATTTTGGTCATGATTATGATAAAACATTGAAAGCATGGTACAATAATTTTAATAGCAACTGGGAAACGATAAAAGAATTAGATTGTGTCAAACAAACATTTACTGGTGACACAGAAAAATTCAAACGAATGTGGACTTATTATTTGTCATCTGCTGCTGCTTCATTCAGATCAAGAAAAAATCAATTATGGCAAATTGTGTTTTCTAAAGGTCATTTAGCCGAGGAGTATAAATCAATACGATGATTTAATCAAGTGATTAGAAGTAAACATCCTTCTTTATCGTGATGCCTTTGAATAAATCATTTTCTTGCATTCTGTCTGCTTCAATCCACTGGAATTTCTTTTGCAATGCTATCTTCAGAAAAAATTCTGAATTGGGGAAGATATTTTGTTCTCTTATTTTTTTAATTGAAACCCAATGATTCGTTCCTTTTCTGATTTTTTGGATTATTTTTCCTTTCAAATTTGTTGCTGCTACGACAAAGAATTGATGGTTGTAGGACAATTCTTTTGCTTCAAATGTTTTTATTGAAAAAATTCCTTTTAATGCTAATTCTCCTGTTAAACCTGTTTCAGACAGAAATCGCTGTGCTGATTCAAAAATGTATTCAGAATGTGCAATCTTTCCGCCATGAAAACCACAATAGCCATAGAAAGGTTCTTTTTCTCTTTTGAGCATAAGAACATTATTCTTTTTTTTATCAAAAATTAAAAGCGCTACGCAAAGCAGTGGAGCTTTTAGTTCTTTGCCTGTTTTTGATTGCAAGTAAGCAACAATTGTTTTACCTTTGTGGGTTAATTTATAACTTTCATCTGCTTTTATTATTAAACCGTTTTTTTCTAATTTTTTGAGATGATAAGCGAACTTATTGCTTTCTCCGTGCTTATCCCATAATTCATTGAATTTTAAATGAGGAGTGTACATTAATTTTACGAGAATTCTTTTCTGGGTGTTTTCTATTTCAGGAGTTGTTCTCTCTATTATTTTGTTGATATCCCATAATTGTTTTATTGTTTTTTTGATCATATTAGTACCTTTTGTGTTTCTTCCATTTAATTTTTCCTTTGGTAAGCTCTTGTTTTAATTCTGTTTTTACCATTTTTAATAGTACTGATAATTCTGGAACTTTATTGACTGCTTGATCTGCATAATTATGAAAGAATTCTTTTTGAATATATTCTTTATGCCCTGCTTCCTTTATATGCAAATATGCTTCGATTTTGTCTATAGCTTTGACGAATTTTGCTTCTTTTGTTTTTTGTGAATCATATTCTTCCCAAAGTTGTTTAAGATTATTTCCAAATGAAAATTTTTGTGTAATTATTTGTATTGCTTTTTGTTCTGCGATTCTTTTTTCTTTTTTTGAAACTGATTTGTTCATAATATCGACTGCATCAATATCTCCTGTAATTGCCTCTGCAATGTCATGCACTAATGCAAGTTTTATTACTTTGTTTAGATTGACATTGATCTTTAATTCTTCTGCTAAAAGAAATGCCATTAATGCAACACGCCAAGAATGACTTGCAGTAGACTCACGAGATTTGAGAGAAGAACCAAAACGTAATGTTGTCTTTAAATCACCTGCTTGCTCGAGAAAATGAATGATTTCATGCAATTTCTTGTTCTTTAATTTTTTGGTTACAATTACTGGATGTATGACAGGATGTATTGCTGGATGTGTGTTCATTCTGTTCATTCTTCTCATTCTTCTTTCTCTTGTAAATGTTGTTTAAAAATGTTCTCTCAAATGGAATTGAGATACAAGTTTATTAATCAGTTTTAGTTTCTTAGTTAAATTGATTTATTTTTTAACTGAAGGTGATAAAAAATGGCAAATGTTGTTGAAAATGATAAAGTAGTTATTGGAGAATGTGAAGCAACTGTTGTTGTTTCTCCAACAGATTTTTTTAAGAATAGCAATTTATTTCAGGGCGATTGGGCCCAAGTAAAGAACAGGCCTGACCATATTAAAGGAACTGCTGATTGGGCTGTTTATCCGACGAGACATTATAAACCAGGCATTAATAATCTTGAAAAAATGGTAGCAATTGCAGATGAACATCGTGTTTCTCTTGGGAGAAATGAAGCTCAAAAGAAATATCTTACTCAATTTTTAAGAGGAGAATTAGAAATTGTTGACATCGGTGATTTTGATGCAAGTACAAAACCTGTTCCAATCTCTTCATTACCTTATTGGTGGTTTGTACGATCTGAGAAAGATGAGCAATTGGGAAAGAGCATAACTGTTAAAACTCCTCGACTTGAAACATATGAAGATGTTCAAAGACTTCAAATTGCTTCAGGCGCATTAACAACACAAATGCTTGATTCAAAGGAAAGCATTGGAGTAATTGATCGAATTATTATTAAGTATCAGCTTAAAGTTGGAGAGAATAGTGAAGGTGACATTTGTGTTCCTGCAGATTTTCGAGCAGATAGAATATACCAGTTGAAGAGACAAAATGGAATTTTAACGTTGTCAGAACCAACGTATGTTACTTCTGTTGAATGTGAATTAGCAGCTGAAGGAAGCGAGCCTTCTGCTCTCCAGAGAGGAATAGATACAATTTACCGAACGCTTGATGGACTTGGCGGAATGAGAACTAGAACAAGATTTGGCAAACTTTCTTTGGCAAATGATACGAGATATTATTTGGAACGGGATTTACAAAGTTCAAACCGACATAATTTCAACGAATCAAAATTTAGTACTTTTTATTCTGCTATGCAGAGAGATGGAACGCAAATATTTGAAGCATATGCAAAATCACCAGATTCAATTAATCGACAAGTTGAACCAGCAAATCGTGAATTGATGGCACAACTTCAACGAGCTGATCGATTTTAGTTTTAACTTATTATTCAATTACTTTTGGCCGTATAAAATTATCTAAATTTGTAAGAACACGACTTTGTAAAGATGAACTTGAATAATGAGATCCTAACATTAATGGACAAAGTCTATCTTCTAAACGAGTTTCCCTTGATTGAATTCCTCTATCTCCAAGCAACCAAAATGCCATTGCAACACCACCAGTAGAAGTGATTTTATTTTCAAATACTATGTTTACATACTCTTCAAAAAGTCGTTTATCACCAACGAGAACAATCCAAGGTTCAGCAATTAATGCTTGCTCTTGTGTTAAAGGTTCATTATAATAAATATTTTTTCCCAATGGCAATGGAATGCCTTTATTTTTCATAGTTTTAGAATCAATTGTGATATAATCACCTTTATGATCTTCAGCAATGGTTATTAATTCTTCACATTCTTCAATCAGTGACATTGGGCCATTATTTTTTGGCATTAGTAAGCCTGTACAAGAATAAGTTGTATTCTTAAATAATCGTAATCGTTCTTCTATTGTTCTTTTATGAATTGAACCATCAGTATTTGTTTCTGTTAATCGATTAAAATCTTCAACCCGTACTTTTACGATTTCTCCGATTGTTTGTGCTCGAACAATTGTTTCTCCTGCAGTTGTTGTGTAGAGTAATTGCTGCGGAATTTCTGCTTCTTTTCCTTGATAAGAATTTCGTAAGGCATGCATTCCTTTTGCATACGATGCATAACGCATAAGTTCATAACGAAGCTGTGTCATTCGTCAAAGAAATCAGAATTTGTTTAAAAAGATTTACTTTTTTATTAATAATTTCTTATGCTCATACGTCAATTCATTGTGCGGATCAATGATCACTTTTAGTTTTTCTTTTGACTGCTGGTTTGACTGCTGTGATTGGTTGAATTGCTTTGGCTGCTGCAATTCCTTTGATTGCCGCAGTTGCTCCATTTGTTTTTCTTTTTTTGCAATAATTAATGTTGTTTTGATAACGGTGTCTGGATTTAAAGAGATTGCTTCGATGCCTTCTTCGACTAAGAATTCTGCAAAATCAGGCTTGTCACTTGGAGCTTGGCCGCAGATGCCGATGTGTTTGTTTTTTGCTTTTGCTACGCGAATAGCTTCTGTAATTAATTTTTTGACTGCTGGATTTCTTTCTTCAAAAACATGGCTCACAAATTGCGAGTCTCTATCAACACCAAGCGTGAGCTGAGTTAAATCATTGCTGCCAATTGAAAAGCCGTCGAATAAATCGAGGAATTGATCTGCTAAAAGAATGTTTGCAGGAATTTCACACATGACATAAACTTGCAGATTATTTTTGCCTTGCTCTAAACCATTTTGTTTCATGATTGCCAATACTTTTTTTCCTTCTTCAATTGTTCTGCACATGGGAATCATGACTTTTACATTTGTTAAGCCAAATTTCTCTCGAACCTGCTTAATTGCAATGCATTCCAATGCAAATGATGGCTGGAAATTTTCATCATAATATCGAGCAGCTCCTCGCCAACCAAGCATTGGATTGTCTTCTTTTGGCTCAAAATAAGTTCCACCGATAAGATTAGCATACTCATTTGTTTTAAAATCTGAGAAACGAAGAATGACATCCTTGGGATAAAATGCAGCTGCGATCATTGCAATTCCTGAAGCTAATTTTTCAATATAAAATTGTGATTTATTTTTGTAGCCGCTCGTTAATTCTTCAATTAATTTTCTTGTTTTTTTATCTTTTACTTTTTCGAATTCAAGCAATGCTCGAGGATGAATTTTAATATATGAGTTAACGATAAATTCTTCACGCGCTAAACCAACACCTTGATTGGGAAGAAAACTATCAACGAATGCTTGCTCTGGATCAGCAACATTCAACATGATTTTTGTTTTTGTTTTTGGAATTTCTGCAAGATTAATTTCGTCAATTATAAAAGGTAATTTTCCTGCATAAACAACACCAACTTCTCCTGAAGAACAATCAATGGTTACTTCTTGATTTTGTTTTATTTTTGCAGTTGCATCATTTGTGCCAACAATACAAGGGATTCCTAATTCTCGAGAGATAATTGCTGCATGACATGCTCTACCGCCACGATTGGTAACAATTGCTGAGGCTATTTTCATAATTGGCTCCCAATCAGGATCAGTCATATCGGTGATAAGGACGTCATTTTTTTTGAATTTTGCAATGTCGTGGACATCTTTAATGATCGTTGCTTTTCCTTGTCCTATCTTTTCTCCAACTGCATTTCCTTGCACAATTATTTTACCTGTTTGTTTTAAAATATATTTTTGCATTTTATTTCTGTCTTTTTGCGAATGAATTGTTTCAGGACGAGCTTGCACAATAAATAATTGATTTGATGCACCATCTTTTGCCCATTCTAAATCCATCGGCTTCCAATGACCAGCTTTTTGTGAGTAATGATCTTCAACAATCATACCCCATTTTGCCAAAGTAAGAATTTCTTTGTCAGTTAATGCAAATTGTTTTCGTTCTTTTTCTGGTACTGGAATGTTTTTTGTTGGCATTTTTTTATTACTGGTGTAAATCATTCGTATTGCTTTTTCACCTAACTTTTTTGAAATGATTGGCGAGAAATTTTGTTTCAGTGTTGGCTTGAAAACATAATATTGGTCAGGATTTACTGCACCTTGTACGATGTTTTCTCCTAAGCCATAACTTGCATTAATATAGACGACATCTTTGAATCCTGAGTCTGTATCGAGTGTGAACATGATTCCAGAACAAGCTAAATCACTGCGCACCATTTTTTGAACGCCAATACTTAAACCAATTGAAAAATGATCGAATTTTTTATCGACTCGGTAAGAGATTGCACGATTGGTGAATAATGATGCAAAGCATTTTTTGCAGGCTTCAAGCAATTGTTTTTCTCCTCGAATATTGAGATAGGTTTCTTGCTGGCCAGCGAAACTTGCGTCAGGCAAATCTTCAGCTGTTGCACTGCTTCTCACTGCGACATCAGTGTTTGCATTATATTGTTTGCAAAGTTTTCTGTATGCTTCTACAATTGCAGATTGCAAATCAGCAGGAAATTGACTGCTGAGAATCAATTTCCTGACTTTTGCGCCTCTTTTTCCCAAATCTTTTAGATTATGCGTATTAAGACCTTCAAGAATTTGTTTCATTTTAGATTTAATGTTTGCATTTTCGAGAAGGTAGTGATAGGCATGTGCTGTAATTGCAAAACCATTAGGGATTTTAATTCCTTTTGGCGTTAGCAATGCATACATTTCACCAAGAGAAGCATTTTTCCCGCCAACGAATCCTACGTCTTCATTTCTTACTTCATTAAACCAGAGAATGAATTCGTTTGATTTGTCAGGCATATGAAAAAGAGAGTAAGCTTGTTATAAAAAGATTTGTTGTCATTGGTGAGGGGATTCTATGATCAATTTTTGTACTGCAGCAGCCTCTAATATTTCTGTTGTGTTCATTATTGACAAACTGCAATCGTTCTGCTTAATTACTGAAGGCAATTCTGTGCAGGCAAGCAAGATTGCTTCTGCGCCATTCTTTTTTAGTTTTTCTATAACAGACAGCAAGAACTGTTTATCATTTGATTTTACTTGATTGTTTATTATTTTGATAATACAATTACTTATTCTTTTTTGATCTTCTTTATCTGGCACAATTCCAACTATGCTTATTTTCTCTAGTTCTCGCTGATGCAGTCTTGTTTCTATTGTCTTTGTTGAGCCAAGTATTCCTATTTTCTTAACTTTTAATTTCTTGCATTGCTTTGCTGCTTCCTCAATAAGATTTATAATTGGTGCTTTTGACTGCTGCTGTAATTCTTCAATAAAAACATGCACCGTATTGCAAGGAATAACAATAAAATCAACATCCATTTTATTCAGACGATGTACTGAATCAAGCATCAATTGTAAATGCTCTTGCGATGCACCACCCTGTATTAATTGCTGTTCTGCTTTTGCTGAAATTGCAAGATTATCTAAGATGATGTGCGGCTGTATTTTTGTTAATGGTTTTACTTTTCTATTGATTTGCAAACAAAACTTACTGCTTGTTTCCGGCCCTAATCCCCCGATTATTCCCAATATTTTTTGTTTCATTGCGTACACCTGTTAATAATCTGCTGGAGTTTATTTTCTAATGCACCTCGTTCTAATGCAAAGAATGTTTTTTCAAAAGTTCTGGCAACCAAATACAAGTAATTATCATACGTTTTCATTGCTTCTCTGCCAAACTTTTGTTCTGCAATTCTTCTCTTTTCATAAACATCTTCTTCTGCTGAAAGTAAAATTCGTGCATTGCTATCGCTGCAAAAGTAAGGAGCTGCACGTAATTTTCCAGGATCAAATGTTTTTCCTGAAGTTACATATACAAAAGATAGGTTTTTTTCTTCAACAGTAAAGAGAGCATCAAACATTTTTTCATCGGTGTTCTTTGATCCATTGAGACTCCAACCTAGCTTTACAGTTACATTTCTCTCTTGATTAAACCAGAAAATATCTGCAATCTCTCGCGCAACATATTCATTCGAATTGCGGTACTTGCAGCTTATTCTCTCAAATAAAACGCCATATTCTGATTGCTGATTCATTTCTGTTGCAGTAATTATCTGCCATCCTTGCAATTGCAAATTATCAATTGTTTTCAGTAAAGTTCTTTTGTAAAGAATACATTTCTCCTCAACAAGTGATTGATTAATTCCATTGCTTAGTGCATGTGTATCAGCAATGAGAATATATTTCTCCGCTGCTATTTTTTCAGCAACCATAAGCATGGAAAGTATATCAAGAGGCAAACCTTCTGAAATAATTCCGCTGCCATTGCATAATCCGACGCCAAAGTAGACTGCATTTGTTTTGGTTAGATGCTTTGTTCCTTCAATTGATTCTTTTGTTTCAATCAATGGCTCTTGCGTAATTATTTTTAGGATATTTTCAATATTTCCAATAAACTAAATCAGCACTTTTCCGTGCATTATCCTCATTGATATTTTTTTTCATACCACTACCCATACTACCAATCCTCCACATCAATCATCTCTTTGACACTTGATAATGAATTACGCTCTTATAGTTTATTGAATAATATACGAATATTCTCCGAAAAATATATAAATAATTGAATATTATACTGTTTTATGAAAGATTTAAGCAAAAAACTTATTACGTTGTTTAAGAAAGATTATTGCACACCACAGATTGCAAGAATTGCAAAACTGCTCAAACAGCCTTCTACAACAATCCATTATAACATCAAAAAATTAGAGCGTGAGGGCGCGATTAAAAGCTACAAAGCAGTGTTTGATCATCGCAAAATTGAGGAAAACTTTTGTGTGTTTGCATTAATCAGCTTGTCTCCCGATGAATATGCAAATCCAGAAAAAATTGCAAAAGAACTTGCGAAACATCCAGAGATGGAAAGCGTTGATATTTGCACAGGCAATTGGGAAATAATTATCAAAGTGCGAGTAAAAGACCAAGAGGAGTATTTTCAATTGCTGAAGAACGTTATATCGAGAAAAGGAATTATTAAAATAACTTCTTTGAATTCTTTAAAGCAAATTAAGTCAGAATTTGTACTGATGGAATAATAAAATGAATGAAATTGAGATACAGTGAATTGTTTTTACAATTGCTGCAGTTTTGCAATGATTGCTTGTTCATGCTGGCTTGCCCAATCTGCATCTTGTTCAATTATTTTTCTACCGATTGGTGTTATTTTTCGTGTGAAATAAGTATCATTTAGCTGCTCTTTTATTTTTAGAGAAACAGGGAGGATAGTTATTGTATATTGATCAAGAAGTTCGATTCTTTTCGTTGTGTTATTTGTGATTTGCACCACAGAAGGATAATAAAGATGATCTCTTGGTTTGTAAAATAATTCTTTGCTCGTAACGTTTGCATTGTAAAAACCATTTCGAATTATTTGTTCACCTGAAATTGTTTTCTCTTCGAAATAAACTAAAAGATCTTGTTGCTTACAATTTTGATCGATGATTCCTGTAAGAGGATTTGATCGTTCAAATCGTAAAATAGCATAATCAATTTCTGATGAGATGATTGCAGCAGTTTTAAATTCTTCAAGAGCTACAATTTTTGCATTTGTTTGTTCAACTAATCTATTCCAATCAAATGAAATATATTTACAGAATTGAAAAGAGAATTTTAATTTTGCAAGATAATCAATTATTACTGCAGTTTGTTCCTTGTTCATTATTCTTTCATAGAGATTTAGTTGCTTAATACCCATGAGAACAAGGAATTGTTTGCTTTATAAAAATCCTTCTTAAAAAGAAGGCATTGAAAAAATTAATTTCCAACAAGATTATAAATTGCAAAAGCACCAACTCGTCTCTGTTCTAACAGCTGCAAGTGATGCTCTTTGAATAATTTTTGAAAATCTTTTTTTGAATAAATTTTTTTGTTGCCTGGCTCTAAGAGATGAAAGATGTAAGAGATACCTGGACCAAAGTTCACGTCTATTAGAATGATTTTACTATTATCTTTCAATACTCGCTTCATTTCTTGCAATGCTTTGTTTGGATCGGGAAAATGATGGAATGCTTCTGTTGTAAGAACATAGTCAAAGCTTTTGTCTTTGAATGGTAATTTTTCGACAGAAGCTTCTTGCAATTGAATATTCTTATAGGGTTTTAATTTTTGTTTTGCAATTTTGAGCATTGCAGGCGTTAAGTCAATTCCGATAAGTTTTGCAGTTTTATATTTTAGTGCGAGTTTTGAAAGCAATTGTCCTGTGCCGCAGCCGATGTCGAGTATTGCAACAGATGGTGCATCTGTTTTGTTTTTTAGAATTTCTTGTAATGCATGCTTTTGCATTCTTTCAAGCCATGAGGTTAGAATTCCTGAGTCATATTGATTGCTCCATTTAGTGAAAAAATGAAGATTTTTTTGATGATGATTTGTTGTATGTAATTTTGCTGCTCTTTGTTTTATTCTTTTTTTTGTGACCATAACAGATCTTCATCAATAACTATTTAAATAATTTTGGATTTCTTGGTTTATGGTCGATTATTCGTTTGATGAGAAAAAAGAATTGATTGATAAGCAAGGCTTTGAAGTTCTTGCTCGATATTTTTCAATACGAAAAGATGTTGCAGAACGAAAACATACAAATCACCTTTTTGAGTGGGGCAATGGGTGGGATACTTTGAAAGCATTATCTCCTCATGAACTTTGCACACTTTCTGTTTTTTTATTTAGCTATGGTAGCGCTGCATTCACTGCTAATAGAGATAATTTAGAATTAAAAAATAAATGTTCTTCAGAAGGATTACTCAAACTCCTTGAAGAAAAGATGATTGATAAAAAAATGTTTTTAGAATTAGCAGGAGAGTTAGAGTTAAAAGTGTTAGGAGACGAAACAATGCAAATCATTGCAGCAATTGCCAATGATTTAAACTCAAAAGATTTTTTTAAAGAAACCAATCATGCAGCAAACTGGTATCCTATTTTTAGAGAGCGTTTTGTAAATAATAATGAATTAATTCAGAAATATAATGGCGGTAGAAGAAAACCATTTGATCTTGAAACTACTCTTTCATTTGATCACACCCCTGTTTGCCTGCGTTTTTCCGAGGATGGAAAATTATATGTGCTTGATAGCGAATCAATTCTCCATGAGTTTATAGGTCGGGAAAAAAGCAATGAGTTCCCTTTATTTACACGACACAAATTACCATCAATGCAGGGAGGATTTATTGGAGATACAACTGCTTTACCAAATATTTCAATTGCTGGAAAATATTTATTTTTGACAACAGGAGGATATGAAATTGCCCGTTATAATTTAGAAGAAACTCAAAAATTTGAGGGAAAAATAATTCCAGACCATTCTCATTATGACAATCGATTTATTTTTCATGATATCGTCATTAAAGAAGGAAATGTATTGATCAGTATTTCTGATGATAAAAGGGAACAAGATTTTCATAATAATGAGCGATATATTGGTAGAGTAATCATTCAAGAACAGGAAAGTGATGGAAATATTAGAATTGAAGAGATATATAGAGGTAGATTTCCAACAAGTTTCACTCATAATAGTTTAGATGATTATACATTACGTATGGATGTACATAATGGGCAATTGTATTTTCCAAGAGGAGCTGGAATTAGCCTTTACCGAGGAAAAGAACCCGATGGTAAAAAACCAAAAGAAATGATTGCCGCATATAAAAGGGAAATTGAATGGTATGACTCCGTATCGCCAATAATGAAGTTTGGTTTTGGTAATGATTTTATGGTAGCGCAAGCACGATTGAAAGGTTTTGATATTCCAATGCTTTGTTTTTTTCGAGCTGAATATGACGCTACTGAAAGTACAGAATTAGCTCCTTTAGGAATAATTGCACCACCATCACGATTAAAATTAGACTATATTACCTATCCACCAAAAATAACAGGACAAACATTGACTAATGCTTCCCTTGCTGCACATGAGAATAGGTTTGCAATAACGCACAGTTCACTCAATAAAGTTGTTATTTACTCTGTGACTCAGTTTGTTTAACAAACTCCTCAATAAATTTTCTTGTAAAAGAATTGAGATTTAGTTTTAACGCTTCACTTGGTAAAAGCCATTGTGGATTCTGTAATTCATCGTTTAGTTTCAAAGTTCCTGATTTGAGCTTGCAACTATAATCAAAAAAAATAAAATGCCTTGGTTCATAATATTCTTTTGAAAGAATTGCTTCTTGGACGCTGACTAATTTAAGATCATCTATGTCAAGATTTGTTTCTTCTTTGGCTTCTCGTTTTGCACATTGTTCAAGCGTTTCTCCCCACTCAAGATGTCCTCCAGGGACTGAGAATAGATTATGCCATTTGTGGGATTGCGCCATAAGAATTTGATTTTTATTATTAATAATGAGAACTCCTGTGCATACTTTTGGGAAGATTTTTTGTTGCATTGTTATTGAAGAGATGGATTATTTAATAAATTTTTCGTTAAATAATAATAAAGAATAAAGAATAAAAAAATAAAATTGAAAAAATCAACTCATTACTTTGCAGCTAATTCAGCATCGATTATAGATTTAAATGCTGAGAATGGCTGCGCTCCTACAAGTTTTCTTCCATTGATGAAAAATGCTGGAGTACCTGAGACGCCATATTTTTGACCATCAGCTTCATCGTTTTGAGTTTCTTGCTTGTATTTACTTGAATCTAAACAGCTGTTAAATTTTGTTGTATCGAGTTTTAAATCTGCTGCGTATTTTTTTAAGTCGGAAACTGCCAATGCTTGCTGATTGTTGTATAATTTGTCGTGCATTTCCCAGAACTTTCCTTGCTCATGCGCACATTCAGCTGCTTCTGCTGCTTTTTGTGCGTTTTCATGGAAGCTTAAGGGAAAATCTCTGAAGACCATTTTGACTTTTCCTGTTGCTACATATTCTTTTTCAATTGATGGCAATGTATCACGGAAAAATCTCCCACAGAATGGACATTGAAAATCACTGAATTCAACAATTGTAACTTTTGCATTTGGATCTCCTTTTACAGCATCGTCATCAACTGAGATTTGCTGAACTGGAGCAGCAGATGGATTTGCGCTTGGTTGTTGCATTGCAGAAGGCTGCTGAACAACAGCGCCTGTTGCAGTTGATGCACTTGATTTGAATAATATGACTAATGCAACAATTAAAAATAATGCTAAAAATCCTGAAGAAATTTTCCAAATGTTTCCTTTCGTAACCACTAATAATGGTTTGTCACCAGAAGAATCTGCTGAAGAATCAACTTTTGATGTTTCTACTTTTTCTACTTTTACTGCGCCTGCTGCAGCTTGCTGCGGCATTTCTTGATTTGCCGACGTATTTTCTTGATTATTTTCGTCCATGAATTAACCCCTCCTTATTATTTATTATAATTATTAAATAATTATGGCTTAATAATTAATAGAAAGTGTTGCTTGTTGATATATAAAGTTTATGCAAATAAATTTTTAAGTTCTTTGAACTTAAAAATTCAAGAGTTTAAATGTTGCTAGAAGTGTGAAATGTTAGAATTGAAAAAGAAAAAAATTAAGATACGCAATTAGCTTCTCCTTGGAACGATGGCTATCAATAATAATATTAAGATTAAGAATGGCAGAATCATTAAAAGATAGCCTGCTGACATCATTCCCATCATGCCATAGCCAAATCCAAAGCTGAATAAAAGCAGAACGGCCAGAAAACATAATCCAACTAAAATAATCGTATTGTCTTTTTTCATTGTTTTCACCTCGATTGATTGAATACTAATGATTAGCAGCAGCCACCTTTGCTGTAGGAATTTGCACAGGATGAGCAGCAGAAGTCAAGCAATTTGTTCTTGATTTTCTGTTTGTAGCCACCTTTGTAAATTTCACAATTGCAATGCGCGCAGGTTATTAATTCATCAGAGATTGCGTGATGGATTAATTCACCGAATTTCGCAAACATCTGTTTCGTGAATAATTTGCCTTGCTTTGTTAAAAAATATACTTTTTTTTCTCGTTCTTCTTCCTCTTTGAAGTCAATATAATCATTTTCTTTCAATTGCCTCAGAAATGGATAGATTTGCCCTGCACTAATCTTTCGCTGCATCATTACTTCCAATTCCTTGATAATATCATAGCCATGCTTTGGTTTTCCTGCTAATAAAAGCAAGGTGTGGAATTTTACCAGATTATTGATTTTTACTGCCATATACTAATCCTATACCATAAGATTTATATACTTTGTCATTATCCGATATATCAAAATATGATATATGTAGTAAAATTGCGAACTGTGTTCAGTAATTTTGCGAATAGAATCAGCAATTGGAAAAAGTAGCAAATAATGATTGAATTGAATAATGAATTAAATAATGAATACACATAATTGAATGAATACAAATGGTGATTGTTATGGAGAAAAAAATATTGAAGATTCAAGGAATGCATTGCGCTTCGTGTCAGACACTTATTGAGAAAAATGTTTTAAAAGTTCAAGGTGTAATAAAAGCAACAGTTAATTATGCTGTTGAGAAAGTATATGTTGAATTTGATGAAAAACGTACTGGACTTAAACAGATTCAAGAAAAAATTGAAGGTTTAGGGTATAAATCTTTTTTAGCTGGATCAACTGATAAGGAAAAAAAAGAACGTGATACTGAGATTAAAACATTAAAATTAAAGTTTTGGATTTCGCTCTTCTTTAGCGTTCCCCTTCTCTATATTGTGATGGGAGAAATGATTGGATTACCATTGCCTTCTTTTTTCATGGAAATGAAGTATTTAGCAATTGTTGAAATTATTTTGACAATCCCTGTTATAATTGCTGGAAATAATTTTTTTAGCTCTGGGTTTAAAGCAGTTGTTAATAAGCAGCCAAATATGGACAGTCTTATTGCACTTGGGACAGGAGCTGCATTTTTATACAGCTTAATTGTTTCAATTGATTTATGGTTTGGATATACTATTTTTACTGAACCAACGCTGTACTATGAAATTGCAGCATTTTTGATTACGTTTATCTTACTTGGAAAATTGCTTGAAGCAGTTGCTAAGGGAAAAACATCTGAAGCAATTAAAAAATTAGTTGGACTGCAGCCAAAAACTGCAATTGTTGTTCGTAATAAAAAAGAGATTGAAGTTCCTATCGATCAAGTTGAAGTTGGCGATATTGTTCTTGTTAAACCAGGGCAAAAGATTCCTGTTGATGGGATTGTTGTTTCTGGCAATTCTTCCGTCGATGAATCGATGATTACTGGCGAGAGCATTGCGGTTGAAAAAATAAAAGAAAGCAAAGTGATCGGCGGGACAATCAATAAACACGGCAGCTTTTTATTTAAAGCGACAAAGATTGGAAGTGACACTGCACTTGCACAAATCATTAAATTAGTCGAAGAAGCGCAAGGAAGCAAAGCGCCAATTCAACGATTAGCTGATATTATTTCTGGTTATTTTGTACCGACAGTTGTTGTGATTGCAGCGCTTTCTTTTTTATCCTGGTATTTTATTGGAGGCAAAGGATTTGTATTTGCATTGACTTCATTTATTGCAGTGCTTATTATTGCCTGCCCTTGCAGTTTAGGACTCGCAACACCAACTGCAATTATGGTTGGCACTGGTTTAGGCGCAAAAAATGGGATATTATTTAAGAATGCAAAAAGCCTCGAAACTGCACAGAAAATTAATAGAGTTATTTTTGATAAAACTGGGACAATCACAGAGGGAAAACCAAAAGTAACTGAGATAATTGTCGTTGGAAAAAGTTCTGAACAAGAAATTTTGAAGTATTCTGCTGCTGTTGAAAAAAGTTCTGAACATCCGTTGGCAGAAGCTATTATCAATAAAGCAAAAGAGGAGAAAATTGTGAACAAAAATGTTCATAATTTTCAGAGTATAACAGGTAAAGGTGTTTCGGGTGTTTTAGACGGAAAAAAAATTTTGTTTGGCAATAGAAAATTATTTGAGAATTCCAAAGGATATTCTTCCATCGATAATCAAATGCAGAAATTAGAAGAAGAAGGAAAAACAGTGATGATTCTTTCTGTACAGGGGAAAATAATTGGATTGATTGCAGTTGCTGACACGGTAAAACAATATGCAAAACAAGCAATTATTGAACTGCAGAAACAAGGAATCAAAACTTATATGGTAACTGGTGACAATAAAAGAACTGCGCAAGCAATTGCAAAACAAGTTGGCATTGATTATGTTTTAGCAGAAGTAATGCCAGCAGGCAAAGCTGAAGAAGTCAAAAAGCTGCAGGCGAAAGGAAAGAAAGTTGCAATGGTTGGCGATGGGATTAATGACGCACCTGCATTGACGCAAGCAGATATTGGGATAGCGATTGGATCAGGAACAGATGTTGCAATTGAATCAGGAGATATTGTCTTAATGAAAAATGATCTGCGTGATGTCGTGCATGCACTCGAGTTAAGCAAATATACCATGAAGAAAATTAAACAAAATTTATTTTGGGCATTTGCTTATAATGTCGTTGGAATTCCTCTTGCAGCTGGATTATTTTATCCATTTACTGGATGGCTATTAAATCCAGCGATTGCTGGAGGAGCAATGGCATTTTCCAGCATTAGTGTTGTAATGAATTCACTCAGCATGCGAGGGTGGAAGAAGGGGAAGATGTGAAAAAATATTTATATGATTGAAATTACAATTTTGATATGGATAATCCACTTAAAGAATTATATGGTTTTAAAAAAAGAATTGGGAATCGTTCAAAAAGTACAACTGAAGAAGAACTTAAAAGATTACGAAAAAGAGCTAGTAACTATTCATAAGTAGTTAATTTAGTAACATTTAAATACCTTTGCATAAACTATCTCTTTATGAGCACACTAACATCAACTCTTGAAACAGTTTCAGTGCCTTATCAAGATTGGCATCCTGCAATAGATGATCGACTTTGGGAACGGTTAGAAATTCCTGGACATCACAATAATGGCAGATATAAAGATAAACGGTTGTTTGAAAAAAAAGATTATTGGAATGCAAATGCCACAGAATTAATTAGTACTCGGCAAATACTTGAATATTATCTTTCTCAAAATAGAGTTGCATTTGTTGTTGAGCATTATCTTTCTAATCATCAAGAAATAGAAAAAACAAAAATTCTTGAAGTAGGTTGCTGGCCTATGAAAAATTATACTGTTTCACCTCAATTTTCAAATACGCTTCTTGCATTATTGAGTCAAAATAATAACAATAATAATAAAATTGTCGTTGAAGTTGATAGTATTAGTATCACAGGAATACTTCCTTACAAAACATTAACACTGCCTTATTTTGGAAATGGTATTTTTGTGCAAGGGGATTTTCATGAAAAATCAGTGCGGAGTACAATAGAACAGAAACTGGATGGAAAACCAAATATCATTGTTGGAAATATGGTTTTTGAAAAAAGGCTTGGCACGTGGATGGCAGGAAATTATTTTGGAATTACATTAGTTAATTTAGATCAAGATCATCATGTTGCCGAACAATTATTAATTCGAGCAAATAATTTTTTAGATCAGAATGGGACAGTTGTTATTTGCAATAGAGGCTATGGACAAATACCTGAGTTTGCAAAAACAATGCCTCTTGCTGCAGTTTATCTTGATGAAAAAGGAAAAGAGTATGCGCAGGTGCGAGGGAAGGTACTATAAATGGTAGGTCCAACAACGATTATTCCAAATTTTGAACAATATTTTCAAAAAAAAATACAAGAAGGAAAAATTACTCCAGAAAGACTCCGTTCTTTAGAAGAAGAGTTAGAGCAAGCTACAGTATTAATTAAAGATCATTTTGAAAGCATTCTTGGAGAAAATTATATTGAAGTGCAAAAAGTGATTCTTCGTTCAGCAATTGCTTATGTACTAAATTCTTTTTATGCTAATGAATGGTCAGGGGTTAAAGAATATTCATTAGGTGAACGATTGCCCCATTTTGAATCTGATTTTTTAATTCGAGCTGCAGAATATCTGCAAGGATTGGATAAAAAAGTATCATTTGGAATAGAAAAAGTACTGAGTAATATCACTGAATACTTTCATCAATATTCGACAAAAGACCAAAAAAAAGTATGCAAAAATGCATTTGCTGTCGCTGAAGAATCTTTGCGTTATGATTATAAGCATTTTCCTTATTGCTCATTATATGCTCAGTCTATGTCTGAAGGAGAACCTGAAATTGTACTCTTTGAAGGAAAACAAATGCTAAAAATTTATCGAGGGATAGTTGTTCCAACCGTTGATACTCTGTCTGAAGGTGATGAAAGAGAAAGAGAGAGAAATATAATTGATTTACAATATCCAGGAGTAGATTGGAGTCCAATTCGAAAGTTTGCAGATGGTTATGCTGAGCATCCGCCCTCTTATCATCATGCAAAAGAAGGAAGAAGAGTTTTATTCTCAGCATTAGTTCCTCTTGATGATCCAACTATCTTACATTTGTCTATACAAAATAGTGACATGGATGGTGATTGGAGATCAGATGAAGATAAAGATTTAGAAAAGTTAACAGATTGTTTAATTGTAGTAGTTCCCGAGAGAAAATATCATTTATTCTGTGATTTGAAAATAGAATATGCAGAAGGTAACTTTGAGATAAAGAGATAAAGAAGAATATAATAATAATAATAATAATAATGAGTTGATTATTGAAATCTACTTTTGATGTCTAAATATTTTTCTTCAATAATAAATAATACATATTTACTCTGTTGCATTTCATATTCTATTATCCCACACACTTCTGCTGATTCTTGCTCTACTGGAGAGACTATTCGAAGATGCGCATCACGATTCTTATAATTTGTTTGATAGAATCTTTCAGGAATATATCCTATGTCTCGTGCAATTTGTATTACTTCTTCTAATTTTGTTGAATGCGCAAATTCCACTAATACTTTTTTATGCAACCCATAATTATTCCCAGTCATTTTCTGTGCCATATTCTTAAGGAAATGTTGTTTTATTTAAAAAAATGATGAAGAAATAAAGAAAAAATAGTTATATATCTTTCAATACCAACTATCCAATCCATCTTGGATGCCATTCTTTTTTTGGTCTTCTTTTTGTTTGATGTTCTTTTTTTCTTGCTTTTGTTTTAGTTTTTCTTGTTTTTCTAATTCTTTTTTTTGACTCAGTTTTTCTTCTTTTGCTGCTTCTTTTATTGCTGCTTCTCGACGCTTTTCAAGATAATAATCTCGCTTTTGCTCGTTTAAAACTGGGATGCCGTATAAGCCGTCAAAACCTGGGATGACTTCGATGTTCCCTGCCCTGTTTCTTAAGATTGCAGTTGTTATTTCTTTTGTTGTCGTCTGTAAAAGTTCTTCTTCAGGAGTATCAATTAATATTGTGAATTCTGTTTTTGATTCTGTTTTTGATTCTATTTTTGTCTTGTTTACTAATTTGTAGTATTCTTCTAATACTTTTTTGTTTGCGACTGGTTTATCAAGCACTGCTGCAATTATTTCTGCCAATGGGAGAAGAGAATAATAGGGCAATGCGTTTTTTGGCTTTTCTCCTTCTGAGCGATCTGCTAATTCTTCAACTCTGCTGAGAACGCCAATTGTTAATTGCTGCTTACAGTTGGGACAAATATGATTCAATTTTTTAGATTGCTCTTGGGTGAAAGAAAGATTGCAGTTTCTGTGACCGTCTGTGTGATACTTGCCATAATTTGGATCGACTTCAATTGTGCCTTTTAATCCAAATTTATTGTCGTGTTCATGATCGCGAATTGCAGCGATTATATCGTGATATGTATATTTTTCTTTCATTTCAAAAATTGTTGCCTCTCGTCCAAGACGCCATGGCCAAAAACTGTGAGGGTCAGAGAATGAAACTAAATTGATTTTGTCGAGCTGTTTTAAGCGCCAATTCATTGGAGGATCTGAGGATAAACCTGTTTCCAATGCATTGATGTATTTTGTTTGATCCTGAAAACAATCTTTTACCGTGTTAAATCCTGAGTTTGAACCGAATAAACTAAACCATGGCGTCCAGCAATGTGCGGGGATTATTTCAATATCTGGTGAAATTTTACGAAACATTTCAACAAAATCAGGACATGGGATTTTAAAAATTGGTCTGCCATCATAATCGACTCTGCCAAATTTCAATAATGTTTCTGTGATTTGTTCAACAACTTCAAAGCTTGGCGCTAGAATAATATTATGCACTCTTCGTCCTTTTCCGTCTTGCGAATAGACTAACGAGATTTCTGTCTGCAACATAAAATTAATATTTGGAGTTTTAGTGTTTTTTAATGTGAATATTCCCGGGTGGATTTCATCCAGTTGCTGCTTTAATTCCTGCTGCCATTTTGGATGTGTAAAATCACCTGTGCCGAGAAGGTTTAATCCTTTTGTCAAGGAATGTTTTTCTAAATTTTCAAGATTAGAATCTTTACTGCATGCCCTTGCATATTTTGAATGAATGTGGAGGTCTGCGAAAACTTTCATTATATATTTTTAAATAATTGTGATTATTTAAAAATGTGATTATTTAAATGTGATTATTGGTGTGAATACGTGATCAATTATTTATTTGTGGTGCTCTCATTTATAACAATGGTTTCTTGACAGCGTAATGGTAGCCAAAAAAACCATCGATTGCTAATGCAACTCCATCTTGTTTTAGAACAGACAGATCAATTTTCCGAAATCCTTCGCTACTTCCTGATGCAATTAATACTCTTAAATCTAGATTATTAAAATTAAATTTATTTAACTCACCATAATCAAGACAAATTTCGACTCCGATTTTTAATTGATTCCAATTGAAAACTGCAGGAGAAATTCCTGATGAATAGTTAAGATCATAAGAATAAGCATACAGCTTTTCTCCATTACAAGGATTTATCTTATGATATTCTATTAATTCAATTCCATTTGAAAAAGCATACAAACTATTCCGCATATCATCATTTTGATCTTTCCAGACAATGGTGCCAGGCAATACTAATGATGATTTACCATTTGTTGCAGCGCATATTTCTGTTCTTATTTCTTGATTATCTTCTGTTTGCAATGGCTTTGTATTTGGAAAATAAGAATATTCTGGAGCAATGATTAAATCATAATTGCTTGATTCAATTGCTGATAAAATTGTTTGATGCATTACTGCGTAACCTTGTTTTCTTGACTCTGGATCCGTTGCTGATTTTATAAATGCAACTTTGAATGGTTTCTGTATTAGAGCTTCGAGTGTAACTTCAGCAATAATTGGTTTACCGTCTGAATTTACTGTTGCTTGATTGAGATCATATGCTATAACATGACCTCTGTCTTGTAAAGACGTAATATCATTTCTCATCATTGAGAGTAACTTTCCACTCTTTTTAATGATAATCTTTTTAAACACAAATTAATTACTATAATCATGGCAACTGAGGTGAATGATCTGACTCAAATTATTGATTCTACTGTACTTGCCAAGCAATTGCAGCCTTATTTTAGCGAGAGAGCTTTGATGTCTTCTCGAATATTTGTTGAAGTACAATATTTACTTGCGCTTTCAACTACTGAAGGTGTTGGTTGCCGTGCGTTTAGTAATCATGAGAAAGATATTCTTGAAAAATTACATGAGATTTCTGCTGCTGATTTTGCAGTGATTAAAGCAATTGAAACAAAAGGCTATCAAACAGAAAAAGCTGGGAAAACAATTTCTTTTCCAAAGACAGATCATGACGTTAAGGCAATAGAGTATTTTATGCAATTGCAATTAACTGGAACTACACTCCAAGATTGCTTTAATTGGATTCATTTTGGATTAACGAGTGAAGATGTTAATAATCTTGCAACGACTAGAAATATGCAAGCGTTTTTGAAAAATGTTTATGTTCCTGCAATTGATGAATTACTCAGTAAATTTAATTTTGCATCTACTTCACCTTCCGCTGGTGGAAATGGAAGAATTAAATATCTTCGCGCTGCGATAGACCAATTTGAATTCACTGGTAAATTGCTTGGTGCGAGCGGAAATTTAAATGCGCATGCGTTTAGTTTTCCTGCTGTTGATTGGATTGATTTTAGCAGAAGATTTGTTGAAAGTCTTGGCGTTGAAGGAAATAAATTTAAAGCAAATATGTTTACGACACAAGTTGAACCAAAAGATAATTATGCACGATTGTTTCAATTAGTAAGTTTGTTTAATACTATTGCATCTTCAGATAGTTTACAATCTTTAGAATCAAAAGATTATTTTTCTCGATCAAGTGCACTCTTTGAAATGTTTACGCAAAAATTGCCTCGATCAAGACTGCAGCGAGATTTGAGCGATTCGACGGTGCAGCGAAATTTTGGCGTTGCATTTGGCTATAGCATGCTTGGATTGCAAGCATTAGCTGGAAAAAAAGTTCAAGCAAACACAATTGAAATTATTGAGGCAGATGCGATTTCTCCTCTTGTTGGACGATATCGAAAGCAAGTGGACTGGTTGGAAAATCATTCAAAGTTTGCAGATGCGATTAATATTGTATATGTTCCACAATTACAATTAATTATTAATCATCTTGATCAAAAAGTACAACAATATGCATTGCTACCAATGCTTGCGCGAACCCATGGGCAAGCTGCAACACCGACGACAATGGGAAAAGAATATCGGGTGTTTACCGAGCGATTGGGTGAACAGAAAAAAGAGCTCGATGTGATTATTAAAAATAATTCTCCTCTACAAACAGCAGAGTTAAGCCATTGCTTGAGCAGGATTAACACGATTATTGCAGATCTTGCAGTTGACTTTTGGATTTATATTAAGGATGAATGGATTTTGCAAAAAAATGTTGGTACAACTGGTTCATCAACAATGCCACATAAAATAAATCCAATTAATTTTGAGAATGCTGAAGGCAATACCTACCTTGCAAATGCGTTATTTCCACTTGTTGCAAAAGGTGATTATGCTTTATGGAAGGAAGCTGTTGGTTATAGTTTAGTAACTATAACAAGCCTTTTTCGTGGTCTTGATAAGACAACGGTTAATGAACAGAAAGTAATTGACGTTCTTCATAAACATCCTGAAGTATTAGCAGAAGCATATCAAACAGAACTGCGAAAACCAGAATATGGAATTGCCGACCCTTATGGATTATTGAAAACATTTACTCAAGGAAAAGGAGAGATGAGTTTAAAAGTATTGCATTCTTTTGTTGATTCACTTGAAATTCCAGCTATTGCACAACAAAAATTGAAGCAATTAGTGCCTGATAATTATCTTGGTGTTGCAGGCGTTTTGGCGAGAAAAGAATTTTAAAAAAGTAATCTTTATATAGTGCTGATTAATCCATGTGTCTATTGAATATAAATTGTGATGCTTTATGAAGAAAAGAACAAATAAAAACGATAAGTGGAAAAGTGTAACAGGCGGACGAAATCGAAAGCCACGTGCAAAAACATTTGTAACAGAAGCTGCTGCACATAAATTTGCAAAAGCTGAAGGATTGAGTAATTATTCACTCGAAAATCTTCGCAATACTGACAGTAAAGAGCTGAAATTACGAATTGTTTTACAAAAATAAATTTTATTTTTTTCTCTTTTGAGAACCTATTTTCTGGAGATCTCATTTTTTTTATCTTTTTTCTAAAAAAATAAAAATGCAAAGCCTTAAATATAATGAACGCCTACATAACATTAAAAAATGAGGTGAAGTGCATGATTTGCCAGTGTGGCGGTCAGCCTGCAAAAGGTGATGTTTTTTGCAGGAAGTGTGGTGAAGAATTACCGCATGTCGAGTATTTTTTATGTGAATGTGGCGCGGATGTCATGTTTGAAGATACGTTTTGTCATGCATGCGGTGCACAATTTGATGGTGTTCAAGATCTTGAAGAATTAACTATGAAAAAATTTGAGATGCCGCAGAATCTTTCTGATGCATTTAAACAAGAATTCTTAGAGTAATTTTTGGTTAATACAATTAAATAATTTTGAATTAATTATTATTTTTTAAATCGATTAGCGACTGCAGCAGTTGCCAATTCATTTGCAACTTCATTCTTTTCTCGAGGAATCCAGATAAATTTGAGAGAAGTGAAGAATGGCTGCTTTTCTTTGATTTTTTTGAGAATTGCCAGCAAATGTTTTTGTTTGCATCTGTATTGGTTGTTTAATACTTTTACACACCATTCGCTATCTGCTCGTAATTCAACATTTTTTTCATTATAGAAAATTGCTTTTTCAAGCGCAATGTCAATTGCTGTTAGTTCTGCAGTATTATTAGTGCCTTTTCCTAAATATTCAGATATCATGTCCACAACTTTTTCATCCTTTGTAATATAGACGCCAGCACCCATCGGGCCAGGATTACCTGAGCATGCACCATCGGTGTGGATCAGTAGTTTTGTTTCTTTTGTTTCCATGTAATGATTTAAAATTTTGTTGTTTAAAAATTTGATTGAAAGATATTTGTGATCATTAGTGATTGTTTTGATCTCTTCTCATAAAATTAATAAACTATAGAAACAATCTTAATTTATGCAAAAAATACAAATTAAAGATTTTAATCTTCAGCATACGCTTGAATCTGCGCAGCTGTTTCGAATTCTTAAAAAAAATAATGGTTATTATATTACTGCTCGAGACAAACTCTTTTTTGTGCAGCAACAAGAGGACCAACTTTTGTATGATGGCGTTGATGAGCAGTTTATGATTGATTATTTTGCACTTGATGAAGATCATGCTCAACTTGTTCTTGCAATTAGCGTTGATGAGAAAATTAAGACTGCAATCAAGCAATATTATGGCATGCGAATATTGCGGCAAGATCCTTGGGAGACAACGGTTAATTTTATTTGCTCTGCTGCTGCAAACGTGCCAAAGATTACGATGAATGTCAATTTGTTAGCTGAGAGATTTGGAAAGAAAATAACGTTGCATGATGTTACGAGTTATACTTTTCCTGAGCCTGGAACAATGCAAGATCTTGCAATCATTAAAGACTGCAAAACTGGATTTCGAGCAGAATATTTATTTGCTGCAAATACAATGCTGACTGATCAAAAACTTGCTCATCTGCGAAATTTGTGTTATTCAGATGCGAAAAGAGAATTAATTAAAAATGCAGGGATTGGCAGCAAAGTTGCTGATTGCATTTTATTATTTGGCTATGGTTTTAAGGAAGCATTTCCTGTCGATACTTGGATTGCAAAAGTGATGAAGGAATTGTATTTTACAAAAAAAAGAAAAGTAAATAATCAACAAATACTTGCGTTTGGACAAAAATATTTTAAAGCGCATCCAGGTTATACACAGATGTATTTATTTCATTGGATACGAATGAGAGACAAAAATAATGGCAAAAATTAAAACTCAATTATTATCTACACCGAAAATACTGACAAGAAAAGATATTGATAAAGTCATGCATATTCTAGCTGAGGAATATCCGAAGTTTCGTAAGCCTGTTGTTACTGAATATGCTGAGCAGCGGAATGATCCATTTGAAGTGTTGATTTCGACGATATTAAGTCTGCGGACAAGAGATGAAACTACGCATCAAGCATGGCTTCGACTTTCTGCATTAGCTGATAATCCTACTGCAATGATTCAATTATCGACAGAAGAAATTGAAAAAGCTATTTATCCCGTTGGTTTTTACAAGACAAAAGCAAAGACTGTTCTTGAGACCTGCAAAATATTGCTTGAGAAATATAACGGCAAAGTTCCTGATGAACTTGACGAATTATTGACGATAAAAGGTGTTGGGAGAAAGACTGCGAATTTGGTTTTGACGCTTGGATATAATAAGGCTGGAATTTGCGTTGATGTCCATGTTCATGTTATTTGTAATAGGTTAGGGTGGGTAAAAACAACAACTGCAGATAAAACTGAATTCAAGCTAAGAGAATTTCTTCCAAATAATTATTGGATAGTTATTAATGATTATATGGTAGTTCATGGTCAAAATATTTGTAGAACTAATTATCCTCGTTGTGGTAGTTGTAAAATACAACAATTCTGTAAATATGAAACGAAAGACTTAAACAGGAAATAATCTTTTTTTCTTTGATTTAAAGCCTATTAGTTCATGAAATTTAGTAAAATTTTCTTTGTTAGTTATATCAAAATAATGCCTTTTTTTATCTCTTTTAATATAATTGTGAATCTCATTTGTTTTTATGTCAAAATTTAATAATAAAATTCTAATGTCCTCCAATAATTGCTTATCATCCTGAAAAACTCGAATCATATTTCTATAATTATATGTGGATCCTTCACTATCGAAAAATGCACGAATTAAATACTTTTGTATATTTTTATTGCTATTTTTAATTTCAGGAGTGATTAATTTTCTCTTTCCTTCAGCAAACTTTCCAAATATTGAAAATAATATTAATGAACATATTTTAGGGTAGAATAATCCAATACTATGGTCACTAGGTATTTGATCCAAAGAATTACATTTATATAACCACTTTGATTTTTGCTTGAACATTCCACTTTGCTGAACCCAAATTCTGGGTTCAACTCTAAAAAGTGTAAACATAGAATTCCTAAAATCAATTAGTAAATCTTTATTAGTATTCGTAAAAAAAATCGCATTAAATCTCTTTTCAATTGATCCATCACCCAAAATGTAACCTAAAATAGATCCAGCTTCTTTTCCAATGTGTAATGGAAACTGTGGATAAATCTCTCCATTTCTAATTCCTGCTTTTATAGATATTACATTTATTTCAAGTTCTTGCCAATTATAGTCTGATAATTCTAATGCTTTTCTTATTTTTGTAAATGGGATTGTTCTATTACCTTTTATCCAATGATATATAGTTAAAGCAGAATTCTTTGTTTTATTTATAGGACAACCCATTTTAATTGCAAATTCTTTATTTTTATAAGGTTCCTTACATTTTGCAGCATTACATAATAATTCTTCTAAAAATAGTAAATCTACTACTAAATGAGTTTTCTCTAAATAAGTTCCCAATTCATTAATTGATTTTTTATTATGAAGCATGTATCTGTTCTATTTCTCTAGTTTATAAACCTCACACGCACATGTCCAGTGACCAGTGGAGATTTTCACTAAGACTTGATTGTTTTTTTGCTCGATACTTTTTTATAGCAATCCTTCTTCTTAAATTATTATGAAACAACAGCAATATTTTAAATCATCACAATTAAATGATTTATTATTGCATTCTCAATTAATTATTTTTGACATGAATGGATTAATCATTGATGATGAAGCAGTGCAAGTACAGGCTACGCATCATGTGCTTTCGCAGTATGGAATTTCTATTAGTGAAGATTATTGGCTGCATAATATTGTTGGTAGAAAAGCAGCAGAATTTCTGGTTGAGATTCTGGAAGAACATGGTGTCCCTCCGAGAAGATATTCTCTTGCTGAAGTTATTTTCCAAAAAAATGAAAAATATCAGGAATTAATGAAAACAAAAACAAAAGAATTAGTACGTGATGGATTTATTTCATTGCTGAGTTATTTGTCTGATCAAAAAAAGGTGAATAAACAATATGTTCTCGCTGTTGGAACATCTGCAACACGTACTGAAGTTGATATAATTCTTGGAAAAAGTGGTTTAAATGTGCTAAATCAATTTGAATATATTCTTACAGGTGAAGATGTGAAACATTCAAAACCAAATCCTGAAATATATCTTACACTTTCTCAGCGTGCAGGAATTGTAACAGAAAATTGTATGGTATTTGAAGATACAGCTCTCGGAGTGCAAGCGGCTTACAATGCTGGAATAAAATGCATTGCTGTTCCTAATCGATTTACTGTACATCAAGATTTGAGTAACGCTGTTTTTGTCATTGATAATCTTACTAGAAATGCGACAATTATTCGATAAATATTAACATTTGAGAACTTTGCAAAATTAAAGTTATATAAACAATTACTTTAATTTTAATTTAGTCGTTGTATTAAATATTTTTTTAATTTCGGCAAATCATAATCCCATATCCAAAAAGAATTATGCTTAAAGCATCTACTTTTATATTTTTTTCTTGAAAGAAACCATGCTGCTAATGCTGCTTGCTTATTATTTTTCTTGAGCAGCGTTATGTTCTTTTGATTGAAATCCCAATGAAAAAGTTCTATAATATTAATGTCGGATTTGCAAAACTGTTTTTTATTTAATCCTAAAAAGAAGATACCGCCATTGCATACTTTCTTATAATTTTTTGGGATCGTTCCTAATTTTTGAAGATAATTTAAACTTCTTGATGCAATGAGAATTTGCATTGCTTTTGTGTCTTGCATTAGTTGTATTATTTCTTGTTTTGTGATTGTTGTGTCTTTAATATCAAGCAAAAGAATTGTATTTTGTGGGATAATTGCATTGATCTCTTTAAGTGTTGCAATTGAGGGATAGTTTTGTTTTAATTTTGCTAACTTTTTTTTGAAGAAGAATGATGTGAATATGTATTGAAAATTATTTCCATGATAACAATAAATAACATTATCAGTGCTTTTTCTTAAATCTATTTCGATTATATCTGGGGAAAGTTTAAGTGATTGCTTGATTGCTGCAATTGAATTTTCTTCTGCAAAACAATCACCACCACGATGAGCCATAAGTAGAGGAAATTTATTCATTTTCTTGCTAATAAAGAATGAGTATTTAAGTTTTTGTTTTGCTGCTTTTGTTTATTGGTCGTTTGTTTGTTCTGCAGTTGTTTGTTGTCTCGTTGTTTGCTGTGCTGTTTTTTTGCATCGAATAGAAAAAGTTCAGGCTGCGATTCTAAGTCGAAGAAATCATCTGCTTCTTCTTTAATGAATCGAGAAGCTGTTTTGTTGAATGCGATTACTTCTGTTCGACAACCGTGTGATTTCAGATATGCGAGAAGATCTTTGAAATCGCCGTCACCTGAGACAATGACTACTGTGTCAACTTTTGGTGCAATTCTGACTGCATCCATTGCGATGCCGATATCCCAATCGCCTTTTTTAGCTCCGCCGTAAAAAATTTGAATTTCTTTTGCTTTTACTTCGATGCCGATACTTTCTAATGCTCCATGGAAAACTGTTTCTTCTTTATTTTCTGTTGTTATTGCGTATGCAATTGCTCTGATGAGTTTTCTGCCAGAAACAGCTTTGTTTAAAATTGCCTTGAAATTTACTTTTGTGTTGTAAAGATGCTTTGCACTGTAATAGAGATTCTGCACGTCAAATAAGACTAGGACTTTTTGCTCTTTGTGTTTCATTTGATTACTTATTGAAGAACTTGTTTATTAATATTGCTGTTTTTTTAGAGTTTATTCTACACGATACATCCCAAAAGTGCAATCATCATAAAAAGCTTTACGATTATCAAATTCCATTATTCGTTGAATCAGATTTTGTAACACAGTTGCAGAATCAGTTTCTGATTTTAATGTGTCTAGCACAATCTTTGTATATTGCTGTTTCTTTAAGTCAACTGCATCTGTAGCTGCAAGAAATATATCTCCTACAGAAGCATACCATCGCCGTATCGGAAGTGCTTTATCTACATAGGGTAAATAAAAATCAAGCTTAGAATTTTTTTCTATAGCTAATAATTGTTCACTTAATCTTTGAAACTCTTCACTCTTTATAGTCATTTTTTTTGTTTTCAGAGCACCAGTTATTTCTGCTTCAATCCTTTTGTAATCAGGATGATTATTTTGGATTCTTGATTTTAAGCTTACTAAACTTAATGGAAAACAACCGTTTGCAGCAAACTCAATATTTTCTGCTCGTATTCTTGCAATATACACATCACAAGTAGCAAGAGAATAATAATCGTTACCTATTCTCATAATGCTTGCAAATGTTGTTTCTTGACCTCTGATTGTTTTAGCTATATTTTCATTAAGCTGCAAAACTGCATCAAGATATTTTTGCTTTATTTCTGCCTCTGAAAGAGAAGAATTAATGCCAGTATCACAAAGAATATCGGCAAATTGTTGCACTGCATGATAACCAAATTGATAACCATCATGCCCATCTGCAAGAAGAAGAAGAGTAATATCCTTTTCAGGAATATTAACATTCCCTGCACTATCTTCACTTCCTTTCTTTTCTGTTCTTGAGGTAGAGCCTTCACCTGCAATTGTTGCTAATGCAAGATTTGATGCAACAGAAAGTATTGTTGGTTTTTCTTTATCAGGGTAATCTTTTCCGAATAAAAAATGTGTTTGCATGTCCATGAATACTTTCTCCAAGATTATCGTTTTAGTTAATTCTTAGCAGAATAGCTGCTACATTATCATCTACTGATGCGCCTTTATATTGACTTGATAATTTTTTTCTATCAAGAATCGTTTCAAATAATTCTTTTAATGCTTGTTCTGGTTGCGGATATTGTTTAACCAATTCAATTGTTAATTCTTGCAATGGTTTGATCTCAGTGCATATTATTTTTTGCCTTAGATCATAACCGTCAGTGCATAAAAGAAGAGTATCTCCTGTTTGTACATCAAGCTTTCTTACTGGTAGGATTTGGGCTACATAATCAAGAGTATACGTTGAAGGAAGTTTCATTGAATACATTACATTTCTCTGAATTGATAACTCTTTTATCCCAGGAGCATCATAATCATAACCATTCCTATTCGCTTGATCTTCTATCATCTTTTCAAGTCTTTTATATTCTGGATTATTTTCAATTAATTTAATGGATAATCCATCATTTGATCCTATAAAATTTCTCCCTGAAGCTCCAATTTTTAGTTGATTATCTCTGATTCTTGCAAAAAAAGAATCACCAGTTCCTAAATAATAATAGTTGCTCGCTATTTTCAGTACACTCATAAAAGTTGTTGAAGAATGATCACCAATCGGATGAACATTTTTTCTTTCATAAATAATTTTTGAGGAACTGATAATATTTGGAAGAGTATCACTTAAAAGAATAAGTGCATCAACATACTTTTGTTTGATTTGTTCTTCAGTATCTGCTTGCTTGATTCCAGTTTTTAAAAGAAACTCTGGGAATAATTTTACAGCTTCGTGACTTGCAACATAGCCATCATGAGAGTCTGCAACCATTGCAAGTGTTATTTCTAATTCTGGAATTTGTACAACAGCTGCTGCGTCTTCATTGTTAATTAGATTATGTGTTTTTTCTTCTTTAGGAACTACTGAACTTATTCCTAATGCAATAGTTTGATCTACAGAAATTACTTGGTATTTTTTTGGTTCAGGATGATCAATACCTAATAATCGATGAGTTATAATGTCCATGATTTATCAGAATTAAGTAAGAGTTTATATGCTTTTTGTTATTGATGAGTACTAAATTATCAGTGGAATTACAGTATTCTTACAATGCGAACTCCATCTTTAGATATTCCACCTTCACCAACATCTCGCTGAAGATGATAGGCTTCTGTTTTGCTTGAGTATGCAAGAACAACTTGATTATCTGCTTTTGCTCGATAGACTGTAGCTAAAGGAAGTGGATTTTGCCGTAAAACAATTCCACTTGCTGCTATTAATCCTTCTGGAAGACCATCTTTTATTCGTACATTAATTCCTCTCAAAATTCTTGGCTCAAGATTAATTTGATAGAAAACATCAGAAGGAAGAACAAATTCTTTTGCAATTTTTTGTTCTTGAAACCAAACAGAAGAGATTCCCATGGAATAACGAAATGATTTTTGATCGAAATGATCATAGAGATTACAAATAAGATCTTTGAATCCTTCTTCAGTTGGATTTTTTGTTGTGTTAAAAATTGCCAATTGATGAAATGTATAACTTCCTAAACTTTTTAAAGAAATTTCAGGCTCAACAATTGAAGCATCTTCTCTATGGAAAAGAAAAGCCATGTGCTTTTCAGCCAAACGACCATCTTCTCTTAATATTTTTGTTAAATCATCTTTTGGATCGTACTTAATCATCGAGCGAGGAATACTTCCTTCTCTAATAATTGAAGGATTTTCTCTTGCAGCTAAGATTGTAGCAATAACTATACCACTGACATATTCTAATGCAGAAACTGAGAATTCTAATGGTTGCTGCGCTGGTGATGGATTTCCTCGTACCATGAGTGAGGGAATGTAGTAGTTTTTATTAAGGTTTTGCTTGCTTTTACCAGCGAAAAGATTTTACTTTTTCTGAAAAGTTTTCGGTTATTTTATCATTTTCTGGAGATTCTACTCTTCAACTTCTCTCTTTTTTCAATTTTTATGAAAGTTTTTCAGAATTTCTCAGGATAGGGATATTAAGGAGAAAAACTGAATAGAGAGTTATGACTTATATTTTTGAAGTGTATGATAAAACAAAAAGAAGAATTTATTTAACAGAAGAGCGTTGGCATCATATCCTTAAACATCCGGAAATGTATAATATTATGTTTGAAGAGATGATTATGATATTACAATATCCTATTGCAATAAAAGATTATAAGCTTGAAGAAAATGTTAAATATTATTATGGCTATTTTAAAAATAGAACAGCTAAAGCAAAATATCTTCGGATTATCGTTAAATATTTAAACGGAAAAGGCTTCATTATTACTGCGTACTTTATTGAGGCAATACAATGAAAAATAATATGTATATTTATTATGATAAAGAAGGAGATTTTCTAGAGATTACCCTTGGTGTACGTACAAAAGGATATTTTAGAGATGCTGGAGAAGGTATTTCTGAAAGAATCGATGAAAAAACTGGCAGAGTAATTGGTTTAGCTATTCTTAGCTTTAAAAAAAGAACAGAAGGAATGAAAGATTTTAAAATTAAATTACCACTTACATTTGAAAATAATTTTTGATTAAAGATTACTTTGAAAAATGTTGATTATAAGATTGATTGAAAATACCTAAGGTTTTGCTTGCTTCCAGACGGTATCAAAGTATTTTCGAAGATCTTCTGCAATTTCTTTTGAATGGATATAGAAAGAAATTGGCGGATTAACCCATGATGTTAAAATAACAACATCACCGACAATTTCTATGTTTGATGGCAATGGGAAATTGACGTACCGCATTTTTGTGTAAAGTTTTGCTTTTTTTACATACCATGATTTTTTGTATTCTTTTCTGCTGATCCCTTGGAAAACTATTTTTCGTTTAATGTATGTATCGTGAAATTGATTGAAGAATAAATCTACATTGCTTGAATGATGTTTTGAATAAGCATAAAAAAATCGATAAATATCGTCCGGTTTATACTCATCAAGAATTTTTTCATATGCAGTTTTTATTCCTTTCCAACCTATAAAAATTTCTGCCTCTTGCCGTTTGCCAACAAGCGCTTGCAATTGTTTTAACTCAGGCAATGCATGCTGCAATGCATTTTTCTGTTCGGCTAATTGCTGCTGCTGTTTATCAATATAATCGAGCAATCTATGAGGCTCAACTGCTTGATAATATTTTGTTTTTGCTTTTATTACAAAACTTGCCAAACCTTTTTCAATTAAACGCTCCAGAATTGTATAAATGTTTGAGTATGCTACTCTTGATTTATTTACAATGGGGCCAACTGTCGATGATCCTTGCTGCAGTAATGCAATATATACTGCTGCTTCACCTTTTGTAAGACCTGCTTGTTCTAAGAGTTGTTGGTGCATTTATTGGTTGAAGTGAGTGCTATTTTAATATTTTTCTATTATACATCCTGTACAGGATAGATAAGTAATATATAGCTGATTAAAGAGAAATATTACTAAGAGATGGTGGAGATTGTTAAAGAATGGTAGAAAAAATAAGTAAATCATCTTTTATTGCACGATTAACTGGAGCTGTGTTACTTTTTGGTGGAATGGTTTATGGAATAAATTCTTATGAACCAAATCCTTATTTAGAACCCAAATTTTTTACTTATGGACGTGCAAGAAAAGATTGTCTTGAAGGTAAATTACAGCAGCAATCAGCTGATCTTGATGGAGATTATATTAATGATAAATTCTGTCTTGTTAACAATCCAAAGAATCAGGATGAACTGATTGGTGTAGGTATTGAATTAAATGGTAAACCAAAACAATGGTATTTTCTGATAAATCCTTATCAGTAAAGGACATATTATGAAAACTCTTATCTTTGCAGATTTTCATTTAGGGACTGAGAACATCGAAGATCTTCAAATACTTACTTGCTGGATTGAAGAAATAATTCAAAAAAAACAGCCAGATAGAATTGTTTTTAATGGTGATACTTTTGAATTATTACTACCAATGGAACAAAGTTTTTTAATTGAACATAATCGAAAAGAAAAAGTCCTTGAAACAATCCTCGATTCTTGGCAGCAATTATTTAATGTTATTACAAAATCAAACTCTCAACAGTTAATCTTTATTCCTGGCGAGCATGATTATGATTTATTCAATGTTTCTCTAAGAGAAATATTATTTCAAAGCTTTCAAGCAAAAAAAGTAACTATTACGAACAATTGTTATGATACAGAAAGTCATTCACTTATTATTCATGGCCATGAACTTGATTATAATAGAATTTTTGAAGTAAATGGCACAAAAATATCTTGTATTGATGGGTTAACCTTTGCAATTAATCGTTATTTATCCCAAACGCCTGAAATAGAAAAGAAAATTCGAACTGCTGTACAAAAAGGGAATTTTTCTTATTGGTATGCGTATGGAAGTTTACCTAACTATATCATTGCAGTTGAACAATTGTTTGGCGCTGATAAAAAAGTCTATGAAAGAGAAGTTGCTGCAGTATTACGAAGTGATGCTATTATGCAATGGCTTATGCAACAAAAATCATTGGAAACATATCTGCTTGGTAAAATGGTGAGAACAGCTGCACTCTTTCCTGAACATATATTATCACTTTATGATTCATTTTATTCGGTTTTAGAAAAAATAGTTGATAATAAAATCAGAGATATATTTTTACAAAAAAAATACACTGATGCACCTGACTATTGTTTTGATAAACCTGTCAATAATATTTTATTAGGGCATTTTCATATTGCTGAGAAACAAGAATATTTCGGCAGAAATTTATATCATATTCCTTCCCCAAGAGTTCATGTTGCAGGTATTGCTCAAGATCAATTACAACTTCGAAGGGATTTAGGATATGCTGTTATTGATAAAAATAAAGTGATTTATTCAGTGAGAAATTGACTGTAAAGTAAATGGATCATTATTTATTCAACACTCTTGAAATATTTTCAAGAATATCTCCTCTTTTTTAAAATTCTTCTCTTGAACTCCCTTATTCTTTCAACTTCTTCGAAAATCTTTCAGAATTTCTTGGGATAGGGATATTAAGGAGAAAAAGTAAATAATATTTTATGACACAAAAGCTAATTGAAAATCAATTTTTAGAAATTGTAACTCTTATTAAAAAAGCAAGAAGTAACGCATTAAAAAGTATCAATAAAGAACTGATTTTACTTTATTGGAAGATTGGTGAATATATTAGTGAAAAAGTAAAGAATGCAGAGTGGGGAACTTCAGTAGTAGATAAACTGGCAATTTATATTCAGAGAAATCATCCAGAATTAAAAGGATATACAAGAAGAAATCTCTATAGAATGAAACAATTTTATGAAATATATCATGCAAATGAAAAAGTGTCAGCAGTGCTGGCACAAATAAGCTGGACTAATCATCTCTTAATATTATCTAAAACTAAGACAATACAAGAGAAAGAGTTCTATCTCCTTTTGTCAATAAAAGAAAAGTATAGTTCAAGAGAACTTGAACGGCAAATTGATAGTGCATATTTTGAAAGAACATTACTTAGTGTTCCAAAAGTCTCACCAGTGGTGACACAAATGCCAGTTAAAGGCTTTTCACAGTTTAAGGATACGTATGTCCTTGATTTTCTTAATTTACCTGATTTATACTCAGAGAAAGATCTTCGAAAAGCACTCATTAAAAACTTCAAACATTTTCTCTTAGAATTTGGAAAAGATTTCTCGTTCATTGGAGAAGAATATAGGATACAGGTAGGGAATAACGATTACTTTATTGATTTATTGTTTTATCATAGAGAATTGCGATGTCTTGTTGCTTTTGAACTCAAAGTAGATGATTTTAAACCAGAATATTTGGGTAAATTAAATTTTTATCTTGAAGCTCTTGACAGAGATGTGAAGAAAACTCATGAAAACCCAAGTGTCGGCATAATTCTCTGTAAAAATAAAGATAAGGAAGTAGTTGAATATGCTCTTAATAGAAGCATGTCACCTGCATTAATAGCTGAATATAAAACAAAATTAATATCGAAGAAAATACTGCACAATAAATTACAAGAATTATTTGAATTACAACAAGAAAATAAATAAGTCATTTATAAGATTAATTATATTCTTAATGCCCTTCACTTTCAAGGAAACGTTCAACGTCAATTGCAGCCATGCAACCAGTACCTGCTGCTGTTATAGCTTGCCGATAGACGTGATCTTGGACATCACCACAGGCGAAAACTCCTTTTATGTTTGTGTAGGTTGATCGTGGTTCTGTGATTAAATATCCTTTTTCATCGAGTGTGAGAATACCCTTGAATAGTTTTGTGTTTGGTTCGTGACCAATTGCTACGAAAATTCCATCGCATTTCATTTCTGAAATCTTATTTGTTTTGAGATTTTTGAGGACAACTGCTGAAACTTTTCCTGCTTTTACATCTTTGACTTCTTCAATTGCTGTATCCCAGATGAAAGAGATTTTTTCATTTTTCTTTGCACGATCCTGCATAATTTTTGATGCGCGTAATTCATCTCGACGATGAATGATGATTACTTTCTTTGCGAACTTTGTTAAGAATAATGCTTCTTCTAATGCAGAATCTCCTCCTCCTACGATGATAACTTCTTTATCTTTAAAAAAATAAGCATCACAAGTTGCACAACTACTGACGCCTTTGCCAATCAATTGCTGCTCACTTGGTAAGTTAAGCCATTTTGTTGATGCACCAGTTGAAACAATAACTGCTTTTGCCTCATAGGTTTTTTCTTCAGTAATTACCTTGAACGGACGCTTTGAGAAGTCTACTTTTGTAACATCTTCAGAAATGAATGCAGCGCCAAATCTCTCTGCTTGTTTGTGTATTATTTCAATTAATTCTGGACC
>Ga0209515_10001626_pt1 | contig 36987 bp, 37 predicted proteins | sample Subgroupgradi54m_FD_187454 | JGI IMG/M metagenome (GOLD analysis project Ga0209515, IMG submission 187454) | Subsurface groundwater microbial communities from S. Glens Falls, New York, USA - GMW60B uncontaminated upgradient, 5.4 m (SPAdes)... ... | reverse complement strand
TATGGCCTTGGTGGAACGTGGGGATCATGGACACCTGCACGCTCGCGTGGTGGATCGGCTGTCGGCCAAGAACCTCAAGACGGCCATTCGTGAGCGTGTCCATCACAGTGCCGAGATTATGACGGACGATTCGCCCGCGTATCACGGGATTGGCCACAGTTTTGCCGGTGGGCACCAGACGGTCACGCACTCCAAGAGGGAATACGTTCGGGGTGCTGTCCATATTAATACTGCCGAATCGTTCTTTGCCTTGCTCAAGCGCGGGGTGCATGGGACCTTTCATCATGTCTCCAAACAACATCTCCATCGCTATTGCGACGAGTTTGGGTTCCGCTGGGACCACCGGAAGGCCACGGATGGCGAGCGGACGGTGGCCGCGATCCGGCTGGCCGCAGGCAAGCGGCTCTTGTATCGACAGTGATGGCGAACACACGCATAGACTATTCTCTCGGTTGGTGCTATAGTCGGTCAGAAAATGCTTCATAAAGGAGGTGATACATATGCCAACGGCTCCTCCGTGGCACTCGATCAAGGAAAACCGATATCACGATAACACTCTCTGCGGACCGGGCAGCGAAATCCCGCCGCACAACAGAGTCACCGGGACCGGCGGGAAGCCGCATTGCCTGGACTGCGTGAAGCTGAACGCGGAGGGGAAGTAGCCATTCGATAAAACGTCATCTCCCACTCCGGCCCGGTCAATTCGCCGCTGTCCACGGTCCAAGAGCGTCGTAGGTTGCGTACCTTCAGCCCATGTGTCAGGGCAATGGCGACGGCGCGCAGCCCATCAGCATAGATACCGCAGAAGCGGACTGTCGGCTCCGAGAAGGAATGGCCCGGTCCGCCTTCGCAGCTCTCCGTTGTCTCAATCCCATTTTCCCACAGCACCCGAACCTCAAGGGCAATCCCTGGGTCAATACGGCGGACACTCTTACCCTTGAAGGGCGGGGGTATTCCACCGCCGGTCGCTTTCATTTTGGCGCTACTCTGCATTTTTCCTCTTGGCCTTCTGCTCCGCCGCCTTCTTGACTTTCTTCGGCTTGACCCGCATAAAGGCCGAGAGGGCCTTTTCAGGCGTGAGCGGATGAAGGGAGAGTGGCTTGAGCCGGTTTGGCTTCTTGTGTGGTTCAGACATGCTGTTAAAGCTCCTTGAGTCTCCCTAAAAACCATGTAGATAGTTTATTCCTCGGTTGTAAAACAAGTGTTGGTCGGCGATCAGTTACCGCATCACTGGAAAGTAAGAAGTGAAAATAATGAGCGCGAACTGATTTCCCCTCTACCCTGAAGGTTCCTCTATAGTTCTGCATCGGAGTTACGAGTGGTCCTCCCCATGCTGCAATGATTTGAAGCTGATCATTCGCATAAAACGCAAATTCCGCATGATGATGATACGGTTCTGTCGGATGGAGTGTAATGCTTGTATTTGTGAAACCTTGGGCATACCAAATAGAAAGAGGGAGGGCTCGATCAAATAGCCCCGGTTTAGGTTCAAGGCTGGTAAGATAAATTGTGACTCCGTCGATGCTTTGACTTCCGAGAAGCTTAACGCCAACCCAGAGACGCCTTCGCCCGTCCTCAAAATCGACGAGACAACCTGAACAGGTTGGGTCATGAATAAGTTTTATTCTTGGGGTCATCCAATGTGCCCGCGTCCACGCAGAGCCGATAGCGAGAAAAAACCCAATGATACCCAGACAACTAAGCAGAACTACTCCAATCGTAACCGAGCGGTCAACTACCTCCCATTTTAAACCAGGAAACGATATATGAACGTAAACCGCTTGGTTCAACATTGAGACACCGAACACGGCCAACAGCCCGATGACGATACGCGATATGTAGCCCAAAACCGAATTGCCCAAAACGAGGGTTGGGAACAATAAACGGCAGAAAAGAGTAAATTTGGAAAACCAAATGCGCATGCAGACATAATTTCATTCATTGCCAAGCTTTGTCAAGTGAACAATTCCGTTTTCCCTTGACAAACACTAGATATTGTAGTATTTGACAATTCACCACACCAAATCTGGTATCTTCTCCTGGCTCCAAAGGCGCGCCAAACTTTAACTTCCTGGATAGTTTCCGGATTTGAGCTAGACTGGAGTGAGGACTTCCGAGTCCGGCAGGCGCTTCGGCACTCGCAACATGGCCGGTCCCAATCCCAAGCGCGCTAGGCTGGGCAGTATTTGTGACCGTGCACACTCCGATAGCGTTGACAAGTCCTCGAAAGCTCGAGACGATCGTCGCAGTTGTTGGAAGCGCGAGGACCAGAATATGCAACCAGCGTAGTCAATAGTAATCCGCGACGTAAGAGATGCACTACGATAAGCTAACCAAACCTGAAATTGCTAAACGCCAGTTGTTCCAGTCGATCGAACTTTATCTGGCTGGCGACGACTTGATATCGGTGATCACTTTGGCGGGAGCTGCTGAGGAGATTCTTGGAAAACTCGTGAACCATGCAGGTAAGCCCAACGCCCTAGACGAAAAGGTACAAAAGCTGTGCAAGGTGTTTGAGCTTGTTTTCAAAGTACCAGCTGTTCCTAAGGAATTGATTAAGCTTCGAAACAAGTCACGTAATGAACTCAAGCATATCGGCGTTAATGGCACCATCGAGATAAAATTGGAAGAGGAAGCCGTAAAGCTGTTGGACCGAGCTATTAATAACTACAAAAAACTTAACCCCGGTTCACACACACTCTTTCATGAGTTCGAAAAAGAGCGTGTACGTCGCTACCGAGTCCGAAACGAGAAGAGCGCATAACATTTTGCTCCGGCGGATGGGTTTCGCCCGCCACTGAGCTCAAACGCTAGCCGCCACCAGGAGAAGTCTCGATGACGAGGCGACGGAAACGTCCGGACGAAGTGGAAATGCACGAACAGGGCAGGCGCGTGCGTCAGTCTCACGCGCCGAAAATCGAGGATAAGTTTCCCGGGGTTAACAGCATACGCATAAATTTGACCTTCGAGGATTTTGATCGCGACTGTGACCCGAAGCCCCAAGAACTGAACTTCTTCCCAGAAAGTACAGCATTCTTCGAGCACAAATGCCCCTTTCGGGAGTGCGTGATGGGGGGCTTTGATTTCTCAGCCACGATGAACCAGTGCATTCGCGCCCGCCAAAGTGAGGTAGAGGGAGAACTCAAGTGCCAGGGGTGGCAGGATCGTGAGCGCATCAACCACTCGCGGTGCCTGCTGAAAGCTCGCCATGGAATCCATTTCGAGTATTCGGATGCCGCCTGATAAGGTACCGCAGCCAACCGCCGCAGAAACGGCTCTTCATGCCCCAACGTTCGTGCCCTGCGGGCACCCAGATGCCGGCAGTTTGTTGCCTCCATGATGTATTCGTTGTCGGACGACAGTGGAAGAAATGAAATCGATGGCTAGAGATGAGTTGAGAGTTTGACTGTTCGCGGCTTGGTTCAAAAGGAACTGTGGAGCTGGCACCGGCGGAGTCGCCGAAAATAAAGGAGGGCACGATGGACGGCAGATCGAGTTCTTCGGCTTCTCGAGGGATCGAAGAGGCCGTTGGCGTTGCGCAAGCGCTTGGTGAGCGGCCGCCCAAGACCGGCCAGTGGAGCGAGTCAGCCCTCCGTGTGATCAGGGAGCGTTACCTCAAGCGGGACGCCACCGGTGTCAAAGAGACGCCGGAGGAGATGTGCTGGCGTGTGGCGGTGGCCATCGCCAATGCCGAAGCGCGTTGGGGAAAGAGTCCGGCGGAGGTTCGCCAGGTCGCTGAGTCGTTCTATGACGTGATGGTGGGGAGCCAGTTCATCCCGAATTCACCGACGATGATGAACGCGGGCAAGGACAACGGCCTCCAGTACTCGGCCTGCTTTGTCCTGCCCGTTGAGGACTCGATGGAGGGGATCTTCGAGGCGGTGAAGCGAGCTGCAATTATTCATAAATCAGGCGGCGGCACGGGATTTGCGTTTTCGCGCCTCAGGCCAAAGGACACCCAAGTGAAGTCCACAGGAGGCAAGGCGAGCGGCCCCATCAGCTTCCTTCGGGTCTTCAACGGCGCCACCGAAGCGGTCAAACAGGGCGGGACGAGGCGTGGCGCAAACATGGGGATCCTCAAGGTCGATCACCCAGACATCCTGGAGTTCATCGACTGCAAACTGGACGGTGGGATCACCAATTTCAACATCTCGGTCGCCGCCACGGAAAAATTCATGGATGCCCTGGCGAAGAATGAGACCTACGAGCTGTTCGATCCCCACACCAAGCAGGTGACGGGGCGCCTCCGCGCTCGGGAGGTTTTCGAGCGGATCGTCCAGGCGGCCTGGCGGACGGGAGACCCGGGGATGGTCTTCATCGACCGGATCAACGCGAGCCCCGCCAATCCGGTCCCGCAGGACGAGGTGATCGAGGCCACGAATCCCTGTGTGCCAGGGGATACGTGGATTATGACCGACGCCGGTCCACGCCAAGTCCGGGATCTCCTCGGCAAGCGGTTCCACGCTATCGTTGATGGGACCAAACACACGAGCGGATCGGATGGCTTCTTCAAAACTGGCACAAGACCCCTAGTGCTCCTTCGGACCGTCGAGGGCTATTCGTTGCGCCTCACGACTGAGCACCGGGTCCGGCGGGTAACTCGGTTGACCCGCAACACGTGTGTGACGGCGTGGACTGAAGCCGGGCAGCTCCGCGCCGGTGATCGAGTGCTGCTCCATGATCACCGGGAGCTGGCCGGATGGCAGGGGGCCTATATGGAAGGCGAGGGGTACCTCGTCGGTCTCTTGGTCGGGGACGGTACTCTGAAGACCGACAAGGCGGTCCTCTCGGTGTGGATTCCCGCCGCCTTGGCCGTCGCGAATGGACCATCCGAGATTGCCGGGTCAGGAGCCTCGGCCGTGATGCGAACTGCATGGGAATATGCCCAGGCCCTTCCCCATCGGTCGGATTTCAGGGGATGGATGCCCGTTCCCGGCCGGACCGAGTTCCGCCTGTCCCTGGCCTATCTGAAGAAACTGGCGGGCGAACTGGGAATGACGCCTGGTCGGAAGGGGAAGGACATTACGCCCAAGATGGAGCAGGCCTCTTCTGCATTCTATCGGGGATTCCTTCGAGGTCTGTTCGATACCGACGGGTCCGTCCAGGGATCGCAGGAAAAGGGAGTCAGCATCCGCTTGGCCCAGAGTGACCGAGAACGGTTGCTGGCCGCCCAGCGCATGCTGTTGCGCCTGGGTATCGTTTCCACTCTGTATGAGGGGCGCCGTCCACCACAGGTTCGCCTGTTCCCCGACCAGCGAGGGGGCCGGCGGGGGTACGCCACGGCCGAACAGCACGAGCTCGTCGTCTCGGGGGACAACCTCCTGCGCTTTGCCGAGCGTGTTGGCTTTTCTGACAGTGACAAGGCCCTCAGACTGCGGACGTTGTGCTCAGCCTACAGGCGAATGGTGAACCGAGAGCGGTTCACGGTCCGAGTGGCTTCTGTCACGGACGCGGGAACGGAAGATGTCTACGACGTGCAGGTCTCGGGGGTTCACGCCTTCGATGCCAACGGCCTCTACGCCCACAATTGTGGGGAGCAGCCGCTCGGCCCCAACGACGCCTGCAACCTCGGCTCGATCAATCTGGCGACATTCTATCTCCCATCGATCCCAACAAACGCCAAGGCGGCGGAGCGGATCGATTGGGTCGGGCTGGAGCAGGCGGTCCGGACATCGGTTCGCTTTCTGGACGACGTGATCGAGGTGAATCCCTACCCACTTCAAGACATCATCGACGAGGTCCGGAACAACCGGCGGATCGGCCTCGGCGTCATGGGCTGGGCCGACCTGCTCCTCGAACTGGACATTCCATACGACAGCGACGATGCCCTCAAGCTGGGTGAGGAGACCATGGGCTTCATCCAGCGGATCGGCCACGATGCCTCAGAGAAGCTGGCTGTCGAGCGGGGGCCGTTTCCCCGCTGGCACCGGAGCATCTACAAGGACAAGACACCGCTCCGCAACTCGACCGTCACCACCATCGCGCCGACCGGGACGATCAGCATCATCGCCAACTGTTCCTCCGGGATCGAGCCGATATTCGCCGTCGCCTTCAGCCACATCGTCGGCGACCGGCACCTCACCTTCATCAACCCGGTCTTCGAGCAGGTGGCCAAGCGGCGCGGCTTCTACAGCGAGGAGTTGATGCAGCAGGTAGCGCAGAGAGGGATGGTCCGGGGGCTCGAGGGCGTGCCCGAGGACGTGCAGCGCGTGTTCGTCACAGCGCACGAGATCGACCCATCCTGGCATGTCAAGATGCAGACGGCGTTTCAGAAACAGACCGATAACGGGGTCTCAAAGACGATCAACCTCCCGAACTCTGCGACGCCGGAGGATATCGCCAAGGCCTACCTGATGGCGTATGACTTGGGCTGCCTGGGGATCACCGTCTTCCGCGACGGCTGCAAGGAGACCCAGGTCCTTCACCTGGGGACGGGCGGGAAGACGGAGCAGAAGGACGCCGCGCCACTCTCGAGGAGTCCAGAGTTCGTCGGACAAGGCCCCCTAGTCACCACGGGGACGCGGCAGGAGGAGGGATTGAAAGTCAAGCCTCGGCCGCGAACGGTGAAGGGCGTGACCTACCGCGCTGAGACGCCGCTAGGAGTCGCCTACATCACCGTGAACCAAAGCGGCGAGGGTGAGCCATTCGAGGTCTTCGCGAATGTGGGAAAGGTCGGCAGCGACACGTCCGCCGTCTCAGAGGCGATCGGTCGGCTGGTCTCGTTGATCCTCAGGCTGCCGTCGCTGATGTCGCCCAGGGAGCGGGTCGAGCAGATAGTGAACCAACTCTCCGGCATCGGCGGCCGCCGGCCGATGGGCTTCGGGAAAGACCGAGTCCGCTCGCTTCCGGATGCCATCGCCCAGGTCCTGGCTGAGCATATCGGCCTGACGGAGCCCGGCGTCCACGAGATGCTAGCGGCGCGCGGCAAGACCACGTTGAAGGCGGGCGATATGTGCCCCGACTGCGGTCTCGCCACGCTCGTCTACGAGGAGGGCTGCCAGAAGTGCTATTCCTGTGGCTTCAGCGAGTGCTAATGCCGGTCCAATTAGCGTCGCCTAGCGGCGTTGCTAGCCCCCGAGGCACTTCCTGCGACGTACCCGAAAACGTACGCCTCGGTCGGCCCCAGGGGCTGCGCCTTGCTATGCTCACTTCTTGGTCCGGCATGGGTCTTGTCAATTGATGGCGAAATAGAAGGGTCACTAGCAGGCGTGTGAGAGATCTCGGTCATCTGTGTGAAAGGAGGTAATCGAGATGAGTGCACAGGGGCGAAGGGCGGCAAGCGGCCGTGTGTGGGCCGAGTGGTTCTTGGAGCTGGAGGAGCTCCTAGAGCGGCGTGAGGTAACCCGCGCCCGCTATCAACAGCCAAGAGCACGGCATCGCCGCCGCCAGTAACAGGGGAGTTTTCGAGCGCCAACTTTCTTGGCCTACGTTCCGCAGGCGCCCATAGCTTTCGACACCTCAAGGATACGCTCCTGTGTGCGGAGAGGCTTCGTGAAGGGCGTAATCTTCAGGGGGACGACGTTTGACTCAACCAAAACATAGTCGATTATTTTAGGGGCAAAAAATAGCTTGGCACTTTTGGGCCGATGGGTTCGCGGTAACTTATGGGAGATGAGCGATGTCCATTAAATCAGATAAGTGGATCAAGCGGATGGCGACGGAACATCAGATGATCGTGCCGTTCGAGGAACGGCAGATTCGAAAGGGAGTCATCTCCTATGGCCTCTCGTCGTATGGCTACGACATCCGGGTGGCGAACGAGTTCAAGATCTTCACGAACGTGAACAGCACGATTGTGGATCCAAAGAACTTCGACGAGCAGTCATTCGTGGATTTCAAGGGCGATGTCTGCATCGTTCCGCCCAACTCATTTGCCCTGGCCCGGACCGTGGAGTATTTCAAGATTCCTCGAAATGTCCTTACGATTTGTTTGGGGAAGTCCACATATGCGCGCTGTGGTGTCATAGTGAATGTGACGCCGTTCGAGCCGGAGTGGGAGGGGTTTGCCACGCTCGAGATCAGCAATACGACGCCGCTTCCTGCGAAGATCTACGCCAACGAGGGGATCGCACAGGTCGTCTTTTTCGAGAGCGATGAAATGTGCGAGGTGTCATACGCCGACAAGAAGGGGAAGTACCAGGCCCAGCAAGATATCACGCTTCCTAAAATCTAGAACTTAAATGCCGCGGGCCCGATCGAGAAACGGATGCATCTTATTGATCCTATCGATACCAAGGATAGTGAGCATGATGATCTGCGGTTCCGAAGATGTCTCTAGGGAGTCAACATTCGCGGCATAAAAATTTTTTATCTTTTTTTGTCGAATTGTGTTGACATAGAAGGAACGGTCGTTGTATAGATATCAACGATGAGGTGCCCACTTGCTAATCCGACTGTTTTCCTCAGAAACCCGTGTCAGCCTCCTCACCTTGTTTTTTACGCGGCTAGACAAGCGCTTCTACGTGAGAGAACTCGCCAGGCAACTTGGCCGGGATATCTCCGGGATAAAGCGGGAATTAGACAACCTGGAGCGCGCAGGCCTTTTGACCAGCGAAAAGGTGGGGAATCTCCGGTACTACCATGTGAACAAGGCATCCCCCCTTTACGCTGAGATGAAGGGGATTATCGCGAAGACCACTGGAGTTGATGCAAGCATCCGCGAGGGCCTCAGGAAGATCAAGGGCATCAGGACGGCCATTCTCTATGGAACTGATCAGCCCGAGGTGGAAGAGGGTCTGGGCCCGATACGGTTGATGATCATCGGCCAGGTTGATCTGAACGATGTCAACGACGCGGTGACAGCGATGGAGAGCCGCTTGAATCGCGAGATCAGCTACCTCGTTTTTGACGAGGCAGAATATCGGCGGCGAAAAGCAGAGGATGACCCATTTCTTGTTGAAGTTCTCAAGGGACGAAAGGCGATTTTGATCGGAACGGACGATGGCCTATGAGGAGCTTCGGGAACGTGGCTTGGTCGAGGAGATCAGACCTGACTTCCGCCAGATATCGACCTTGCTCGCCAGGGCTCTCAAAGACCTCTCCACGGCTAGAGCGAACGTCAGCATCGACAAGGAGTGGGCATATACCATTGCCTATCAGGCGATGCTCAGGGCTGCCAAGGCAATGGTAATGGCGGAGGGGTGGCGGCCCAGGGGTCGTGACCAGGCTCGAACGATCGTCCTGTTAGTGGGAGAGATACTCGGTGACGAGGCGAGGTCCCTGGTCAATGGCTTTGACCGGATGCGGCGCAAGCGGCAGGACTTTATGGAGGAGCCACAGACCCCGATCCCCCGGTATGAGGTGGAGGGGGCGCTGAAAGACGCACAGGGGTTAATCGAGAAGCTCGTGGCGCTCGCCTGTGAGAAAAATCCCCAGATCGCACTTTTATAGGGAACGCGGCCTGGGGAGCTGATGACAGAGAAGGGAGGTGAGAACGACAATGGCGGCGAAGAAGAAGGCGGCGAAGAAGGCGAAGAAGAGATAACCTCGTTGAACGTCGTAAGTCTTGAACCGGAAGGGAGGTGAGAACGACAATGGCGGCGAAGAAGAAGGCGGCGAAGAAGGCGAAGAAGAAATAGCATGATGTGTGGACCCGGTGAGCGGCTCAGTCCCGAGGAGGTGGTGTGGGAGAGGGCGGGCGTTGCGCAGCCTGGTGGCCGAGCACCGGGGCAACTGTAGCAAGAAGCACCACCAAAGGGCTGGGGGAAGCTATTCTCCCAGCCGGCATCTTAGAGTTCCATAATAGGCATAGCGGGGAATCGATTTCATAATAGAGAAGTCGAAGGAGGTATATCCTGTTTCTGAGATAGTGGGGTTTGTTCGCAAGCCCCATGGAGGAGGGTTGAATGGCTGGAACCTAAAAGCTCAGAAGTGATCTGATCACCTGTCCTCTCCTTTCTCCTTGCCCTCCGTGGGGAGCTGTGTTACGGTTGACTAAGATCGTGCAGGCTCCCCTAGACTCGCCTGATTCTGCCTCAGATTATTCCTCGGTTGTCATGCGGCGGTCGAGATCCGCATAGGGTGCGTGAGAGCCCTTCTAATGTCCCTTTGTCTGCCCCGCGCCCGCTCGACTATCTGCTTCAAATGCGAGATCGTGGTCCTACCTCAGGCCGTAGCTACTCGCACGGATATCGGCGCTGCCGCATCTCGCCGCCCCAGTCTATCGAGATTCCTGGGAGTGGACAATGGCTCGTCGTGCTCGCTGGCTCCGAAGGATCGACCGCAACTAGTCTGCCGCTCGGGGTGGTGAAGCTTGCCCGTGATTGTGCAACAAACGAGGCTGTGGACGAAGTCACAAAGAGCTCTTCTGGCCATTTGCCTGAGCGTTGAGCGGCACAAGAGGGTAGAAGGATGACTGAGCATCTCAAGAACTACATCGACGGCAAATGGGTTGAGGCGGCAACTGGCCAGACTTTCCCCAGCATCAACCCGGCCGACAAATCGGAGGTGCTGGGCCTCTTTCCCCGTTCCGACCATCGGGATGTGGATCGGGCGGTAGAGGCCGCCCGTCGCCAGTTTTCACGCTGGCGGAAGGTGCCTGCGCCAAGACGGGCGGAGATCCTATTCAGGGCGGCCGAGCTTCTGGTGCAGCGAAAAGAGGGGCTGGCGGTCCTGATGACCAAAGAGATGGGGAAAATCCTCAAAGAGTCACGGGGCGATGTCCAGGAAGGAATTGACATGACCTACTTCATTGCCGGAGAAGGGCGCCGGCTGCTAGGGGAGACAACGCCGTCGGAGCTGCCCGACAAGTTTGCCATGAACGTGCGGGTCCCTGTCGGCGTTGTGGCAGCCATTACCCCGTGGAATTTTCCTGTCGCCATCCCGACCTGGAAGCTCATCCCGGCGTTAGTCGCCGGGAATACGGTCGTCTTCAAGCCGGCTGAAGACACCCCGCTCCTAGCAACGAAGCTGGTGGAGATACTCGAAGAAGCGGGTCTGCCGCCGGGCGTGCTGAACCTGGTCCACGGCTTGGGCGAGGAAGCAGGCGCGCCGCTTGTTAGGCACCCCGACGTAGCGTTGGTGTCGTTTACAGGTTCCAGTGAGGTCGGGCGTGAGATTGGGATCGCCGCGGCCGCCGAGCACAAGCGAGTCTCACTGGAGATGAGCGGCAAGAACGCGATCATTGTGATGGATGATGCCGACCTTGATCTCGCGGTCGAAGGTGCGATATGGGGAGCATTTGGGACCTCGGGCCAGCGTTGCACCGCCGCCTCCAGGCTGGTGGTCCAGAAGAAGGTGCTCAAAGAATTCACCGACCGGCTCGTGAAGCGAGCGGAGGCCTTGCGGGTCGGGGACGGCCTGCTGCCTGAGACCGAGATGGGGCCGGTCATCAACGAAACGCAGCTCAAACAGATCCACCGCTATACCAAGCTGGGCGTGAAGGAGGGGGCCAAATTGCTGGCCGGTGGGGATATCCACAGGAAGGGCGACTGCGCAAAGGGATTCTTCTATCTCCCGACTGTCTTCGCCGACGTTTCCAGCAAGATGCGGATCGCCCAGGAGGAGATCTTCGGTCCCACCGTGGCGATCATTCCTGTGGCTGACCTCGATGAGTCGATTGAAGTCGTGAATTCCACCCGCTATGGGCTCTCGTCAGCCATCTACACAAGAGACGTTGGCAAGGCGTTCAAGGCGATGCGGGAGATCGAGGCCGGAATTACGTACGTGAACGCCTCCACTATTGGCGCGGAGGTTCATCTCCCCTTCGGCGGGGTTCGTCAGAGCGGGAACGGCCGTCGCGAGGGAGGGAGCACGGCGATCGATAACTTCACCGAGTGGAAGACGTTGTATATCGACTTCAGCGGAAGGCTCCAAAAGGCCCAGATCGACGAGTGAATCTTTGTCGGGAAAGGGCCGCGATCTCTTTACATCGCCTTCGCTTTATGTTATAGGAGGGCCAGGATGCGAACGACACGACTCCAGCGGTTGGTCTGGATCGTCACTGTGTCCGCGACCTTAGCGCTCCTGCTGGGGCTCGCCGCTGGCGCGCCGCCGTCAGCGCGGGAGCAAGAGCGTCGCATCATGCCAGACGCGAAGATCACCGGCTTCCATCTGGTGGAGACGAAAGATGGAGCCAAACTCTGGGAGATCTGGGGTGACCTGGCCGAGGTCTTCGAGAAGGAGGGACTAGCCAGGGTGATGAAGGTCACCCAGCAGGTGACGGTTACGCTCTATTCTGGTGAAGGCAAGCTGACGTCACGGTCCGACAAGGCGACGCTCAACATGCGGACCAAAGACGTCCGCCTGGAGGGAAATGTCACCGCCACCTCGGAAGTGGGGACGAGTTTACAGACCCAATCCCTCGACTGGTCGGCCGAGGATCGCCGACTATTCACTCAATCACCTGTCACCCTAGTCAAGGGCGGGCTGGTCAGTCGGGGAGTAGGGATGGAGGCGGAAACCAATCTCGAACGGGCGAGGCTGCTCAGTCGCGTGCAGTCGCATGTGATTCCTGGTAGTGCCGGGGTAGCGAACAAAGACCTTTCCATCCTGCAGAAAGGGGGGACCCCATGAGCCATCGCCGCTGGATCGCCGCGCTTGTTGTGCCGGCTAGCCTCGGGCTGTTGCTTGGGTCTGGACTCGCAGAGGAGAAGCAGAAAGCGAAAAAACCGCTCACGATTACCTCTGACCTCTTGGAGGTGAACCGGAAGCTTCACTCTGCGATCTACACAGGTAACGTAATGGTCGATGACAAGGACCGGAGCATGGTCATTCTCTCCGACAAGATGGAGTTCTTATTCGATGAGAAAATGGAGCGGATCGAGAAGGGGCTCGCTAGCGGGAACGTTCGTATTACCTCCGGCGACAGGCGGATCACCTCCGACCAGCTCGAGCTGATTCCTGGGGAAGAGAAGGCAGTCCTCACGGGAGATCCCAGGGTTTGGCAGGACAATGATCTCATAACCGGAACGAAGATCACCATCTTCCTGAAGGAGGACAGGGCGATCGTTGAGGGCAGCCCGTCAAAGCGCGTGACGGCAATCCTGTACCCCAGGGCTGAGGAGGGGGAGAAGTCGAAGTCTGGGGCGGCCGGTGAGGTTGAGAAGCCGCCAGCGGCGAAGTAGGGACCCTGAACCAGGATGGAGCGGACCCTTCGGACGGACAACCTGTTCAAGTCGTTCAGGGGCCGAACTGTGGTGGCCGGCGTCAGTATCAGGCTCGATGCCGGAGAGGTGGTCGGTCTGTTGGGACCCAATGGCGCCGGGAAGACGACGACCTTCTACATGGTCCTCGGCTTGCTGAAGCCGGATCGCGGGCGGGTCATGCTAAATGGGGAGGACGTTACCGAGCTCCCAGTCTACAAGCGAGCCCGTAGGGGATTGGGTTTCCTGCCCCAGGAGCCGTCGATCTTTCGCAAACTGACAGTAGAACAGAACCTGATGGCGATCCTAGAGATCCTCGATCTGACCAAAGAAGAGCGAAGGACGCGGCTCGAGAGCCTGCTGCGGGAGCTTGACCTCACGCACCTTGCCGGGAGCAAGGCTTACACCCTATCGGGCGGCGAACGCCGCCGGGCAGAGATCACCCGATCCCTCGTGACCTCCCCAGATTTCATGTTGCTGGACGAGCCCTTCGCGGGGATTGACCCAATCGCTGTGGCTGATATCCAGGCCATCATTGCGCGACTGAAAGAAAAGGGGATCGGGGTCTTAGTGACCGATCACAATGTGCGGGAGACGTTGCAGATCGTGGATCGCGCGTATCTGATCTACCAAGGCCAGGTTTTGGTCTCCGGGACCGCCCACGAGCTGGCATCAGACGACCGGGCCAGGGAGATCTACCTGGGTGAACGATTTAGCTTGTGAGATGGGACGCCATGGCCCTTGAGGCGAAACTCAGCCTGCGACAGACGCAGAAGATGGTCATGACGCCGATGTTGCAGGAGGCAATCAGTCTTTTGCAGCTATCGCGACTGGAGATGCTTCAGGCCCTCCGTCAGCAGGTGGAAGAGAATCCGGTCATCGAAGAGGTGATGGAGGGGACCGAGGAGTTGGACGATTTACCAGAGGTGAAGGCCGCTGCCGAGGAGCCGATAGTCGAGAACAACGGAGAAGGCTCAGCATCGGACATCGATTGGGAGAGTTATCTTCAAGACGCCTCAGACTATCGTCCTTCCATCCAACGTGAGCAGATCGATCGGTTCAACGGCGAAAGCTTGCTCACCAAGCCCGGCTCCCTGCAAGACCATCTCCTCTTTCAGCTTCACCTCACCGCCCGGGACCCGGAACTCCTGAGCTTGGGCTCCCTCATCATCGGGGATCTGGACGACAACGGGTATCTTCGCAGCAGCGTCGAAGAGCTGGCGTCGATCGCCGGCACCGCCCAAGAGTCGGTAGAGGCGGCCCTACTGTGTGTCCAATGCTTCGACCCGACTGGGGTGGGGGCGCGCGATCTCCGAGAATGTCTGCTGATCCAGCTCAGAGCGCGACTGGAGAGACATGGGGTGGCGGAGGCCATTGTCAGCGGTCACCTCCACGACTTGGAGCGCCGCCAGTTAGGAAAGATCGCCGAGGCGCTGGGCATCTCGCTCAAAGAGACCCAGGAGGCCGTGACCCTGATCGTCTCTCTGGAACCGAAGCCAGGAAAGACCTTCAGCGGCGAGGAGCCCCGTTACATCACGCCCGATGTGTCTATCCTCAAGATCGATGCGCGCTTTATGGTGATGCTGAATGAAGACGGCCTGCCCCGGCTGAGGATCAGCCCGTATTACCGCGAGATCCTTTCGAAGCGGGGGCTCGCACCGCGGGAGGCCCGAAATTATGTTGAGGAGAAGATGCGCTCCGCCCTTTGGTTCATCCGAAGTATTGAACAGCGAAAGCGGACGCTCTTAAAGGTGACCGAAAGCCTTGTGAAGTTCCAGAGAGATTTTCTCGAATACGGGATTTCCCACCTGAAGCCGCTTACGCTTCGGGAAGTGGCGGATGACATCTCGATGCATGAGTCGACAGTCAGTCGGGTCACGACTAGCAAGTATGTCCAGACACCGCAAGGGCTGTTCGAGCTGAAATACTTTTTCCACCGTGGTATTCCCTCCACCGCTGGTGACACCGTCTCTTCTCTCAGGGTGAAGGACTTAGTCCGCCGATACCTGACGGGGGAAGACTCCCGAAAGCCCCTGAGCGATCAAAAGATTGTGGGGATCCTGGCTAGGGTCCACGGGGTCGAGATCGCCCGTCGGACCGTGGCCAAGTATCGTGGTCAGCTCAAGATCCCCTCCTCCAATCAACGTCGCCAAATGTAAATAGGCCCCCCTTTTCTCTGACGAGGAGCCAACCGATGCAGATCAGCATCACCGGCCGCAACCTCGAGATCACAGAGGCCCTTAGGCGTTATGCGGAGGAGAAGGTCGCCCGCCTCCAGAAGTTCGTGGACCATATTACTTCAGCCCATGTCATCCTCTCTATCGCGAAGCACCGACAGATCGCCGAGGTCACCCTCCGCGTGCGCGAGCTTACTATCCGGGGGGAAGAGTCCAGCAGCGATCTGTACTCCGCCATCGACCTGGTGGCCGATAAGATCGAACGCCAGATCCTGCGCTATAAGGAGAAGATCATAGAGCACTCCGGTCGGGGCTCGGGCCACGCGCGCGCCCGGGATGAGATATCACCTGTAGAGGCTGAATCGTTCTCCGAAGATGGCCCTCGGATCGTGAAGACAAAGCGTTTCGCCATGAAACCTCTGTTTCCTGACGAGGCCGCTATTCAGATGAGCCTGCTGGGCCACAATTTTTTCGTCTTCCGAAATGCGCGCACCGAAGAGGTGAACGTCCTGTATCGTAGACAGGATGGGGACTACGGTTTAATCGAGCCTAATGGCTAGGTGGCCGGCGACCTGCATTGAAAAACCTCAGAAGCTGTTCGGGCCCACACGCAAGACAGGACAAACCTGCCCCGCTGGCAGCGCATTTCTTTGGAGAGGCGGTGTATCACTCGAGACGCGGTCTTAGAAGCGTCGCAGACTCACGACTGTGAAGGATGCGGTTGGGTGAAAGCGGCCGAGGTCGTGATCATCACCGGGATGTCCGGGGCCGGCAAGAGCCAGGCGATCAAGTGTCTGGAGGACATCGGCTTTTTCTGCATCGATAACCTGCCGACCACATTGATCCCCACCTTCGTTCGACTCTGCATGCAGTCGGAGCACGCAATTGGGCGGGTAGCCCTTGTCATCGACGTCCGGGAGGGAGAGTTCCTGAGCTCGCTCTTCGACATCCTGGTCATGCTTAGGGCTGAAGGCCACGCCGTTAAGATCGTTTTCCTGGACGCCAGCAACGAGGCCCTTGTTCGGCGCTTCAGCGAGAGCCGACGCCCGCACCCTCTGGCGGCTGGAAAGTCAGCCCTGACGGGGATCGCCGCGGAGCGACAGATGCTGGCTCGTCTCCGGGAGGAGGCGGACCTCATTATTGATACAAGCACTCTGACCATTCACGAGCTGAAGCGATTCCTCTCTCAGGCATTTCTCGTTCAGCGGGCCACGGCCAAAATCGCCCTCTCTCTTGTCTCCTTCAGCTATAAGCATGGACTCCCTTTTGACGCAGATCTGGTCTTTGACACCCGGTTCCTTCCCAGCCCTCATTTCGTCGATGACTTGCGGCCGCTCACCGGCCTTGATCCCAGGATCGGCCAATTTCTCATGGAGGCGGCGGTGACCAAGCCCCACCTGGAGCGCCTGATGGATTTCCTCGACTTCATCACCCCCTTGTGCGAGGAGGAGGGTCGTGCCTATTTGACGATCGCATTAGGCTGCACCGGAGGACGCCATCGTTCGGTCTTCCTCGCAGAGCAGCTCGCTGAGCATTTCAGGGAGTGCGGCTATCTGGTCAATATTCGACACCGTGATATCGAAAAGGCTTGAGCGTACGGCACTGCCTCCTCATCCGCGAACCCCACTCGTAATCCGCCAAGTATCGACTTAGAGGAGATATCGAGGCGCCCTTAACGGGCGTCCTTCCTTTTCTTCGCGAGAGCATGGCGAATGGCGACGGGAGGAGCGGTGGGTGAGGGAGGGCTGAGGGCTGTGAGGGGAAGGTCAAACCTGGCAAGAGTGAGACGGGGGCGAAAAGCTACGAGGGATGGGTCTAACAGGCAGGCTTCTCAGGATGGGCGCCCTCGGTGGCCCCACCAATATGGGAATAGACGAGGCGCTTGCCCTCCTCTGCCGCGATCATGCGATCCTGCGTTTTTACGCGTGGGAGACTCCGACCCTTTCCATCGGCTACTTTCAGCACACCGACGAGATCGATCTCGGGGCCTGTCGAAAGTCCGCGGTCTGCCTGGTGCGTCGGCCGACGGGGGGTCGCGCCGTGCTGCACCAGCAGGACCTGACCTACAGTTTGGTCATTCCGCTGCGCCCCCCATGGACGGAGTTCTCGATAAGCGAAAGCTACCGCCGAATCAACTCGTGCCTCCGCCGTGGTCTCGAAACACTCGGCCTGGCGGCGAGCAGTGGGATCCCTCCCGGACATGCTAGCCGCACGCCATCCCCCTTTTGCTTTTCCGCCATTGCGCGGTATGACATCTTGGTCGGTGGCAAAAAGGTGATCGGGTCGGCGCAGCGGCGATTTCCCTCAGCTCTTCTTCAACAGGGCAGTATCCTGTTGGATTTCGATCCCGCTGCAATCCTTGTTCTCTTCCGACCCGGCGAGCGGGCCGCAACAGCGGACTCGCTCGATATGATTGGTTCGCTGCGGGAGGCACTGGGATGGCTCCCCGGCCGGAGAGAGGTGGAGGCGGCAATCGGGGAGGCGTTTGCCCGTGAGATGGGGATCGAATTTGCCGAGGGGACGCTTGAGCCGGAGGAGTTCAAGCTGTCGGACCAATTGGCCGCCAATCGCTATGCGTCCGATGACTGGACCTTCCGTCGCTGATGGCGTTCGGGATCAACCTTGACAGGGTCCTTTACCCTTTGCTACGGTATCCGAAGGTTAGATTGCGTCTGCATTGGAGGGTCGGGGGCCCAGGAGTAGGAAGGGCTTCGAGCAGAAGCCGAGCAGCCGTACCTCGTGGGCGGCTGGAACGAATCCTGCCGCTCCTCGGTCCGGGAGACTCCAAACGTTGTTGGGGAATAGTTGAAACGCACGATTGGCGAAAATGGACTGGCTCAGGGTACGGGGGGTTCAGGAGTGCCAGAAAAGAACGTCAATGCAACGCGGCAAACGCGGACAGGATAAGTCGGTGCAGGTTGCGCGAGGTTCCCAAGGCCAAGGGGCCACCTTGAACCTGCCGAACAAGCTGACGCTGGCGAGGATCTTCCTCGTCCCGATCATCATCGTCTTCCTGATCGCCGGAGAGAGGGTGCCCAATTATACCGCCGGCGTCATCTTCCTGGCAGCGGTCCTTACTGACTGGCTGGACGGCCGGATCGCCCGCAGCACCCGGCAGATTACCACGCTGGGCAAGCTGCTCGACCCGATCGCTGACAAGCTACTCATCTCGACTGCCCTCATCTCACTGGTGCAGGTGGGCCGCGCCCCAGCCTGGATGGTGGTCCTCATTGTAGGGCGCGAGCTGGCCATCATGGGGCTCAGGACAATCGCCGCCTCACAGAACATCATCATCCATGCAAGCCCCTTTGGAAAGTATACGATGCTGGCTGAGGTGGCGGCGGTGACCCTCCTGATCCTCGACTGGCCCCCTCGGTTGGCGGTCGTTCCCATCCCCTCACTCGGACTCCTTTGTCTGTGGGCAGCGATCGCACTGAGCATCTTCTCCGGCATCGACTACTTCCTAAAGTTCTGGAAAGTTATCGACCTGAACCGATGAACGTTCTACCACCCGGAGGTCAATGAGCACAAGCCTGTGGCTGGTTCCCCTAGGGTACCTCGTAGGCTCCATCCCATTCGGCTTGCTGACGGCCAGGGCATGGAAAGGGGTGGATGTACGAAGCGTCGGCAGCGGCAACATCGGCGCCACCAATGTCCTGCGGGCAGCGGGCAGGTGGGCCGCTGCCATCACCCTTGCGCTGGATATGCTGAAAGGGTGGGCCCCTGTCGCATTGAGCGAGGCTGTGGGCGCGCCGGTGGCGCTCGTTGCTTTCGTGGCACTGGCTGCATTTCTCGGTCATCTGTATCCGCTCTTTCTCGGCTTTCGTGGGGGGAAAGGAGTCGCCACCTTCTTGGGGCTGATGTTGGCGCTCAGTCCAAAAGTTGCCTTTCTGATCGTGGCTATTTGGCTGTTCATCGCCGCCCTCTTTCGCTATTCGTCTCTCGCCGCCCTTATAGCCTCTGCGGCATCGCCGCCTCTCGTCTGGCTCCTCGACGGCCGACCTCCGTACGTCGTGCTCGCGGTTGTTCTTTTTGGCTTCATCCTCATCCGGCACCGGGAAAACCTGCAACGCCTTAGAGCAGGGGACGAGGGGAAAATCGGGCAGAAGCTGCAACAGGCTGGCGTGGATCTGCCTCGGCACGATCGGCTCGCCTCGTAGGAAGGGAAAATGTCCCTCATCGTACAGAAGTATGGCGGCACCTCGGTGGGCGACGTCGAGCGGATCAAGCGAGTGGCCCGCCGGGTGGTGCAGGCTAAGTCAGAGGGGCATGACCTGGTGGTGGTGGTCTCAGCCATGGCCGGAGAGACCGACCGTCTGTTAGGCCTCGCCGCCCAGGTCTCCGACGCGCCGGACGAACGGGAGCTGGACGTCATCCTGGCAACAGGCGAACAGATCTCGATCGGCCTCCTTTCGCTCGCAATCCAGCAATATGGGCACAGGGCCCGCTCCTTTACCGGAAGCCAGGTGAGGATCCAGACCGACACCGCCCATACCAAGGCGAAGATCTTGAGTGTCGAGGCCGACCGGGTACGAGTGGCCCTCCGGGAAGGGGCCATCGTCATCGTCGCCGGGTTCCAGGGGGTAACGGCTGAGGATGAGGTAACCACGCTCGGCCGGGGCGGCTCGGACCTTACGGCGGTGGCCATGGCGGCAGCGTTAAAGGCCGACGTGTGTGAGATCTACACCGATGTGGACGGTGTCTACACCGCCGACCCGAGCGTCGTCCCAGAGGCAAGGAAGCTCGCAAAGATCTCCCACGACGAGATGCTCGAGATGGCCAGCCTGGGGGCGAAGGTGCTTCAGGCTCGGGCGGTGGAGTACGCCAAGAACTATGCCGTGCCGATTCACGTCCGTTCCAGTTTCAACACAAGCCAGGGTACCCTGGTTGTCCAGGAGGATGCGGAGATGGAAAAGGTGGTGGTCTCGGGGATCGCCTACAACAAGAACGAGGCAAAGATCACCGTCCTCCGCGTAGCGGATCGACCGGGCATCGCTGCCAAGCTCTTCGGCCGGGTCGCGGAGGCGAATATCGTGGTGGACATGATCGTCCAGAACATCAGCCAGGACGGGACCACCGACATCTCCTTCACGGTGTCGCAGCCCGATTACCCTGAGGCGATGAGGATTGTTTCCGGGGTGGCAGAAGAGATCGGGGCCCAGCAGGTTGTGGGTGATGACAAGATCGCAAAGGTCTCCATCGTGGGGGTTGGGATGCGGACCCACTCGGGGGTTGCCGCTAGGATGTTTGAGGCCCTAGGGCGCGAGAAGATTAACATCATGATGATCAGTACCTCCGAGATTAAGGTCTCGTGCGTGATCGATTCCAAGTACGCAGAGCTGGCTGTCAGGGTCCTGCACGATGCCTTCGGCCTGGCCGACAGCAGTATGGTCGAGGAACGCTTGTGAGGGAGGTATACACCAGGCGCGAGGCAATCGTCGCCAGCCTCCTCGGCTTAGCCCTGGTTGTCGTCGTTTGGGGTCCTGTCCTGCTCCGCCCGTTCGGCTATGCCCCTGTCGCGGATCTTCGAAGCCTCCACCTCCCTGAAGGTCAGCGTCCCGGACAAGCCCGCCAGCCGGTAGCACCAACCAGGGTCGCGAAGGCCGGACCTACCACCCCTGTGGACATCAACCATGCGGATGTCACAGCGCTTCAGACGTTACCCGGCATTGGACCGACACTGGCCGAGCGGATCATCATGCACCGGAAGGCGTACGGCTCATTCCAGGAAGTTGACGCGCTCATGGAGGTCGACGGGATCGGCCCGAAGCGATTCCAAAAGCTCAAACCCTGGATCGAGGCGCGCTGAGCGATGGGCTATCGCGTCCGACTGGAGATGTTCGAGGGTCCCCTCGACCTTCTCCTCTACCTCATCCAGGTCAACGAGATCGACATCTACGACATCCCCATTGCCAAGATTACTGAGGAATACTTGGCATGCCTGGCCAGCATGCAGGAGCTGGATCTGGAGGTTGCCGGCGAGTTCCTGGTGCTCGCCGCCACGCTGATCCACATCAAGTCGAAGATGCTCATTCCCGCGGAGGAGATCGCTGAGGAGGAGGTGCCCGAAGAAGACCCGCGGAAGGAGCTTGTGGAACGCCTTCTGGAGTACAAGCGGTTCAAAGAGGCGGCGATGACATTGGAAGAGGTGGAGTCTCGACAGCAGCTCCTCTATGCCAGGCCGGCCGATCCTTCAGTCCCGGTCACCGATGGGCGCCTGGAGGTCAGTCTCTCTGAGCTGCTTCGCGCATTCGCGGCCATCATGGAGCGGGCGACAGCCGCGGCAGTGCTTGAAATCACGCCAGAGGCGATCAGCGTGGGCGAGCGGATGATGGCGCTGTTGGACCGGTTGACGCTGGAGAGCCCGCTTCCGTTCACTGCCCTCTTCGACGGGGCCGGGACACGCGCGCTGTTGATCGCCACCTTCCTCGCACTCCTCGAATTGCTGCGTCGTGGCCTGGTCCGGGCCAGACAATCGGATTCGGACGGCGAGATTACCATCTATCGTACTATGGGAAGGTGGGAGGGGGGCGATGGACGACCTGCCTGACCGCGACCCACTCGCGATCCTCGAGGCACTGTTATTTCTGTCCGAGGCGCCACTGCCCGTGGAGCGGATCGAAGAGATCCTCGAGGGGCGCTCGAAGGAAGAGATCACCCGGCTGTTAAGCGCTTTGCAGGAAAGATGCCGGCAGGAGGATCGAGGACTCTGGCTCGCTGAGGTGGCCGGCGGGTACCGCCTTCTAACAAAACCGGAGTTGGCCCCCTGGGTCCAGCGGCTCCGTGGGACCAAGCCGGCCAAGCTCTCAAGGGCTGCACTGGAGACGCTCGCGATCATCGCCTATAAGCAGCCGATCACCAAGCCAGAGATCGAAGCGATCCGCGGGGTGATGATTGATGGGGTCTTGAAAACGCTGGTGGACCGGGACCTGATCCGGATTCTAGGGCGAAAGGCCGAGGTAGGTCGGCCGATCCTCTACGGGACCAACCGTGCCTTCTTGGAGTACTTCGGGTTCAAAGACCTCTCGGAGCTGCCGACCTTGAAGGAGATCGAGGCGCTGGCACCCGACACGGCTAGGATAGAGGCGCGTGACGAGGCGGTCGGCGAAACCAGGAAACCGGATACAATCGCCTGAGGTCGGGCAGGAACGGCTGCAGCGGTATCTGGCCCGGGCCGGCCTCGGCTCTCGCAGGAGCTGCGAGACGCTGATCCTCGAGGGGAGGGTTCGGGTCAATGGTCGGGTCGCCTCGAGGTTGGGGACAAAGGTTTCACCTGGACTCGACGAGGTGACATGCGATGGCAAGCGAGTCGTTCCATCGGATAGCCTCGTCTACCTCCTCCTGCACAAGCCGGCCGGCGTCCTCACCTCCCTGTCCGATCCTCGCAAGCGGCCCGTCATCCCCGACCTTCTACCGCAGCGAGGGCTCCCCAGGCTCTTTCCGGTAGGACGTCTTGACTATCAGACGGAGGGGCTGCTGCTTCTGACAAATGATGGAGCGCTCGCGCACGCACTGATGCACCCCAGTTTCGAGGTCGAGAAGGAGTATGTCGCCAAGGTGCGGGGTTGCCCCACGCCAGCCGATCTCGCTAGATTGAAGGCGGGGGTGGTGTCGGGAGGCGACCAGCTGCGGGCCGTTGACGCCGCAGTACTGACCCCTGGGGTTGGTTCCGCGTGGCTCAAGCTTATCGTACGGGAGGGGAGGTATCACGAGATTCGACGGATGTGCGACGCGATCCACCACCCCGTCCTGCGGCTGAGACGGGTCCGGCTCGGCTCGATCGTCCTGGGGAAACTGCCCAAAGGGAGCTGGCGCCGAATCTCCCCCCGGGAGCTTGTCAGTCTTCGTCGCTTGGCACGGCCAAAAAGTCCTTGATTGATCTATGGCGGCTTCGATATAGTACTGGCCCGTGTGAGTCCTGGAGAGGCAGATGAAGATTCCGAGGCTGCGGCGCAAGATCGATCAGATTGATTCGAAGATCCTCTCGCTGCTGAGCGAGCGCGCCGAGCTTGTTTTCAAGGTAGGGCAGGAAAAAGCAAGGGCGAACATGGATCTCCACGTCCCACAGCGCGAGGAGGAAATCTTTGCCCGTTTGATTCGAGAGAACAAGGGGCACTTCCCCCGGCACGCCGTCAGGCCCGTCTTCCGCGAGATCATCTCGGCTTGCCGCTCCCTGGAAGGCCCGCTGAAGTTGGCCTACCTCGGCCCGGAAGGGACGTTCACCCACCTGGCCTGTAGGCGGCAGTTTGGGGTCTCCGCCCATTTCGTTCCGGTCCGCACCATTGGAGACGTCTTCGCCGAGGTGGAGAAGGGGAACGTCGAGTACGGGGTGGTGCCGATCGAGAACTCCAGTGAAGGCGTGGTCAGCCACACCCTGGATATGTTTGTCGAATCAGACCTGAAGATCTGCGGGGAGATTCTCCTGGAGGTTTCACACAGCCTGCTGTCCAAATCAGGCGATCTAAGGAAGGTGAAAAGGATCTACTCCCACCCGCACGCATTCGCCCAGTCCCGGCAATGGCTGGAGGTGAATCTGCCCCACGTCCCGCTCTTTGAGGCATCCAGCACCGCCGCCGCGGCCAAGTTGGCGGCCAAGGAGCCGGCTGCGGCTGCCATCGCGAGCGAACTGGCTGCCGGCCTGTACAAGCTTAAAGTGATTTCTCGGAAAATTGAGGATACCCCACGTAACTTCACGAGGTTTTTAATCATCGGTCAAAGGCCATCAGCGCCCACCAATCGCGACAAGACCTCCTTGATGTTCTCGATCAAGGATCGGGTCGGCGCGCTGTACCGCATCCTTGAACCGTTCGCAAAGAATCAGATCAACCTGACCAAGATCGAGTCGCGCCCATCCAAGACCAAGGCCTGGGAGTACATCTTCTACTTGGACATCGAGGGAAATGTCGCCGACGAGCCGGTGAAGGTAGCGTTATCTCTCCTGCAGGAGGAATGTCTTTTCCTCAAGGTCCTCGGCTCGTACCCCAGGGGCAGCTCGATCGGAGCGTAGAGGGACAAATAGGGCGATGGCTAGGTCGCTAGAAGAATTAGCCTCCCCATTTCTCAAGGGGCTCATCCCCTACACCCCGGGCAAGCCTGTGGAGGAGGTGGAGCGGGAACTGGGGATCACAGGGGCGATCAAGCTGGCCTCCAACGAGAACCCCTTGGGCCCGTCGCCGCTGGCGCTGCGCGCCCTGCGGGAGGCGCTTCCGGAAAGCCACCGGTATCCCGATGGCGGTGGCTATTACCTGAAGCGGGGGCTAGCCGACCGCCTCGGTGTGACACCGGAGCATCTGATCCTGGGCAACGGCTGTAACGAGGTCATGGACCTCATGGCCCGCTGCTTTCTCCTGCCGGGAGATGAGGTGGTCATCGCCGATCCGGCTTTTGTGATCTACGGGATGCTCGCCCATGTGCAGGGGTGCAACAAGGTGCTCGTGCCGCTGAAGGGCTGGACCCACGACCTCGAGGCGATGGCGAAGGCCGTGACCCCGAAGACGAAGATGATCTTTGTCGGGAATCCGAACAATCCTACCGGCACGGCCGTCATGCCCGCGGAGATCGCAACGTTCATGAACGCGATTCCAGAAGAAGTCATCGTGGTCATCGACGAGGCCTATATCGAGTATGTCCCGCCCGAGCTGGTCCCGGATTCATTGTCCTACATCCGGCAGGGGCGCTGGGTGATCGTGCTGCGGACCTTCTCCAAGATCTATGGCCTGGCAGGGCTGAGGATCGGCTATGGCATCGCCTCGCCCTCGATGGTTGAACTCTTGAACCGGGTGCGGGCGCCTTTTAACGTCAACGCCCTGGCGCAGCGAGCAGCGCTGGCTGCCCTCGATGACCAGCACCACGTCGCCAGCAGCCGAAAGATCAATGAACTGGGGAAGGGCTACCTTTTCGCCGAGCTAGATCGTCTGGGGCTTCACTCTCCCCCCTCTGCAGCCAATTTCCTCCTCGTCGATCTGAAGCGTGACGGGCAGGCGGTGGCCGAGGCACTGCTCAGGATGGGGGTCATCGTTCGCCCTCTGGGGGGCCCGTATCTCACGACGCACATCCGGGTAAGCATCGGGACGCCACCGGAGAACGAGCGATTCATCGAAGCGCTCAAAACTGTGCTCCAGTCGTAGTGTCATCTCCGTTCATATTAATCCAAACGCATCAAATAAGGTGTCATTGCGAGGGAGCGAGCGGGCCGAAGCCCAGAGCGAAGCGAAGGGGACCGAAGCAATCTGAAAGATGCGATGCGAATTTCGATCCAGAGCCGAGGGAATAGGCTCCAGCGACCTGGAAGACCTCGCGAAATTGACAAGAGCGACATCCAAGAGGCGCTTGTATCGCTCTACCTAAGATTGAACGGCTACTTCGCCAGCGGATTCATCGTTCACGCGCCGTACCGGAATAAGACCGAAATGGACGTCTTGGCTGTCCGTTTTCCCCGACACATGGAACCGGAGCGTGAGGTCCAGTGCTGCCGGCACCTCGCCATTCCGGGCAATAGCATTGATCTTCTGGTTGGCGAGGTTAAGGGTGGGGGTAGCAACGCCAACTTCAATCGCCGGTTTCGGGAGGATGGCGAAGCAATCCGCACGGTTCTTCGCCGCTTCGGGGCGCTCGAAGAAGAAGGGATCGAGCGTGTGTGTGAGACCGTCCCGGGACTTCTCAAGCCGGAGAAGATCAGGAAGTTGAAGACCTTCCCGACTTTGGATGTTGGCAGTGGGAGCGCTCAACTTCGCTTTGTCATCTTCGCAACTGAACAGAGGCGCGAGAGCGCGCTAGCCGGCCCGTATATCTTCGAAGATGATCTGCTCAACTTCGTGTGGACCTGTTTTAGTCCGGAGCAGCAGCGCCCGCGTTCTGATGCCAGATACAACTACGAGTTGTGGGGCCCGCTGTTTGTTGCCATGGTACAGCACTTCAAGGATCCTGAACGAACGTTGCCGGGCAGTATCAAGGATCTATACGGGTTGTCCTGGTAATGACCGCTTAACCCTGCACTGGAGCGAACCCGCCTACGGCGGGCCGCTCCCCACACGCTTTAGGTCGGTGCGCAATGGTGGTGGGGGCAGTGCGTCGGAAGGGGTCGTTCATCCGCTGGAAGGCCGCTTGCCGACCCACATCCGGGTGAGCATCGGGGCCCCGCCGGAGAATGAGCGATTCATCGAGGCAGTCAGGGATGAATGCTAGCAGATGATGGGTGACCACATCAGGTTCCTGCGAAATTGTGGTAGAATGTTCCCATGAAGCCTGATGCCACAAAACTGCTGCTACTGTGGGCAAACGTGATGTTAGATGTTAACCAAAGGAGCTAAAAGGGAACGATGATCATCGTATTAAAGCCGCAGGCGACCGAGGCCGAGATCGCGCAGATCATCAAGATGATCGAAGGTTTCGGCCTGGCCGTCCATATTTCGAAAGGGACAGAGCGGACCATCATCGGCGCCATCGGCGACGAGCGGGCCCTCCAGGAGAGGCCACTCGAGGCGTTCCCCTTTGTGGAGAAGGTCCTGCCGATCCTGAAGCCATACAAGCTGGCCAGCCGCGAGTTCAAGCCCGAGGGTTCTGCCGTGGATGTTGACGGGGTCGTTGTCGGCGGCCAGCGCGTGGTGGTGATGGCCGGGCCATGCGCGGTCGAGGGGCGCGAGATCCTGCTAGAGACCGCCAGGCACATAAAGGAGGCCGGAGGGCACATCCTGCGAGGTGGGGCCTACAAGCCCCGGACCTCACCATACAGCTTTCAGGGACTTGGCGAAGAAGGGCTCAAGTATCTGGCGGAGGCGAGGCAGGAGACCGGGCTGCCGATCGTCACAGAGTTGATGGACACGCGTGAAGCTTCCGTGGTCTACGAATGCGCCGATCTGATCCAGATCGGGGCAAGGAATATGCAGAACTTCAAGCTGCTGAAGGAGGTCGGTTGCCGCAGAAAGCCGGTCCTCTTGAAGCGAGGGATGAGTTCCACAGTGAAAGAGCTGCTCCTGGCCGCCGAGTACATCATGTCGGAGGGAAACTACGACGTCATCCTCTGCGAGCGTGGTATCAGGACCTTTGAGGACGCCACCCGCAACACCTTGGACCTATCGGCCGTCCCTTTGATCAAGCATCTCTCGCACCTGCCGGTGATCGTCGATCCGAGCCACGGCACGGGAAAATGGGACCTGGTCTCGCCCATGGCCCTGGCCGCGGTGGCTGCCGGCGCCGATGGGATCATGGTGGAGGTTCACCCGCGCCCCGAGGAAGCCCTTTCAGACGGGCCGCAAGCCCTCCTTCCGAGCACATTCGCGAAACTCATGGACGATCTGAGCAGAGTGGCCCAGGCCGTGGGGCGGACCCTGTGACCTTTCGGTCCACGCCGGCGCCGTCACGCGCTGCAGCGCCACCTTCTCTCCCCCTCTTTCAGCGCCTCGCCATCCTTGGCCTGGGCCTGATCGGAGGGAGCGTGGGGCTTGCCTGTCGCGCCCGTCGCCTGGCAAAAGAGGTCCGAGGGGCCGATCAAGACCCGGACCATTGTGCGCAGGCCCTCGCGTTGGGACTCGTGGATCTGGCCTTTCCGGATGCGGTCGTCGCTGTTCAGGGGGCTGACATGGTGGTGCTCGCCGTCCCGGTTGGCGCAATTCCGTCCACGATCGAGCGGATCGCCCCCCATCTCGCTCCCGGCGCGGTGGTGACCGATGTGGGAAGCGTAAAGGGGTCGGTCGCGACCGCGATGGAGCGACTGCTGCATGGGGGAAATGCAGTCCCAGGCCACCCGATCGCCGGACGGGAGCGGTCAGGGCCTGCCGCGGCGTCCGCCGAGCTGTTTGTTGGCGCCAAGTGCGTCCTGACTCCGAGTGGCTCCACCGATCCTACTGCCGTGGAACGGGTGCGCGGGCTATGGAGAGCGATTGGAGCGGACGTGGTGGAGATGACCCCGGACCGGCATGATGAGGTCTTCGCTGCAGTGAGCCACCTGCCACACATCGTTGCCTACGCGCTGATGGGCGCTATCCTCGATCTGACCGATGACGGCGAGGAGCTGCATGAATTCGCGGCAGGCGGCCTCAGAGATTTCACGCGGGTGGCCATGAGCCACCCGGGCATGTGGCGGGACATCTGTCTGGCAAACCGCCAGAAGATCCTGGAAATGATCGCGCGGTTTCAAGTCGCCCTTGGTCATCTTGCGGCGAAAATCAGCGCCGAAGACGGCGAGGGGCTCTACCGGCAGTTCACGCGGGCGCGAGCCTGGCGAGAGGCCGTCGAGAGTGAAAAGGAAGCGGGTGACCGTACGTGCAATGGTGAGTGAGGGGCGGGAACGGGCGTTGCTGGTGGGGCTTCGCCGCAAGCGCAGCCCCCGCTGGGAGGTGGAGGAATCGTTGGTTGAGCTGGGTCGCCTGGCAGAATCGGCCGGCGCCACCGTGGCGGCAACGGTCCTACAGGAGCGAGACGCGCCAGACCCCCGCTATTTGATCGGGAAGGGCAAGGCGCAGGAGATCAAAGAGCGGTGGAGGGGGAGGATCGATCTGCTGCTGGTGGACGAAGAGCTGTCCGGCTCGCAGCAGCGAAGCCTGGAGGAGCTGACCGGCTGGAAAACCGTTGACCGTCCCGCGTTGATCCTGGACATCTTCGCTCAGCGAGCAAAGACCCGCGAAGGCAAGCTCCAAGTAGAGCTGGCTCAGCTCGACTATCTGCTGCCCCGACTTGTCGGGAGGGGAGCTGACCTCTCACGTCTGGGTGGCGGCATTGGCACCCGTGGCCCAGGCGAAACCCAATTGGAAACCGACCGGCGCACCATCCGCCGGCGCATGAGCAAGGTCCGAGACGAGCTGGCAAAGGTCCGCCGTCATCGGGCGTTGCTGAGGCGCCCCCGAAAACGCCGTGCCATCCCGATCGTCGCCCTGGTCGGGTACACAAATGCTGGCAAATCGACACTCTTCAACGGCCTCACACACTCAGGGGTTCGAACGGACGACGCCCTCTTTGTGACCCTTGATCCCATCCTGCGGCAGGTGACCACTGCTGACGGGTTCGGTTTTCTGCTATCCGATACGGTGGGGTTCATCCGGCGACTCCCCCCGCAATTGGTGGCGGCCTTCAAGGCAACCCTCGAGGAGCTGAACGAGGCCGATCTCCTGCTGCATCTCATCGACGCAAGCCACCCTCAGATGATGGAGCAAAAACAGACCGTAGACATGATTCTCGGGGATCTGGGCCTCTCGGCTAAGCCGATTGTTGAGGTCTTCAACAAGGTGGATCTCCTGCCCGGCGGGGGCGAGCGAGCATCCTTTGGCGGCGATGGTGCGGCACCACGTGTGGCCGTATCCGCCCTCACGGGGTATGGCCTCGATCGACTGGGAGAGGTGGTGCGGCAAGTTCTTGTGGCTGCGGGTGGGGAAGCGAGCCGCCGCACCCCAGCTCGTTGTATCACCGCCCAAGCGGGAGGTCGATCAGCGGGGGCAGGGAGGTAAGGGCCGATCCGCGGGGGGCGTCCTGCCGGATCGGGCATTTGCGGGAGCGATTGCGGTATGCGCCTGTCAATGGTGAATCTCGCTAATAGCCTCACGATCCTTAGGATCCTGATGGCCCCCGTGATCTCCATCCTGCTGGTCTACAGGTTCTGGGGGACCGCACTGGCGATCTTTCTCCTGGCGGGAATCACTGATGCCCTCGACGGTTTCTTCGCCCGCTCGAGAGCCCAGCGCACGGAGCTGGGGATGATCCTGGATCCTCTGGCCGACAAGCTCCTGCTGTTTGCTGCCTTCATGACCCTGGTCAACCTGCACCAGATTCCCCGCTGGCTCTTCATTATTGTCATCAGCAGGGACCTAATTTTGATCGGCGGTTTCTTGCTCCTTTACATCACCACCGGAAAGACGACGGTCTCCGTGTCACTGATGGGCAAGCTGACAACCGGATTGCAACTGGCAACCGTATTGGGGACGATGCTGAAGCATGTGACCGGTGGGGTAGGGCCTTACTTGCCAGCTCTTATCTACGTCACGGCTGCGGTGACGATCTTCTCCGGGCTCGAGTACGTCCTTCGGGGCGCAAAGTTGCTCAGCGGTTGAAGGGGGATCTTCGTGCCCCAGGGAGCAGGGCGAGCCAGCGGCGCAGGCCTGGTAGCACGACGGTGTCCTGAATTGCTTCGATCGCCTGGAGGTCGGTGAGGGTTCCTTCGCGGTAGTCAACGATCGCCCGGCCGCTCTCCAGTTCCACGCTGGCCGCTGTGACCCCCTCGAGCCCCTCCAGGGCTCTCCTCACCCGATCTGCTCAAAGGCCGCAGAGCATCCCTTTAACATCAAGGATCTTCCGTCGGCGTCGTGTCGCTGAACCATGGCGACGATCAGAGAGAACTTGTGCTTCCGGCTTGACAAAAAGGTTTGCGGGTCTCATCGTCGGCGCCTCTGAAAGGATGGCACTCCGAGTTGGGTACTCCAATGTCATCCTAGCCTACCGTGGACCTCGTTTCTCTGCAAGTTGAAAAACTGCTAAAGGCATCGGTTCTCGTGCAAAGGGCATGCTCACCGAGGGGGCGGATCGATGGCATCTCTTCCGATAGTGGCGATCGTCGGACGTCCTAATGTCGGGAAGTCGACTCTCTTCAACCGGCTTATTGGCGGGCGAAAGGCGATTGTCCATGACGAGCCTGGAGTTACCAGGGACCGGCTGTACGCAACGGCCCAGTGGAAGGGCCGCGCGTTCATCCTTGGTGATACCGGAGGGTTCGAGCCCGGTGCCAAAAGGGGTCTGAGTGCCCTGGTGGTCGCCCAGGTTCGACGCGCCGTCCAGGAAGCCGCCTTGGTCCTCTTTGTGGTCGATGCCCGCGAGGGGGTGTCGCCCCTGGACCTGGAGATTGCCCGGCTGCTTCGACGAGACGTCCAGGCACGCATCTTCGTGGTCCCAAACAAGGTTGATCTGCCGGCCCAGGAGAGCCTTGCGTCTGAGTTCTTTCGCCTGGGGTTCGCCGACGTCTTTCCAGTATCGGCCGAGCATGGACTGGGGGTCGCGGAATTGGCGGACCTGATCGTCGAAGCCCTGCCGTCCGCAGTTGCCGAGCCGGAAACGGCGGCCATTCGCGTGGCTGTGGTAGGTCGTCCGAACATAGGAAAATCATCGCTGGTCAACCGGATCCTCGGGCAGGATCGGGTGATCGTGAGCGAGCAGCCTGGCACCACGAGGGATGCCATCGACACTCCGTTCACCTATAAGGAAACGAACTACGTCCTGATCGATACCGCAGGTCTTCGGTCGCGCAGCAAGATCCGAGGGTCATTGGAGCGATTCAGCGTGCTCAGGGCACTGCGAGCCATTGAACGCTGCGATGTGGCCTTAATCCTTTTAGACGGGTCGGAGGGGGTGACGGAGCAGGATGCCAAGATTGTCGCCTGGGTCCAGGAGGCCGGATGCGGAGCGATCCTCGTCGTGAATAAGTGGGACCTGATGCCAGGTGGTTCCGACCCTAAGCAACAGTTCATGTTACAGATCCGTGACCAACTGAGGCACCTGGACTACGCACCTGTCGCCTTTGTCTCCGCGCTCACCGGCCTCAGGGTCCTGACACTGTTCTCCCTCCTCAATACCGTCGCGCAAGCGCGTTCGCACCGCGTGCCGACCCCCGAGATCAACACGCTCATCGGCGAGGCGGTCCGTAAGCATCCCCCACCCTCACATGGGAGGCGGCCGATCCGGTTCAACTATGTCACGCAGGCCGCCGGGCCTCCCCCCACCTTTGTGCTCCTCGTCAGCGACCCTCGCGGTGTATCGGTCTCGTACCGGCGCTTTCTGGTCAACCAAATTAGGGAAGCCTACGGATTTGTCGGAACGCCCATCCGGTTGGTTTTGAAGAGGAAGCGCACTTAAGCCGCGAGTGGTGCCCCTACGCCGAGTGCAGTCGGTCATGTTCCTCGATACGGCGTCCGGGCTGTGCCAAGATCTTCGACAGTGGGACGGGCGCGTTCGCCCTCCGTTCCCCCGTGTTTTGTATTCTTCGTGGTTGGCCACCTTGTGATCCCCGGCCGACTCTTCACCGGTATGGCAGTTCTTCGGCTCGAGCCAGGTGGCTAGAAGGCCGCCCGCGAGGTAGTCAGGTGCCTTTTTGCCGGCGCAAGACTCCCCGAACCTTCTAGGGGCGGCGGTGACAACACGCTTACACCATTGAAGAGAGGACGAGATAGGCTCCAAATTTGATATGAATCATGAATATCTTTGACCTGACTGATAGAAACCAAACGCCGTTTGTAGCATGGTGTTAGTAGCGTGATTTTTTGTGAAATTGCTTCGGGGGCAAGTCACTGAGGAGAGGCCCGCAGGGCAACTATTGCTTGACAGATCTCAGCGCTCCATGCTAGCGTGCGCGCATCAGGAAGCGTGAATTTTTGCGACTGCTGTCCAGGATAGACGCACTTTATAGGGGTATGGCTTATACCCCATGCGCCGCGTGGTTGATTGGCATATCTCGGTCCTGCCCTGGATCGCACGCCCCATGGGGGTGGCGCCAGCTCCAGCCGTCTTTCCGCCGACTTCAAGCCTTGTGTCTCCCATAGATAGCATGTGTTGCAGTAACACTGGCGGGTCTAAGGCCCGCCGCCATCTTCCTTTGCCTATGCCATAGATGACCGCGGAAGGGGGCAATACACCGGTCAGGGATGGAGGTCGATCATGAAAGGTTTTGACCAGCTTCAGCCACCAAAAGAAGGCCACCCGATTGTGTGGAAAGGCGGCCAGTTCATCGTCCCGGACGACCCGATTATCCCCTTTATCGAAGGGGACGGAACAGGCCGAGATATCTGGCGCGCTTCGGTCTGCGTCTTCGACGCGGCGGTGAAAAAAGCATACGGCGCTAAGCGCCGCATCGTCTGGTTCGAGGTCTACGCTGGCGAGAAGGCCTTTAACGCCCTCAATACCTGGTTGCCCGATGACACAATCGAGGCCTTTCGCAATTACTTGGTAGGAATTAAGGGCCCGCTCACAACGCCCGTGGGCGGCGGCATTCGAAGCCTGAATGTTGCGCTACGTCAACTGCTGGACCTGTATGTCTGCCTCAGGCCTGTCCGTTATTTTCGCGGCGTGCCGAGCCCGGTGAAGCACCCCGAGCTGGTTGACATGGTGATCTTCCGGGAGAATACGGAGGACATCTACGCCGGAATCGAATGGGAGGCGGAGTCCCCGGAGGCGAAGAAGATTATCGCCTTCCTCCAGACGGAGATGGGGGTGACAAAGATCCGGTTCCCGGGCACGTCGGCAATCGGGATCAAACCGATCAGCCGCGAAGGAAGCGAGCGCCTGATCGATGCGGCGATTCAATACGCGCTCCAGCACAAGCGAAAGTCCGTGAATATGGTACACAAGGGCAACATCATGAAGTTCACGGAAGGTGCCTTCCGGGACTGGGGCTACGCGCTGGCTGCCACCAAGTACCGGAATGAGACGGTCAGCATTCGAGAGAGCTGGATCTTCGACAACAAAGAAAAGAACCCCAAGATGACGGTGGAGGAGAACGCCGTGGCCATCGAGCCCGGCTACAAGGATATGACGCCCGACCAGCAGGCCAAGGTCCGCAAGGAAGTCGAGGCTGCCTTGGCACTTTGGCCGACCCACGGCGATGGCAAGTGGAAAAAGAAGCTGATGATCAAAGACTCGATCGCCGACGTCACGCTTCAGCAGACCATCACGCGGGCCGATGAGTTCGACGTCATCGCAACTCCGAATCTGAACGGCGATTATCTCTCCGATGCGCTCGCCGCCCAGATCGGGGGGATCGGGATCGCTCCGGGAGGAAACATCAATTATCTTACCGGTCACGCGATCTTCGAGGCCACCCACGGTACCGCCCCGAAATACGCCGACCTTGACAAGGTGAACCCTGGCTCGGTTATCCTCTCCGGCGACATGATGTTCCGACACATTGGATGGAACGAGGCGGCGGACTTAGTCGTCCAGGGGCTTGAGCGGACCATCGTGCAGAAGCGAGTGACCTACGATTTTGCCCGGCTGCTCCGAGCCGAAGGGTCAATCGATGTCAAGGAGCTGAAGTGCTCGGAATTCGCCACAGCCGTTATAGAGAACATGGGTTAGCTGGGACAAGAGCAGTACAGAGTTCACGGTTCATAGTTCATAGAGAAGGGTAAGGCGCTCTTCCTGTCTATGAACTGTGAACGTCTTTCGTCGACTGTGAACTCACGGAGGTGAGGATGCGACCGAAGGTCACGGTGGTTGGCGGCGCCGGCAATGTCGGTGCCACGGTCGGCCAGTACCTTGTCACGAAGGAGTTGGCCGATGTGGTGCTCATTGACATCCTGGAGAGCGTGCAGCACGGGAAGGGGTTGGATCTTCTCGAGGCGGGCCCGATCTTGGGTTCTGACAGCCGGATCTCTGGCACGAAGGAGTTCAAGGACACCGCCGACTCCGACATCGTCGTCATCACGGCGGGGATTGCCAGAAAACCTGGAATGAGTCGAGATGACCTGCTGAACACCAATGCCAAGATCGTCGGCGGGGTGGTCGATCAGGTCGTAGTCCATTCGCCGAATTGCATTCTGATCGTGGTCAGCAACCCGCTCGACGCTATGACCCAGTTGGCGTTTAAGCGAAGTGGGTTCCCTCGGGAGCGGGTCATCGGCATGGCCGGCGTCCTGGACTCCGCACGCCTCCGGGCCTTTATCGCGCAGGAGCTTCTGGTGTCCGTTGAAAACATTCACGCTTTTGTCCTTGGCGGACACGGCGACACGATGGTTCTCCTCCCTCGATTCTCAACAGTTGCGGGGATCCCGATCACCGAGCTGTTGACGCCCGACCGGGTCGAGGCTCTCGTGAAGCGGACAGCCGGGGGTGGGGGAGAGATCGTAGCCCTCCTGGGGACGGGGAGCGCGTATTACGCGCCAGCGGCCTCAGTGATGGAGATGGTGGAGGCGATTCTGAAAGACAAGAAAAAGATCCTTCCCTGCTGCGTCTACCTGGAAGGAGAATACGGGATACGAGGGTTGTGCGTCGGCGTTCCGGTCAAGTTGGGCGCCTTCGGGGTGGAGCAGATCATCGAAATCCGGCTGACGCCCAGCGAGGCCTCAGCCCTGAATAGGTCTGCGGCTTCAGTGAAGGAGTCGGTCGAATTTCTGAAGCTCTGACCTGGATTCATCGCCGGCCAATCGTACATTGAAGGCCTTTTCCGGCGATGAATTATCAACACTTTTGGACTACTCGGGACAGTTTCTTTGACCCGGACCACGAACCGTTCACTGTTAACCCTTATCAGAGGAGGAAAGGCTGATATGCGACAGATACGAAGGGCCATGGCGATTTCCCTGCTGCTGACAGTGGGGCTGTTGGTCGCAGGGTGCGGGCAGGAGTTGAAGAAGGAAAACGACCAACTGAAGACGCAGGTCGCATCGCTACAAAAGGAGAACGCGGATATCAAGACCGAGATGATGACCCTCAAGGGTGAGAATGAGGCGATGAAGAAAGAGCTCGATGAAATGAAGCAGCACATGGCACAGATGCAGATGCAGATGAAGGGGGTCAAGCCAGGCAAGCCCGCAAAGAAAAAGTAGCTAGCCCAGGTGTCGGCAGGAGGGAACGGTGTCTCGAGGCGGCGCGGCGTTAGGGCCGTGGATTGTTCATCGAGTAACCGGAGGGCGGCATTTTGCATTTGAAGCTCAAGCGCCACGGCGATTTCCCTGAGGAAGACGAATGGCCGGGAAGCTGCTGAAGGACCAGCGAGGCCAGATCGCGGCGACCGCGACCCTGCGGAGGGACATCTGGTGGCTTGAGCCTGTCCTTGTGGTGCTGGTGCTGGGGGGTTTTGTCGTCTACTCGACCTGGGCCGCCTTCCAGAATGCCCACTACTATGCGAACCCCTACCTCTCCCCCTTCTACTCGCCCTGCATCGCGGCCAATTGCCTGCATCTGAGCTTCCAACTGGTTGGGACGTGGTGGAACTGGTCTCCGGCATTTCTGATCCTCTGGGCGCCAGGCGTGTTCCGGCTTACCTGCTATTATTACCGGAAGGCCTACTACCGGTCGTTCTGGTGGGCGCCGCCGGCGTGCGCCGTGCCTGATGCCCGAACCGGCTACGGCGGAGAGACCTCCTTCCCCCTCATCTTCCAAAATCTCCATCGCTACGCGTTTTATCTCGCGGTGCTCTTTATCTTCATCCTCCTGTGGGATGCCATTCTGGCGCTCCGCTTTCCCGACGGCTTTGGTGTGGGCGTGGGGACGCTCGTGCTCTGGCTCAACGTGGGGCTGCTGGCCCTCTACACCTTTTCCTGCCACTCGTGTCGGCACCTCTGCGGGGGCCACGTCGATGTGTTCTCCAAAGCTCCTTCGCGCTATCGGATCTGGCGTGGGGTGAGCTGGCTCAACGAACGACACGCTCTCTTCGCGTGGCTCAGCCTCTTCAGCGTGGGCCTCACTGATCTCTACGTGCGCCTCGTCTCGATGGGGATTATCAATGACGTGAGGTTGCTGTAATGGGGCTGGATAAGTACGAGACTCACGAGTACGATGTGATCGTCATCGGCGCGGGGGGTGCCGGACTTCGAGCTGGCATCGAAGCCTCGGCCCAGGGGGCAAGGACGGCCCTGATCTGCAAATCCCTGCTCGGCAAGGCCCACACTGTGATGGCAGAGGGCGGGATCGCCGCGGCGCTTGGCAACGTGTACCCAGAGGACAACTGGAAGGTGCACTTTCGCGACACCATGCGCGGCGGCAAGATGCTGAACAACTGGCGTATGGCCCAGATACACGCCCAGGAAGCGCCGGATCGT
>Ga0209515_10001625_pt1 | contig 36990 bp, 40 predicted proteins | sample Subgroupgradi54m_FD_187454 | JGI IMG/M metagenome (GOLD analysis project Ga0209515, IMG submission 187454) | Subsurface groundwater microbial communities from S. Glens Falls, New York, USA - GMW60B uncontaminated upgradient, 5.4 m (SPAdes)... ... | reverse complement strand
GAGAATACATAGAGGTATATCTACTTCTCTTTTAAGGAAGGTATTGAGTTCCATTTTCTTGGTTTCAACTATCGCTCCGAAGAATCGAAAACGTATTTAAAAAGCCACGATTTATGTACCTTATGCCACCTTTGTAAGAGGGTAATCTGGCTCCGCATGTTGAACGAGGTAAGAATCTGTGTTTAGCGGCCAAATCAGGGTATTTGGGAGCCGTGTAGCTCTTTAAAGTCACACGCTTCTTTTCTTGAATAATGGCCCGCCTGTCTATGCATTATTTATTGACAAGCGAAACAAACCGATTAAAATCGCCGGTGATAATCGTCCCGTGGAGCGTAAACATCTCATCCGCTTTTTGTTCATTGCCAGAGTGTACGGTGCGGGCCGATTGGTACCCGCCTTTGACAACGTCAATGACGTGGTCATTGTATTCCCCGAAAGGATAGGCAAAATCTTTTATTTTTCGGCCCATATTGTCCTCAATAACTTTTTTGCTGGTATAAATTTCACGGCTCATTGCGATGACATTCGTTACTTTCGGCAATTCCGGATGCGAGTAGGTATGACTGGCTATTTCCATTCCCGCCACGGCCATGACCTTCAATTGGTTCCAGGTCAAAAAGTGCTTTACACCGATCGCGCGAGCATAGACATAAAATACCGCGGGAGTTTTATACTTTTGGAGAATCGGAAAAGCGTATACATACTGATTTTCCCAGCCATCGTCGAATGTGATCATTACAGGCCTATTGGGTAGTGTTTTGCCTGTCTGCAGGTATTGCACGAGGTCGTCCATGGTGATCGGGGTATAGCCGTTATCCAGAAGGTATTTGACCTGTTCATCAAAAATTTCCGGCGGTACGGTAAATTCTTTCACCTGTGCCGTGATCTCGGGATAGTAGGGACGGACACTGTGGTACACCAAGGTCGGAACGCGCACCGATCGAACCGACGTGTTCGTGGTGATAGTTTCAGGCGAAGAAACAGAAGCTGCTCCTTGCGCAAAGGCCGAGGCAGGAGTGAGCGACAACAGTATAAGAAAAAGAATATCTGGTTTCATGGTCAGAATACGCTGATGTTCTTTGTGACCGCTTTTTTTCCGTTCACATAAAACGTTATCGAGTAATCACCGGCGGGTCGCCGGGCGCCATCTTTGAGAGTCCACTGAAAATGAAAGTATTTCAGGCCGTTTCGGCTGGGATGGGAAACATGGGAATCGATGTACGATTTACGATAATAGCGGATGTAACCGATCGCGGTCTCTTGAGATGCGTCTTTAAGCTCCACGACGGCGTAAATCACAGGAGTCGTGCTTGCAAATACATTTTGTGACTCCCGAGGCGATCCGTTTTCCGCCACGGCGTTTGTAAAAGCGACACCGACGATCGCAGGCTTTGATGCGGTAGCGTCACGCTTGGTGATTTTTTTGTTGCTTATGTCCAACATTCGCACCCATGTTTTTGGTCCGACCATTCCGTTCGATGGCACAATAAATTCCTTTGCCTGAAAGGCGCGCACGGCTTCTCTTGTTTTGGGGCCGAACACACCTTCGGTATCACCCCCCGCATACACGCCGTACACACGAAGAAACTTTTGAAGCACGGTTACATCGGCACCGTGGGAACCGAAAAGAAGTGTCGGCCGGGGAGGGGTCTTTTTTAGATGTGCGAGGCGCAATTTGTCTACGCGGACACTTTGTTTAAGGGCGCGCATGCCCGGCGATGAAGTCGCGTGATGAGTGGCGAGCCCCTGCACAGAAAAAGGTGCGCTACAAAATAACAAGGTTAGCGCGAATAGGATTGTTTTACGGATGGTGATCAAAGGTGTATTTTAAACATCATAAAAAATTGCTGAAAGAAGTGTTGCAGAGCGGGTGCCATATTAGCGAATGCCGTGGCGACGTTTGCGGAGGAAGAGTCTCCCGCCCCGCCCCCCGAGTCGGCTCCACCCGAATCACCGCCATCAGAAGATGAGCTGTCCGCCCCACCTGTATCAGAAGAGGAAGAGTCAGAACTGCCGCCAATGCTTGTGGTGTCGCCACTGCCGGTGCCAGGCGAGCTACCCGACACGCTTGAATTATCGGACGCAGCATCTGCGCCCGTCGGCGCATCAGGGCCGTGAAAATTCATTACAGAGCTGTCATTTTGATCGGTTGGCGCGGCCTCGCTTCCACTGTCAGTTGTTCCTGTCGATGCATTCTGCTCGTTCGCGCCGATATATTCCGGATCACCCGTTACAACAGCTTCAAAGACAGCTTGTTCGCTACTCGCTCCCGTATCAACAGAACCGCCTTCAGTACTTGCTGGAACAGAAGGCTCGACTCCAGCCGAAGCGATGGTCTCGGGGGAAATATCTTCCGCCACTGTCGCATTGGCATCGGGATTCTCGGCAAGGCTTGGGTTTGGATCCAGTGTTTCGCCCGGCGGCACGTCGGAGCCGGTTTTATTTTCGGCAGCGACAATCTGCTCGGGCGTAGCGCCGGTCGCTTCCAGGTATCCGATTTCCGTGTTATCAAAATGCTGTTCGGCTGACACGGTACTGCTGATATCGTCAGAGATTGCGGCGGTAATGTCGGCCGACGACTCTGTGCCGTCGATGACCGGGCTCGACCCGAACTCGTCCCAGCTGCTTATGTACTCCGCATCTGAAAGTCCACTTCGTGTTTCAACATCTGTATTATTTGCAGAGGCGGCTTTTTCCGCTTGCCCTATGTCTTTGCTGAAATCAGAGACTTCTGCGTATGTAGAAAAAGACAGGAAAAGCGTCAACGCTACGCCTGCAAACAGTGCCACGGTTCGACACAATATCTGTGAGCTGATCGGCTTCCGCATAGCACTTATTATAACACGTTATTAAGAAAAAATAGCGGGGTTTTATCCACCAGGGGAAAGCGTACCGCTAGGCCGCGTAGGCTTGCTACCTCGGCTTGTTCTCTTTCGCAGAGGCGGTGATCTCCAGATTGCAACTTTTATGCTCCCGGTACCACGCTTCGCACTTGTTCGCCATCGCTTCTTCGACTTAGTGGAAACCACACTCCTCGCATCGGTATGGTTTTTTATCACCTTCTTGGACAACATTAACCATAGTATTTCATTTACAACTTCTGCCACCCGATGACCGGATGAAGCTCCCACCAGTTATGGGGTATGTCGAATCGGGTGATGCCCCAGATTTTGATGTTGTTTCCGACTTTTGGAAGCGTCACTTTCATTTCGGGAATGAACTCGGTGACGAGGACCGGCAGCGGTGAGTACTGCGGTCGTATCGTGACGTGGTAGTCGCCGTCCGGCTCCTGAGCGACCTCGTCGACGACGCCCTCCACCGACACCTTCGTCTTGTCGCTGCCATTGGCGATGAAGTCAATCAAGCCGGTGTCGTGGTAGAGCACGTCGTCTTCTATTTTGGTACCCTGCTGGACAAAGAAAGCTAAGACGCGCTCGAAGACGTTCGGAATGGTCGCCCTCGGGTTGAGCGTCTCGCTGCGGACGTAGTAGCCGAGTCCGATGCCGCCGCCGAATACCAGAATGAAAATCAGGATGTAGAGCAGTACTTTTTTCATGCTTTTGCAATTTTAGTTTTCCATTTTTCAGCAACGTAAAAGATAGTGTAGGCGACCACGAGCAGGACAGATTGACCCAGCAACCCACTCAGAAAAAAGGAGAAAATGTTTAGATCAAGAGGCATAATCATTAATTTTACCTTAACTAGCGCATAAATGCTCCCCGGGTAGGAATTTCTCGGTTTACAGCCGCAGTACAGGTTTCCCATCTCGCGGACTCGATATGGGAGAACCTTTTCGAATCCTACACAGAAGCGCACCGGCGCTTCTTCCGGGGAGCAGAACATAAACGAAAAAAACATTCTCCGAGAATGCTTTTTTCACACACCAACACTCTGCTCCCCGGGTAGGATTCGAACCTACGACCAATCGCTTAACAGGCGACTGCGCTACCACTGCGCCACCGGGGAATGTTTGTCATAAATAGAACCGATTCATCATAACAAAAACTCCGGAAAAGTGAAATCCGAGATTTTGATTGACAAAGAAACTTATTTTACCGAACATTATGAGAGCATTGTGTTTCCGTCCGAGTCTACTCACGAAAATACTTACAGAATACCGATATGAAAGCTATACCAAACTCCGTTCTTTTCTTATGCCTGCTTATAGGCGGGTGTTCAAAATCTCCAAACCATCCGGCCGCCAAGAAATACCGGTTTGATGACGACCCTGTCTGGCAAAAAAGAGCTTCGACGAGCATGATAGTCGTACATCACAGTGATTCTGCGCGGGACAATGTGGAAACTATCCGGCGATTTCACACGTCTTCAGAGCGGGAGTTCAACGACATCGGCTACCATTACGTCATTCTGAACGGGAATGGCGGTACTGACGGTGAAGTCAAAACGGGACGGGATGAGGAAGCGGTCGGCGCTCACGCCAAAACCGAGGGTCGCAATTTTAACTCCGTCGGCATCTGTCTTGTCGGGAAAGAGACTTTCACCGACAAACAGAAGAGTGCGTTAGTAAGGAAACTGGCGGAGCTGTGTCGCAAGTACAACATCACACCTTCCGCGGAAACTATTGTGCCTCATCACGCCACCTGCCCGGGGACGGGCATTAACCTCACAGAAATCATAGACCGCGTAAAGACAAGTGGGGAAAACAGTAATCCCAAACCTTGAATAGAACGGCTCATTCTACTAGAGGCCCGAGAGACCAAAAGTTTCGGGTCTTTTTATTTTTAATTCCCCGAATACTCCGTCAGCTTGATGCGGGGATAGGACGAATGAATTTTATTTGAACCGAGGCAAGTATAAAGTTATAATAAAGTGATGAATTGGCGGGGAGGAATTGTGTTTTTTACTCTTATAGCGGCGGGTTTTACCTTTTGGGGTTTCCTACAAAACTGGTCCAAAGTCTATCCGCCGGCCGAATCAACACCCATGAAAAAAACAATTGAAATAAAAATAACAAGTTCCGCTTTTGGCAACAACACGGCGATACCCTCGCGGTTTACCTGCGACGGGCAAGACATCAGTCCGCCGCTTGAAATTTCCGGCGTGCCTGCCGAAGCGAAATCACTCGCGCTCGTGATGCACGACCCCGACGCGCCGATTGCCGGCGGCTGGACGCATTGGGTGAAGTTCAACGCGCCATGGGACATGGAGCATGGAGCATTAAGCATCGGGGAAGGAACGGAGCCGGAGGGAACTTCCGGCAAGGGAAGTGGCAATAACCTCTTGTACCAAGGACCTTGTCCGCCGTCCGGCACTCACCGTTATTTTTTCAAAATCTACGCTTTAGATACGATATTAAACTTGAAAACCGGAGCGACCAAAACCGAAGTGGAAAAAGTCATGGTGGACCACATCGTGGGGCAGGGTGAGCTCGTAGGCCTTTACGCGCGGCGAAACTGACCCTCTTTTCTTTTTACTTTTAATTTCTACCGTGTATATAAAAGTTGAAGTCTTGGCCGGAGCGCGTGAAGAATCGGTGCGGGAAACCGGCCCCGATTATTTCTTTATATCGGTTCGGGAAAAAGCGGAGCAAAACAGCGCGAACCGTCGCGTGCTGGAATTGATACGCGGAAAATTTGGCGGTCAGGGAACATTGGTTAAAATAGTAAGTGGCCACCGCAGTCCGCGAAAAATTTTTAGCGTGGAAAAGAAAAACCCGCCGGAAAGGGCGGGTTTCGAGTAAAAAGCATCCGTTCGGAGTTCACTTCTGCCGCGAAAGTCGAACGGAATTCGGACCGAAACAGTCTTCGCCGAAAAGTGCTGTAATCTCGGCAACCGTAGGGTCGTGTGAAAAACGGTCGCCCACAAAATCAAGCTTTTCCGCTTTTGTTTCGCACTCGGAACATTTGAACGTTTTGCTACCAGAGGACAAGGAAACGCGATGTTCGCCGCCTTCCAGCTCGCAAGCCGGACAGGTGACAGTGATACTTTCGTCACTTTCCTCTTCGACTTGGTGCTCGACTTGAAATACCTTAAGAATTTTTACCCACGGGATACGCTGTTCGAAAGCCGCTCTGTGTTGAGGTGCAAGGTCAGTCAACTTGGCACGACGACCAAGCTTAAGTGTATTAGACATAGTGTCAAAAAGTTCGGGTTTAGTTACACTTACGAAATAGTATCAAAATGACCACGGGAGAACAACCAATGAGAGTATGTGGCAAAGGGATAGGAAATCGGCTATAATATCTTGATGCTGTCACACCCCATAGAGGTTTTGCTTGAACGGCTTAAAACGCAAAAGGGTCTGCGACCCGCGGCCCCGGACGAAACACCCATAAACGTCAATCGACTTACGGAAAAGGCCGGCGCGGCTTACGAAAAGCTGCGCTATCTTGTCGACTACAAAGACGAGCGGCATATCCGCCGGAGCGCCATTGAGCGTATCATTAAAAGGAAAATCATCTTCGAGGGCGGGGAAGATATCGGTCTTTCGCTTATTCAGGAACTCATCGCGGGACGATACCTGCCGAACAACGCGATTCCCGAAAGCGCCACGGAAGAAGTTGAAAAAATAATCAAAAAATACAAAACTCTTGAACGGCATCTGCCCGACAATTTCAGACGTGAACCGAGCGTGCGGAACATTTTGACGAGCCTCACGGGAAGTGAAATCGAAGAATTTTTCTTTCCGAACAACGAAGACGACTTCGTGGCGGAGGCCTTTTACGAGAGCGTGAAAGATTCGGTCCGCGTAGACGCCCGCTTGGAAGAGGCTTTCATTCAAACGCAAATACTCATCGCGTGCTACCGGAGTCTTCTCAACACCGACGACGAAACCCTGCGTTATAAGTTGTGGCGGAAATATATGCCGGTGGAATGGCCTACGCTTGAAGACGAATCGGCAATCCGCGACATCGCGCAGCATGCTAAGGGAATCTGGGACGGTATTCGCGCCGCGCTCTCTGACCCTTTAAGTCTCAGACTTCTGCCGAAATTCGGAAATTACGCGATTTATTTTGGAGTTTTGCGCGAAGTCATTCGCGCTTACGGCGCCGAATCGGGACGTATCATAGAAGACCGCGCGGCACTTGACCGGTTTATCCGCGATTTTCTCGAAAAAAATTACAAACGCCAATTCGCCAAAGCCCGCGGTAGCGCCGTTCGCGCCGTCTTTTACATATTTCTGACCAAAATGCTTTTGGCTATCGCGCTTGAAATCCCTTATCAGATGTACTTTCTCAAAGACATCGAGTACCTGCCAATCGCGACCAACATAGTTTTTCACCCGCTGCTCCTTATGTTTATAACCATATCCGTCCGAAAACTCGACGACGAAAACACCAAGACCATCGAAGCCGGAGTACACAACGTGCTTTCAGGCGGAAACATCCGACTCGTAAAGATTAATCCCAAACAAACCGGTTTCTTCAACTCACTTTTCCTTTTGGTCTATTCGGTGATGTTTTTTGCGGTATTCGGCGCCATTGTTTTTGTTCTGGAAAAACTGCACTTCAGCACTGTGAGCGTTTTCCTGTTTCTCTGTTTCCTCACTTTGGTAAGCTACTTCGCTCTTCGCATCCGCCACAGCGCCAACCGATGGAAGGTGGCCCGGGAAGATACCCGGACGCTCGCTCTGGCGTTCAACCTTTTTGCCCTGCCGATTGTGCGCGCCGGCCGTTGGCTGTCAAGAACGTTTTCGTCAATCAACCTGTTCGTCTTCGTGCTCGACTTTATTATTGAAACGCCATTCAAGCTCCTGCTTCACTTCTCCGACACTTTTGTGTCGTTCCTCAGGGAAAAACAGGAGGACGTCTACTAGACTTGGGGAAGCGAGCACGTCGAGTTGTTGATATAATCTAAATGATGAGAACCAATCTTAAAGCCTCGGGGGTAGAATTGACGCCGGAAATCAGAAATTACCTGAATCGCCGTCTAGAAAGCATTCAAAAATTTTTGCCGGAAAGTAGCGACGCTTCCGCGGACCTTGAGCTCGGGCGTGCGACAAAACACCATACCGGCGAGGTGTTTCGGGTGGAAATAAACTTGCGGGTCATCGGTAAGGTTTTTCACGCCGTGGCGGAAGGTTTCGACCTCTATGAAGCCATCGACCGTATGAAAGATGAAATCGCTCGTGAACTTACGTCATTTAAGGAAAAACGGCTGTCCCTTTTGAAGCGGGGAGGGCAAAAAATAAAGAATCTCATTCGGGGCTTATCATCGGGAAAAAACCAGTGACATGATAGAACAACGCCGGACATCATGGCCTTTCGTTGTTGTCGGAATCGCCGTATTGGCTTTCCTGTCAGTACTTCTCTTTTTCGTCAACAAATCGAACAACGTAAAAAGAACTATCATAACGGCAAACGCCATGGAGTTTAACAAAGCCTATAACGGCGCCGTTCTCCACACCAGCGTCGGCGACATTGAAATAGAATTTCTCCAATACAACGCCCCGCAGGCTATTTTCAATTTTATTGAGTTAGCCGATAAAGAATTTTATAACGGTACGAAATTCCACTACGTCTTGAAAGACTTTCTGATTCAGGGTGGCGACCCGCTCTCGCGCGGAAGCGACAAAACCCTCTACGGCACGGGCGGCCCCGGCTACACTTTGCCGAGTGAGAAAGGCACCGAACCGATGGAGCGGGGCGTCTTGGCCATGGCGAGTGTCGGAAAGGAAACAAGCGGCAGTCAATTTTTCATTTTAACGGCTCCCGAACTGCCGTCACTTAACGGCAAATTCAGCGTCTTCGCGAGAGTCATAAAAGGTTTCGATGTGTTGGATAGGATAAACGACGTGCCAACCGACGATAACGTGCCGCGTTATCCGATTGAACTCGTTTCAGTTGAAATAGAATAGTTTGCCCAGATTCGCTTTTCCTTATCGGCTAATTCGTACGAACTAGCCGATAAGGACGATGAGTTCAACGCAGTCCACGCAGAAACTCTTCGTAACTCATTTCTTTTTTGCCTTCGGGAACAACGCGAGTAATAGTAAGTTTTCCATCCGCAAACTCAACAGATTTGATACCTACTCTCGTTTTTTTATTCATCTTTTCCACAAAGAAATATGTCCCAACAGAACCTGCAAACGCCTGGATTTTCAAAAAATTTTTGTACGGGTCATTCGAAAGAATAATTTCCCCGTCCGACTTGTTAAATTTTTTCGTATAGGTTGCCTTCGGGTGTTCTTGCGGTTTCGCCTCTATCTTTCCCTCCACCCATTTCGGTATATTGTCTGCAAGCATTTTCCCTCCCATTTCCGCCAACTCTCTTTGCAATTCAATTGCATTTATGGTTTTCCCCAGCGTCAATTTTTTTTGTGCAACAATAGAGCCGTGGTCCATCTGTTCATCCATCAACATGATAGTTATCCCGACTTCTTTTTCGTCATTGAGAATTTGACTTTCAATGGGTGTAGCGCCGCGATATTTGGGCAACAAGGAAGGATGAACATTGAGTGTACCCTTCGCGGGAATTTCAAGTACTTCTTTTGGAATAATAAGTCCGTAGGAAGCCACCACAAAAAGCGGAAAATTTAACTTTGAAAGTTTTATTTGAAAAGAAGAATCCAATTTTTCCGGCTGGATAACCGGAATGCTATTTTGTGATGCCCAAACTTTTGCGGGAGGTGAAGTGAGTACCAAGCCCCGACCTTTCGGGCGGTCCGGCATCGTGACGATAAGGGAGGGAAGCATGTCTGCTTTCCGGAGTTCCTCCAGAATAGCCAGAGAAAAATCGTCAGTCCCGAAGAAAACAAATTTTATTCTTGAATTTTGAATCATACGTCCTTAATCGACTCCTTAGGTGGAATATCCTGCACATTAGTAGCTTTATCGGTAAAAAGAACGCCGTTCAGATGGTCGGTTTCGTGCTGGAAAATCTGGGCCATAAGTCCGCTCGCGCCGCGGGTAAATTTTTTGCCGTGTTCATCAAAAGCGGTAACGGTCGACTTAGTGGCGCGTTCGATTTTGCCGTACTTGTAGCGCACGCTCAAACAGCCCTCTTCAAGCAGAGCTTTCTCTTTTGAAGTTTTGGTGATAACCGGATTTATAAAAACAAGATGACCGTATTTTTTGCTCCGGTCTTTTTTTTGTTTGCGCCTCTCACTCACGTCCTCCGGCAAATCAAACGTCCGCTCCGATACCAAAAATATACGGAGTGATACTCCAATCTGGGGCGCGGCGATAGCCACCCCGTCTTCCTCTAAATCAAGTGCTTTCTTCATCCGCTCCAAAATTGCGACAATTTTGGAGCCTTTAATCTCTTTTTCCGGCACTTCTTTGGCTTTTTTTCGCAGTATTGGGTCTCCAGTTTGAACTATCGCGAACATTGATTCATTGTAACTTAAAAACCACCGACCGTAAATTTGCCATAGTTAACAGCAAGAAGTGCGTTGACTTGTGTCGGAATGCGAGTATTCTTCCTAACAGTTGCCGGGAATTGCAAAGAAATCTCCAATCAGAGAGGATTCCATGTCTAAAAATAAAAACAGATACCGTTACAAAAAGGAGCACAATATCAGGCATCAAGGGTGGGTAAGCGGAACCGAAGAAAAGGAGAGAACCGTGCCTCAGGAACCAAGTCCTCATTACCACTCTTCCTTCACCGAGTCGCGACCAGTCAGGGTAAAACTGCCTTCTGGAAAAACGGCTTGGCTGTCTCGGGACCAGTATGGAAACACAAAGTTGTCGTAATGATGCTCGGGAATTTCAAAAACAATATGCTCCATCGCCGGAAAATTTCTATCCGGCTTTTTTCTTTTTTATAACATCCAACCTATTCTCTTATTCGCACGAATAAGAGAATAGTACAAAGTGTTTTCTTGGAACTTTTCTTATGTTCCAACTTAAAACTTTCCGACGTATAACTCACAACAAACTTTCCGGCTCCACCTCGACTCGGAACTGCGGGGGAAGCGCGAGCAATTTTTTCAAAAGGTCAAGATTAGGCCACCTGCCGCGCGGTAAGCGCAAAAGCGCGTGCATAGTAAAGGCTCCGCGCGACCCTTCGGCAAAGGCGGCGAAAATTTCGGTTTCAAAAGACGTAAAATAAGTTTTAAGTTTTTCCATCTCGCGCGTAACGGCCACCCGCGTACCTTGCAATGAAATTTTAATGAGCGTCGTAAACGGAGGGTAGCGAAATCGTTCGCGGCCCGCGATTTCATCGCGATAAAAATCAATCAGATTGCCTTTAACAACGTACTCCGGCACTTTCTCGCCGGGCAGACGAGTCTGCACCAGAAATGTCCCACTGGTAAGCGAACGGATTTTCAAAAGCAGGTGAAGAATCCGTTCGTGAATCCGAAAGTCGGGCAAGGAAAAAAGAGAATCAAGGGAAGCGACCGCGGTATTGTCGATTTTGCGGTCAATATACGCAAGCGCCATTTCCGTGCCAAGGAGAATGCTTCCGGGGGAACCGAAAAAAGCGGCGGCAACGAGGGCGGCTTTTTTAGCGGTGGGAGTCTTGTCCTTATCAATCCGGAAAATCTTGACAGCAGGAAACTTTCGCTTGAGCTCCCGCTCGACCAATTCAAGTCCAACCCCTAAGGGCCAGATTTTCCAGCTTTGACACGCGGCACAACGTTCCTCCGCGTTTCGCTTCTCACCGCACCGATGACAAAGAAAAAAGTTCGTCGACGTTCGGTCGTCCGTTCGGCCTACATGGAGGGTAATAGGCGAACGGCAGCGGCCGCACAGCACGACTTGTCCGCAATCACCACAAACGCTTTCTGAAGCAAGACCTCGACGAGCGGCCAAAATAAAAAGTTGCTGATTAAGGGCGTGGGAACGTTTGACGAGAGCTCCGAGTTCGGCGCTTATCGTCTCAAACTTTCCTCCGGCAGTTTTTTTGTACGAGGTCATATCCACGACCAGACCCTCAGAGGGTGAAAGAAATCTGAATTTGAGAGGCGCGAATTCCGCGAACTCCCCCTGTCTGAAACGAAAAATACTTTCCGTCCGGAGAAATGTGTCCCCAATAATGAATTTGGCTCTGACCTCCTTCGCCAAAAATTCGGCAAACGTTCTGATATCGAGATACGGCCGGAAACCAAGTTTGTAATGGCGGGAACTTTCGTTTTCGAGAATAATCGCGCCGATGTCAGCGCGACGGAGGGATAAAAAAAGTCCCGTGGCCACAATGAGTACCGGATGTTCGTTTTCCACGGTCGCTTTCCAGATTAAACGCATCTTTTTCTTGGAAAGGGAGACGTACAGGGGATACGTATACTCTTCAATACCTTTCGCGAGCTCGGACGTGAGCCGCTTTACGTCGGAAGCCGTCGGTACGCAGAGAAATACCGAACGCTTGCGGGCAAATTCCTCGCGCACAAGGCTTCGATAGTTGGCAAAACGCTCCGGGTCGTCCGCCTGGAGTACGAGCCGGTCAAAAACAGCCGCGTCAGCGGAAAGACCGTCTTTGGGATTAAACATTTCCCGCTCTCCCCCGAGGACCCCTTGCGGAACCAAAAGATTTAAAACGCCCCCGAGAGAGGCGGCGAAAAATTCGCTGGCGGCTTTCGCGGCATTCACAAATTCCTCGGATAAAAAACGTTCCGATTTAAACTCATTGACTTTCTTCATGGAGTAGTCGGAAGAACGGATTTCGGCTTTGGCGTCCCGCGCGTCACGGCAGGAAACTACCAAAGCGTTAACGAAACGCTTCCGGAGCGGCACCTCGACAAGAGAGCCTTCTGGAATCACGCCGGCGGAAAAATAGGAAAGAGTCTCCTTTCCGATGCCGCGCGAGAGAGGGATGACTTCGATAAGGTACATAGAAAAGGGTTTAGGGTAGAGGGTATAGGGTTTAGTTAAAAATCTTTCGTTCCTCTTTTTTCTGTCTATACCCTAAACCCTACCCCCTATACCCTTGTTAAATATTCGTAGTTAGGATTGAATTTCCATCCTTGATATACAGCGTGCCGTCGGGACTTTCATAAAAGTAAGGGTCGGTGCCTTTGTACAATGGCTGGAAATTTTGCGTACTTTCGCGGTCGGTCTCAATAGCGTAAATAGCGGAACCGGCGGCAAAAAGGATAACGTCCCCACGACCTTTGTAAAAATCGAGGCTTTTTACGGTTTCGAGAGACACCGTCACGGGCAACTTCAGCTTGCAGGGGTTTTCCTCGCAAAAATAATGGGGCGGAGGGTCGGTTTCCGAAACCCAACCGATATATATAGTGTCATTTTCCGTAAACAAGACTGTGCTCTTGTCGTAAGACAATTTGCGGTCAGGAACATTCTCTTCGAGCCACAGGTTAAACGAGTCGTCTGGGTGAAAAGTCTTGCCGTAAGGTTTAACACGCGGCACGACATTCTGCCGTACGCCCCGTGAAGCGTCGGCGTATTCGGCACTGCCGGAAAGCACCGGCTTGGTCGGCAAGCCGCCCATTTTGAAAATAAAGGCGAAGACGGAGCGGCGAGCGTCAGCCGTTACGTTAATGGTTTTGGCCCACGGCCAAAAACCTTGTTTGGAAAGCATAACCGAATGGAGACCGGGCGAAACTTTTTCGATATGGTATCTGCCGTCCTGAAACGGAATTTGTTTTTCGTGATTGTCGAAAAAAATCTGGGCCCCGGCCTCGTTTGACAAAAGCTCGACTGAACCCGCTTTCACCGGCTGAAAACGGCTACTCAATCTAAACCCCAGTTTGTAGAACGTAAAAATAACAAGCGCGACAAGAAGACACACTCCCCAAAGAGTGAGGTAAATTTTCGTGAATCGTTTATTTTGAATATCGTCGGCTGGCATATTTTGTACATACTATAGTTACAGAAAACGCTTCGCTACGCAATGTGTTTTTAATTATTGTAAAAAAGCAAAGAAAGCACTAGAATAGGTCGATTATGAAGGACTTGTTCCTCATTAAAGGTCTAAGCGGCAAAAAGACGCTCAAGGGAACGCTCTCGGTTCACGGAGCCAAAAACGCGGCTCTGCCGGCTTTTGCGAGCGCTATTCTTTTTAAAGATATAGTTCGGTTTGAAAACGTCCCTTACATAGAAGACGTCCGTTCAATGCAAGAACTCATAGAAAGTCTCGGCGGAGAAACGGAGCGTACCGCGGCGGACGGGTGGAAAATTGACGCAAGCAAACTTCGAAAAACCGGGCTCGACCAGAACCTGGCCAAACATATGCGGGCCTCAATTATTCTGACCGGCCCGATTCTCGGCCGATACGGTGAGGTGTCTTTTCCGCATCCGGGCGGATGCGTCTTGGGGGAACGTCCTCTTGATATGTTTCTCGACGCGTTTAAAAAAATGGGGGCGACCCTTACACTCCAAGGTGACATATACAAACTTTCGACAAGCGGCAAGAAACTCCACGGCGCTGAAATTTTCCTGCACGTGCCGAGCCACACGGCCACGGAAACCGTTATGATGGCCGCCATTCTCGCCGAAGGCAAAACCACAATCAAAAACGCCGCTATGGAGCCGGAGATAGGAAGCCTAGCAGAGTTTCTGGTCTCCTGCGGCGCGCTGATTGAGGGTGCCGGCACTCCGACCATTCGGATTACCGGCAACGGTCTTTTAAACTGCGGCAAAAAAATCTACCGCACCATACCGGACCGGATAGAAGCCGGCAGTTTCCTCATTCTCGCGGCTCTTGCCGGTGAAAATCTGACAATCGCGCACTGCGAGCCGGCGCACATTGAAAGCTTGACGCACAGCCTGCTCGCGGCGGGCGTTCCTCTCAAGATTTCAAAAAACTCGATTACGGTAAGCGCCTCAGCCGGAGCGAAAAACTCCGATTTTCACGCCACCAACATAAAAACCCATGAATATCCCGGATTCCCGACCGACCTCCAAGCTCCGATGACCGTCTTCTTCACGCAAGTGACGGGGGAGAGCAACGTGTTCGAAACTATTTTCGACGGCAGACTCAACTACGCGGACGACCTCATTAAAATGGGAGCGAAGCTTAACGTCTGGAGCAAGCACACCATGACCGTCAAAGGCCCGACCGTACTCAAAGGCAGGGAACTTGACGGACCGGATATCCGCGCTGGTCTTGCGTATATCCTCGCGGCCATAGTAGCCAAAGGTCGTGCGGTCATCAACAACGTTCATTATATAGACCGCGGGTATGAGCGGATTGAAGATAGGTTGAAAGGAGTGGGGGTTGATATAGAAAGAATCACGAATTAAGAATCAGTAATCACGAATGGGATTCAAGATTCTAGATTCACGATTCAAGAATGAAAAAAAGAAATGCCGCACGGAGTAGTGTGCGGCGCAGGTGAAATTGTTAGCTACTCAATGCGCCTCAAATTCCACCTGTTCATCCAAAAGTATCCGAAGTTCAGAGTTGCCAGTACTCTGGGCCAATTCGTGTATTTTTCGGAGTTGACGGAGTGAGGCAATCAAAGCCCTTTCAATTGATTCCACTCTTCTCCTGTCATGCATGTCTGCTGACATCAACTTGCTCCAATCTGAACGGCTAATAGCGTAACTTATAACTTCATTAAGCGGGCAATTTTTCATGCGCATGATTCAAGGATTTGATTTTGGAAAACTTTCGACAAAGTAGTTGGTTTTTCACTATTTGTCAAGCATTAAACCTTTTCAGCAAAACGTACTATACTGTTACAGTCTTTGGTTTTATTTGTATATTCGTACAGATTCGTAATTCGTATTAAATGTCCCTATTTTCCAAAAAACTCGGTATCGACCTCGGCACCGCGAACACACTTGTGTTCGTACCCGGCAAGGGTGTGGTTTTAAATGAACCATCGGTTGTTGCCGTGTCCGAGCAGGACAACAGAATTCTCGCCGTGGGAGAGGAAGCTAAAAATATGATTGGCAAAACCCCCGACTCCATCGTCGCTTACCGACCAATGAAAGACGGTGTCATTGCTGACTATCGCGTTACCGAAGCCATGCTCCGATATTTCATGGACAAAGCTCTCGGCAAGTGGAACATCTGGAAACCGGAAGTAATGATTAGCGTTCCCGCGGGCGTCACTTCGACCGAGCGCCGAGCCGTCATTGAAGCTGCCATCAAAGCCGGCGCCAAAAACGCGTATGTGGTAAAAGAGCCAATTCTCGCGGCCATCGGCGCCGGTATCCCCATTCAGGAAGCGGTAGGGCATATGATTGTCGACATCGGCGGTGGTACGACCGACGTGGCGGTTATTTCCTTGGGTGGCATTGTTTCCTCAACGTCAGTGAAAGTGGCGGGCAACAAAATCGACACGGCCATTGCCGACTACATCAAAAAAACTTTCAACCTCGCCATAGGGGACAAAATGAGCGAAGACATCAAAATTAAAATCGGTTCAGCGGTGCCGCTCGAAGAAGAACTGGTTCTTACGATTAAAGGACGGGACTTTATCACGGGGCTGCCGCGAACGGCCGAAGTCAAAACCAATGAAATCGTTAAGGCTATTTCGAAAGAACTCCGTGAAATGATAAAAGCCATTAAAGATGTTTTGCAGGAAACGCCACCTGAACTCGCCGCGGACATCATTGACCAAGGCATTACCATGACGGGCGGCTCGTCACAGCTTCGTAATCTTCCCGAACTCGTATTCAGACGCACGGGCGTCAAAGCGGTACTCGCCAAAGACGCGCTTTACTGCGTGGCACTCGGCACTGGCATCGCGTTGGAGCATTTGGATACGTACAAGAAATCAATTATCGCGAAGCGCTAGCAGGACATGGAACATAAAACATGGAACATGGAACATACCGAAAATTTCCACCACGCGTACGTCGTAGAGGGTGAAGTAAGGGGGGAACTGTTAAAAATGCTCGAAAGGTCGTGGAAGGTCGTCACGAGAGGTAATCCTGACTTTTCATATCAAAAATTCGAAACCTTGACTGTTGAAGGGGCGAGAGCGCTCAAAGAATTTCAGGGTAAAAAGGCCTTCGCACCAAACGGGAAGAAGATTTTTGTGATTGAGGCCAGTTCTATAACGACCGAGGCGCAAAATTCGCTTCTGAAAATGTTTGAGGAACCAACCGCTAATACGCACTTTTTTCTGATGGGGGCATCGGTGAAAAATCTCATTCCGACTTTGGCTTCGAGGTTTTCTCATATGAGTTTAGACAAAACCGTTTCCGAAACTGACCGGAGCGGCGCTTCGGAGTTTCTCAAATCCCCCGTGCCTAAAAGACTGGCGCTGGTCAAAAAACTCGTCGACGATATAAAAGACGAAAAGAGGACGAGAACGGACGCGCTTTCTTTGCTTCAACAAATCGAGGCGACTCTGTATCAAAAAGCGCAAAGCGGGGGCGAATTTTCCGGCAAACTTTTTGAAGACCTTGAAATGTGCCGCGACTATCTCTCCGACCGTTCGGCAAGCGTCAAAATGCTTTTGGAATATGTCGCGCTTTCGGTTCCGCAAGAAAAGAATTAATTGTTTTGTGCTATACTACAATTCAGGAAACCTTTCCGGCCGGCCTTTTGTGTTTTTCCTAAATTTTCGTATTATTTCGTATATTCGTATTTAATTTTCGTATGTATAACTTTTCAAAATTCAATCAGAAAGGCAAGGGAGTTGAGGAATGGCTTGCCAAAGAACTGTCTGGAATCCGCACTTCCCGCGCCACGCCTGCAATTCTAGACGGGATACTGGTGGAGTCCTATGGTGCGAAAGTGCCTATAAACCAAGTGGGCAGTATCTCGAGCCAGGATGCCCGCACCCTCTTTATTACACCGTGGGACAGCTCGTCTATCAAAGAAATCGAGAAAGCCATCGCGGCGGGAAACCTCGGACTCGCCGTGTCCGCCGTTGATACCGGTGTCAGAGTAAGTTTCCCGGAACTCACCTCCGAGCGGCGGACAGCTCTTATAAAGACGGCCAAAGATAAATTTGAAGACGCCCGCATCTCGGTCAGAAAACTCCGCGATGAAATCCAAAGCGAAATTGAAGCGGCTGAAAAAGCCGGGGGCATGGGAGAAGACGAAAAATTTCGACTGAAAGCCGAGCTCCAAAAACTTGTCGACGCACTCAATAAAAAACTGGCTGAGGCGGTGGAGAGGAAAGAGAGGGAAATTTCTAGCTAGGTGGTTAGGCTTTAGGCACTAGGCTCTAGAGAAAAATCTAAAGCCTAAAGCCAGTTTGTCCTAAAGCCTTTTACTATAATGAACATAATTATTTTCCTCATAATCCTCGCTCTGCTCGTCCTCGTCCATGAGTTCGGACATTTTATCGTGGCCAAAAAAAGCGGGGTGCGCGTTGACGAGTTCGGCTTGGGTTTTCCGCCCCGAATTTTCGGCAAAAAATTCGGCGAGACTATTTATTCGCTGAACATCCTGCCTTTCGGCGGCTTCGTTAAAATCTTCGGCGAAAACGCGGAAAGTTTGGAAACACCTGAAGGCGCTTCCGAGGACTCGAGCCGAAGCCTCGCCCATAAAAATCGGGGGGTTCAAGCCGCTGTTCTTGCCGCCGGTGTTTCTTTCAATATTGTTTTCGCCTGGCTCATCATTTCAGTGGGACTTATGTTCGGTTTGCCCGCGGCGGTTGACAACATCAACGCGAACAGAGTCACCGACCTTCACGTTATTGTAAGCGGTGTGATTCCGAAATCACCGGCTGAAAACGCGGGTCTCAAAGCGGGGGACATTCTTCTTGCTCTCAAAACCGAGACGACAAAATTCTCCGGACACATCGACCTCGATAGCGTCCACGCTTTCATCACGGAAAGCACCGAACCAATGACCATTTCCTATAACCGCGGCGGGAAAATTTTTGGCGCCCGTGTTTCCGCAAAAGAAGGTGTCGTCCCGGGAACCCACGCCATCGGCATCAGCATGGACATGGTGGGAATTTTGAAATTACCGCCCCTTCAGGCGATTGTCGAGGGTGGCATCAGAACAATCCAGCTCTTCAAAACCGTGACAGTGAATATCTTCTATTTTCTCCGTGACGCCGTCGTCGGACACGCCGACTTAAGCGCCGTCGCGGGTCCGGTCGGCATGGTCGCTTTGGTGGGAGACGCGCGAGAGCTCGGCTTCGCCTACCTTATATTTTTTACCGCCCTTCTTTCAATCAACCTCGCGGTGATTAACCTGATTCCTTTCCCCGCGCTTGATGGAGGACGACTCGTCATGGTCGCGATTGAGGCAATCAAACGTTCACCCCTCAAACCCAAACTCATTCAAAGCCTAAACACCGTCGGCTTCGCGCTTTTAATTCTCCTGATGCTCTTCATCACCTATCACGACATCATCAAGCTTTTCTAAATTATCATTAGAGAACTCTTTTTCCAATCAATGTCAAGTATCGTATTCCGTCCATGTTTCCTGTACTATTACTGCAATGCGACAGAGCCAACTCTTCACCAAAACCCGCAAAGAGGCGCCGAAAGACGAGGTGGCGAAAAACGCCGAACTTCTGATTCGCGCTGGTTATATCCACAAAGAAATGGCGGGCGTGTATTCGTACCTGCCGCTAGGACTTCGCGTACTCAATAAAATTTCAAACATTATTCGCGAAGAAATGAACGCTATAGGCGGACAGGAACTGCTCTTAACCGCGCTGCAGGAAAAATCCGTTTGGGAAAAATCGGGACGATGGAGCGACGAGGTCGTTGATAACTGGTTTAAAACCGAATTAAAGAACGGCACGAAGCTGGGTCTTGGCTTCACGCAAGAGGAACCCCTGACCGCGCTCATGCGCGACCACATTCATTCTTTTCGAGACCTGCCGGTATACGCCTATCAAATCCAGACCAAATTCAGAAACGAAGCCCGCGCCAAAAGCGGTATCATGCGCGGACGGGAATTTTTGATGAAAGACCTGTACTCGTTTTCTAAAAATGAGAAAGAACATGATGTTTTCTACGAAAAAGCCAAATCGGCTTATAAAAAGATTTTTGAGCGGGTGGGCTTGGGGAAATATACCTATTTGACATTCGCCTCCGGCGGTACGTTCTCAAAATACTCCCATGAATTCCAGACCATCACGGAGGCCGGCGAGGATGTGATTTACGTCGACGAGAAAAAAGGCATTGCGGTCAACAAAGAAGTGCTCGTCCCGGAAGTGCTTGCCGAACTCGGGTTTAAAAAAGAAAACTTGGTGGAGAAAAAAGCGGTGGAGGTCGGCAACATTTTCTCGCAAGGGACGCGATTTTCCGAACCACTCGGCCTCACATATAAAGACGAAAAGGGCCAAAGCAAGCCGGTCATCATGGGAGCGTACGGTATCGGACAGGGGAGAGTCATGGGCACCATCGTTGAAATTTTTTCCGACGAAAAAGGCATCGTCTGGCCCGAATCAATCGCGCCGTTCCAAGTACACCTCGTGACGCTTGCAACCGAGAAAGGCGAAACAAAAATGTTTGCTGACAGTCTTTACAAAAAACTTATAGACAAAGGCGTGGAAGTTCTCTATGATGACCGTGACGTTCGCGCCGGAGAAAAATTCGCCGACTCCGACCTTCTGGGAATTCCCTGGCGCTTCATTGTAAGCGACAAAACGCTCAAAGCCGGCAGCATCGAGGTAAAGAGTCGAAAAGAGGCAGTGTCAAAAATTTTAAGTGAAAGCGAAACGATGAAAGCAATCGGAAAGTAGCATGCTCAAAAGACATATAGAGAAAATTTATAAGCTGTTATCGAATGATATCGGCATTGATTTGGGGACTGCGAACACCCTGGTGTACATGCGCGGGCAGGGCATCGTCATTAACGAACCGTCCGTGGTGGCGGTTAACAATAAAACCGGACAGGTGGTGGCGGTCGGTATTCACGCCAAAGCCATGCTTGGCCGCACTCCGGCACACATTAGCGCCGTCCGACCTTTGGTCGGCGGAGTGATTTCCGATTTTGAAGTCACAGAGGAGATGATTTCATACCTCATAAAAAAGGCGGAGGGCAATTCGCGCACTCTCCTTGGACCTCGCGTGGTCGTGGGCGTTCCTTCGGGCATCACGAACGTCGAAACCCGCGCGGTGAGAGATGCCACCAAAAATAACGGCGCCCGCGAAGTTCACATCGTCGAAGAACCGATGGCCGCGGCTATCGGCATTCGGCTACCGATTCAGGAACCGGTGGGTAATATGGTTATCGACATCGGCGGGGGCACTTCGGATATCGCCGTCATTAGCTTGGGCGGCATCGTCCGTTCCAAAAGTTTGAAGATTGCCGGAGACCGTCTCAATGAAGATATCGTGTCTTATATCAGGAGCGAGTTTAAAATTTTAATCGGGGAAAAAACCGCCGAGAGCGTTAAAATCGCCATTGGTTCCGTCATGCCGGGCCGTGACCCGATGGAAGCATCGGTGCGGGGACGCGACCTTATCACGGGACTGCCGCGCGAAGTAACCATTACGGACTCCGATATCCGGGAGGCAATCGGACAATCGATTGACAATCTTGTTGAGGCCGTAAAAGAAGTGCTCGAAACCACGCCGCCGGAAATCATCGCGGACATCATGCACCGCGGCGTACACGTGGTAGGGGGCGGAGCGTTAATAAAAGGTTTGGACCAGCTTCTCACCGAAACCGTAAAAATTCCCGTTCATATCGCAGACGACCCGCTCACTGCCGTGGCGCGCGGTACCGGCATCATTCTTGAAGACCTTGAACGGTATCGAGAAGTGCTTCTGCAAAACGAAGATGAACTACCTCCTAAAAAGTAACCGCCGAGAGAAAGGTTTTTCTAAACAACTGCTCGTAACATGCGTACTCCTTGCCGTGGCGGGACTTTTTTATTTTATCGCCCCGCGCTTTGTTAACGATAGCCTCTACGCGGCTGCTCGGCCGATATGGGACGCAAAAAATTATGTTGCCGGAGAATTGGTAAGGATTGTGGTTTTAGTTCAGGACAAAGAACAGCTCGCGAAATCAAACACCACGCTCGAACAGGAACTTGAAGAGGCGAAAGTGGCCCTCCAAAGTCTCGACTCCTATAAACAGGAAAATGAAGACCTCAAGAGCATGCTAGGCCGCGCGACTGACGAAAAAAGAATACTGGCAAGCGTCGTGGCTAAGCCGAATCACTCCCTCTACGACACTATGCTCCTTGACGTGGGAGAAAATAAAGGCGTTGCCGTGGGAGACAAAATATTCTCGGGTGACTTTATCATAGGTTCGATACGCGAAGTCTATGGGAGCCACTCAAAAGCCACCTTGCTTTCAGCCCCGGGTGAAATCTCCCGCGTCCTCATCGGCGGCGGAAATATTGCCGCGGACGCTTTGGGGCGGGGGGCGGGCAACTTTATCGTGAAAGTGCCCAAAGAGGTCAGTATAACGGAAGGCGACCTCATCAGAATGCCAGGACTTAACCCGACATTCTTCGGTGTTGTTTCGAATATTGAACAAACCGTGACAAGTTCGTTTCAGTTTGTGCTCTTCAGACTTCCCGTTAACGTTAACAACCTGCGGTGGGTGGAAATTATCAAAAGTGAAAAATAACCCCGACACCAATCCGCCGCGGCGGATTGGTGTCGGGGTAAACCAAAATGCGTAAGCGAGTTTTTCTTGACATAGTCCTCTTCATCGGAGCTTTTATCGCCCCGCCGTGGCTCGCGCTCTTAGTCGCGCTTTTCGGATTGTTCCTTTTTGAAAATTTTTACGAAATCTTCGCGGTCGGCCTTATTGTTGACGGTCTCTACGGGACAAAGACCCTTGTTTTATTTATTCCCCTTTTATACACGGTTTTTTCGGGACTTTTGTTCGTCGCTACGGCCTTTCTCCGAAAACATCTTAGATTTTATTCATAAATGAGCTTTTTCAAAAAAAATCTTTGGGGAGAAAACTGGAGCGGGAGGGAAATCGACCCCGACGAAGTGCTTCTTGACGCCAAGAACCTGCCGAAATTCGACCAAAGTCAGTTTGAAGGCAGGTTGGAAAAACCTCTCAAAAAAAGTACGGTTATCGCGACCGGCATTGTTTTTGCCCTGATACTCATCGCCTTTACGGGCAGGGCAGCATTGCTCCAGATAGAACGGGGAGCGATTTACGCGGATAGAAGCGCGGCTAACAGTCTGCGACAAAGTCTCATCTTCCCCGAACGCGGCGTCATCTATGACCGAAACAAGGAGCTTCTCGTTTCAAACACGTACACCAAGAACCTTGAGTACCCGGAGAGAACGTATACCGCCGCGCCCGGAATGGCCCACATTCTCGGTTACATTCGCTATCCGGCAAAAGACTCAAATGGTTTTTATTATCAAGACCGTTACGAAGGCGTTGACGGAGTGGAAAAGATATATAACAGCGCGCTTGCGGGCAAAAACGGTTTGAAAATCGTCGAAACGAACGCCCATGGCGACATCCAAACCGAAAGCGTGCTTGAGCCGCCGGAAGCGGGTGAAAGTCTCGTTCTTTCGGTCGACTCCGCGTTGCAATCGAAACTGTATGAAATCATCAAAAGTCTCGCGACAGAGATTGGGTTTGACGGGGGCGCGGCAGTCATCATGGATATTGACAACGGAGAAATCCTCGCCGCCGCGAGCTTCCCCGAGTACAGCTCACATGTCATGTCCGACCGGACGAATGTGGCGGAAATCAAAGCGTTTGTCGAAAGTCCGCAAAAACCGTTCCTCAACCGCATTACGGGAGGCCTGTATACCCCAGGCTCCATCGTAAAACCTTTCATCGCGCTTGCCGCGCTTAAAGAAGGCGTGATTGCACCTAAAAAAGAAATTTTGAGTACCGGTTCGATCGCCATTCAGAACCCCTTTGACCCGACAAAAAAATCTGTCTTTAAAGACTGGCGGGCTCAAGGATACGTCGATATGCGAAAGGCCTTGGCCGTATCGTCTGACGTTTATTTTTACGAAATCGGCGGGGGATTTGAAGACCAGCCGGGTCTCGGCATTGAAAATATTGAAAAATACTTGAGACTCTTCGGTTTTGGAGAAACGCTTGCGGGTAATCCGCTCCTCAATAAAAAAGGCTCCATTCCGAGTCCCGCCTGGAAAAAAGAAAACTTCCAGGGTGACCGTTGGAGAATAGGTGACACCTACAACACCTCAATCGGACAGTACGGTGTCCAAGTAACGCCGCTTCAAGTGGTACGCGCGATGGCAGGCATTGCGAACGACGGGGTACTGGTAAGTCCGACGCTCCTCAAAACCAACGAAATGGAAGCGGCCCTCTACCGAGAGAAACTTCCCTTCAGCTTAGACCAAATAGCTGTCGTCAAAGAAGGTATGCGTCTCGCGGTGGAAAACGGTACTGCCAAGGCATTAAACATGAGCGAAGTGTCTATTGCCGCCAAAACCGGCACTGCTGAACTTGGAACCTACAAAAAATTCGTCAACTCTTGGATAGTTGGTTTTTTCCCTTATGAAAAACCGCGATTCGCCTTTGCGGCGCTCATGGAAAAAGGACCGTACGAAAACACCATAGGGGGTCTTTACGTCATGAGAAAACTGTTTGAATGGATGACGGTACATAGGCCAGAATATTTGAAGTAAAATTAGAAATCCGAAGCATAAAATTTTGCTTAAAATACTAAGCACTAAATTCTAAACTCTAAACAAATTGCAAATTTTAAAACTTAAATTACAAACGCGGTTCCTTTTAAGATTTGTGATTTGGTCTTTGTGATTTGTTTAGGATTTAGTTTTTAGAATTTAGAGTTTTTGCGATTGACTTTACATCCAAAGTTACATAGAATGCAGAGTATTATTTAGTGTATATACCAACTTTATGGACGAGAAAACCGAATACCTAACAAAGGAGAAATTTGACGAACTGTCAAAGGAACTTCAGGAACTTAAGACCGTAAAACGCAAAGAAGTGGCGGAAAATCTAGAGTACGCCAAATCCCTCGGCGACCTCTCCGAAAACGCCGAATACCACGAGGCAAGGGAACTCCAGGCAAATATAGAGGACAGAATCGCCAAGCTCGAAACGATGCTCAAATCGGCCGTCATTATGTCTCTCCGTCACAGCGAGGTGGTGGGTATAGGCTCGACAGTCAAACTTGAAAAGCTCAAAGACAAGTCAAAAGCAAAATACAAAATTGTCGGCTCGGAAGAAGCGAACCTTGCCGACGCCAAACTCTCGATTCACTCCCCGCTTGGTTCCGCGATGGTCGGAAAAAGAAGGGGGGACGAATTCAAAGTTACTACCCCGGGTGGAGTGGTGGAGTATAGGATAACAGATATAGAATAATGCAAATTTCAAAATGCAAAAATATAGTCCCCTGCGGCAGAGACCGCAGGGTAATGAATGAACTCGCGGACTCGTCCAGCCGCGTGGCAGAGACCACGCGGTATTCAACCTATAGTTCGTCTTCGCTCGGACGCCATGAAAACTCGGAAGTTTTCGCGGCGCTCCTCGCTAGCCGAAATAAAAATTATGGCGTCCCGCCAAGCAGGACAGAAACATTTTGATTTTTGATATTTACACTTTAAATTATTAATGTGGCTTCTATCGAAGAAATTCGTAATACTCGGCTCGCAAAACTGGACGCGCTCAAAAATGCCGGCCTGAACCCCTACCCGGCGGCGGCCCACCGTGACTGCGATTTAGCTGAAGCGACTTCCAAATTCGCGAAGTTCTCGAAGAAAAAATCTTTGTCGCTTGCCGGCCGGGTGATGTCACTCCGGCCCCAGGGTGGGCTAGTATTTTTTACCTTAGACGACGGCGTCGGACGTTTTCAGGGTCTTATAAAAAGCGATGAGGTAAGCGCGGACGTTTTCGAACTCTTCTCGAAAAACGTGGACATCGGGGATTTCATCGAAATATCCGGCGTTCTCTTTGTCACCAAGAGAAACGAAAAAACCCTCCGGGCTAAACACTGGCGGATGCTCGCTAAAAGCTTGCGGCCGCTTCCTGAAAAGTGGCACGGACTCCAGGATGTGGAGGAGCGGTTCCGGCACCGTTACCTTGATACGCTCATGTCACCGGAAGTGAAGGAGCGCTTTACGCTTCGGTCACAAATGATATCGGAAATTCGAAAGTTTTACGACGAAGCGGGCTACATCGAAGTTGAGACGCCGAGACTTCAGATACTCGCGGGCGGCGCCACAGCCGAGCCTTTCACTACCCACCACAACGCGCTCGATATAGATTTTCACCTCACCATCGCCCAAGAGTTGTATCTCAAAGAGCTTCTTATCGGCGGCTTTACCAAGGTTTACGAAATCGGACGAAAATTCCGCAATGAAGGAATCGACGCCACGCACAATCCGGAATTTACCATGCTTGAGTCGAACCGGGCGTACGTAGACGCTTTGACGGAGCGACAATTCATCGAGGCTCTCTTCAAACACCTCGTAAAAAAGCTGTTCAAAAAAGATTCGATTTTGTATAACAGACAAAAAATCGACTTCGGTCCGGAGTTCGCCGTCATAACCTTTTTCGACCTCCTGAAACGGCATGCCCTCGTTTCCAATCCCGAAAGCATCGGGCGGGAAGAACTGGCGCTCAAAGCCGCCCAACTCGGAGTTACCGTGGAACCGGCCGAATCGCTCGAAAAAATCATGGATAACATTTATAAGAAAACCTGCCGGCCCAAACTGATTCAACCGACATTCATCGTCGATTACCCGGTCAGTTTCAACCCCTTCGCCAAAAGAAAAGAGGGGAACGACGCACTCATCGACCGCTTTCAGCTCGTGGCCGGAGGCATTGAACTGGTAAACGCGTTTTCGGAACTGAATAATCCGATTGACCAAAAAGAACGCTATCTTGAACAGGACAAGAAACAAGCGAAAGGGGAACGGGACATTTCGCCGAGCGACCTCGAATATCTCGAGGCCATGGAATACGGTATGCCTCCGAACGGCGGTATCGGTATAGGGATCGACCGCGTGGCCATGCTTTTCACGGACGCTAGAAACATCAAAGAAGTGATTTTGTTCCCGACCCTTCGCCCGAAAACCGAAACGGCGGGAAAGAAAGAAAAGAAAATCGCGGTAGCCGTAATCAACAAATCCGCAGGACTGAAACGCTGGGAGGAACTAAACACCGCCGCTCACCTTGCCGCCTCTCTCGGAGCGCGAAAAGGCAAGGGACTGTTATTTCGCGAAGAAATCGAAACGAAAGACGAGCGACCGATTGCCTTAAATATCCAACACGCCATCATGATTAAGGAGGCGAAATCGACCGAAGACTTGACTTCTTTGGTACGCGAGGGACGGGCTAAAAACCTGACTGTCACGGAATTTACGCGGGAAATGCTCGCGACCACCAACGACAAAAAAGTTATTGCCGATACCAAAGCTAAAAACGCCGGCGAAATCGAGTATCTCGGCGTACTGGTGTTCGGAGACCGCGGAGCGGTGGAACAACTAACCGAAAAATTCTCCCTGTTTGCTTAGGTAAAATCCCGCCAACAGCACAAGAAGCTAGAGACCCGACCTTGAGTTTCTCACTTAGCAGTGTAGCCACTGCGGCTTTTTGTTATGCACAGCTTATCCACAGGTAAAACACTGTAGTGTGGGAATATATGGTATATAATACTATTTAGGTGGGAAAAGGTGGGAAATTATAAATTACTACTAAAATATGCAAATCACGAAGATCGAAAAAAGAATTTACAAGATTTTTTACAAAGGAAAAACATTTTCTCTGCCTCTTCACATAAGTACCGGCGTTTCGCAGCGTCAAAAAGTTTTGGTATCAAAGAAGTTACGTAAATTTTCGTAGCCATTCGTATCATTCGCACAATTTTCGCATGTTGATAGGAGAATATACACACACCATAGACGATAAGAACCGACTGTCATTGCCGGTAAAGTTCCGGCAGGAAATGGGGAAAAAAGTGGTTGTGACGCCGGGACTTGATAATTGTTTGTTTCTTTTCACCATGAACGAGTGGAAAAAGATTTCGGAAAAACTTTCGCAATCGTCAATGCTACAGGCTGACAACAGAGGGTTCAACCGTTTTATGTTCGGAGGGGCGGTGGAAGCGGAAGTCGATTCAATCGGACGAATTTTGGTTCCTGATTTTTTACGCGAACGGGCGGCACTTAGAGCACGGGTAGTGATTATTGGGGTTCAAAGCCGAGTGGAAATTTGGAACGAGAAGACATGGATTGAGTACAAGAAAGTGGTTGAGAGACAGGCCGACACTTTGGCGGAAAAACTCGGACAAGTCGGTGTCTTGTAACACGACACCAATACACGAATGAAAACGAATACCTCGAATGACACGAATCAAAACCGGTTCCCATTAGCATCATTAGTGTTATCCGCTCCCCATTCGTAATTTGTGTCGAGTATGCACGTTCCTGTTCTTTTAAATGAAGTCATAACGGGTTTAGATATCAAACCGGACGACGTTTTTTTTGACGGCACGGTAAACGGCGGAGGCCACAGCAAAGCGATTTACGACAGGCTCGGTTCGAAAGGCCTACTCATAGGCACCGACCTTGATGAAACCGCCCTAGCGAAAGCGCAAGAAAAACTCAAAGGAGAGAGGGCGCGGGTGGTTCTCAAACAGTCAAGTTTCAGAAATCTCGACACCATCCTCGAAGAGACAGGGATAAGCACGGTGAACAAAATACTTTTCGACCTTGGGTTGAGTTCGAATCAGTTTGAGGAGTCGGGCAGGGGATTCTCGTTTCAAAAAGACGAACCGCTTCTCATGACTTTCAAGAAAAATCCGGAAGCCTCCGACCTCACCGCCGGAAAAATCGTAAATCAGTGGGACGAGGAAAACATCTCGCAAATCATCGAGAGCTACGGAGAGGAGCGCTACGCCAAAAAAATAGCCCACGCGATCGTCTTTTGGAGAAACAAAGGGGAAATAAAAACCACACAGGAGCTTGTGAAAATCATTGAGGGGGCCGTACCGAAAACCTACTTGCATAAGCGAATCCATCCCGCCACCAAAACATTCCAAGCACTTCGCATCACAGTGAACGACGAAATCGAAAGTTTGAAAGACGGTTCGCGTAAGGGATTCGAACACCTTTCGTCCGGCGGAAGAATGGCGGTCATTTCATTTCACAGTATTGAAGACCGGATAGTCAAAAATTTCTTCCGGCAAGAGGCGCAAGACGGCAGAGGCCGCTTGGTGACGAAGAAACCCATTACACCCTCGCCGAAGGAACTCTCCGAAAATCCCCGCTCCCGAAGCGCCAAACTCCGAATCATCGAAAAAACAGCCTAAAACAACAACAATTTCCTACAAAGGTCGAACCTTTGTAACAGACAAATAGGGCACACGAATAAAATAAATGGTAGAAAAAATTAAAAATGAAATACAGGACCGAAAAAACATCTTCTGGTCTTTAACCGTGGGAATAGTAATATCGCTCGGGTGTTACGTGTATTTTTTAAGCCAAACTGTATACACGGCCGTTTTGCGGCAACAAACGGAAAAATCAATAGCCGCGCTTGAAGGAGGCATCGGTAACCTCGAATTAAACTACCTGAATCTCAAAAACACCATTACGCCCGAAATCGCCCGCGCCAGGGGTTTCAAAGAAATTACCACCACACAATACATTTCCCGAAAACCTCTCGGAAGGGCTCTGTCCTTGAACGGGAGCGGAATTTAGCCTAAATAGGCTAGCGTAAAAAATAAAATGGGTCCCCGCTACACTTTCCGCCTTCGTCTGATTTCTTTCTGTGTCATCGGCATCGCTTTGCTTCTTGTCGGGAAACTTTATTTCCTCCAGATTGTCTCCGGAGAGGATTTTCGCGTGCGGGCGGAGCGCCAGTATCTGCGTCCCAATGAAAACATTTTCAGCCGCGGCAGTATTTTTTTCCAAAATAAAGACGGGAGTCTCGTCGGGGCGGCTACTTTGAAGGTGGGCTTTACCTTGGGCATTAACCCGAGAGTCCTAGAAAACCCCGAAGCCGGGTTTGCCAAAATAAATGCTCTGGTGCCGATTGACGAGAAAAACTTTCTGGCGCGGGCAAGCCAAAAAGAGAGTATGTACGCCGTGATGGCGAAAAAAGTCGACGAAGTGCCGGCCAAAAAAATCAGCGCCCTGAAAATTCCAGGCGTTTTGGTATACAAGGACCAGTACCGTTTCTATCCCCTCCGCTCGCTCGCCGCAAACGCCCTCGGTCTCGTGGGCTATAAAGGCGACACTCTTGCCGGAAGGTACGGCCTAGAACAATACTATGAGGACACGCTCGCGAGAAATGCAAGCACGCTGTATTCGAACTTTTTTGCCGAAATTTTCTCGGGCCTGCAGAAAACGGTCGATACCAAATCAAAGTTCGAGGGCGATATCGTGACTTCAATCGAACCCACGGTGGAAAGCTTTCTGGAAAAAGAACTCGCGGACATTCAGGAAAAATGGGGCTCGCGCGCTACCGGAGGCATAATCATGAATCCGGCGGACGGTGAAATTTACGCCTTGGGTAATTATCCCACTTTTGACCCGAACGCTTTGCAAAACGAAAAAAGCCCCGCGATTTTCGGAAACCCAATAGTGGAAAACGTCTACGAAATGGGTTCGATTGTAAAACCCCTGACCCTGGCGGCCGGCATTGATTCGGGAACGATAACCGCCGAAACAACTTACGAAGACAAGGGCTTTCTCATACTCAACAATTCCAAAATTTCAAACTTTGACGGCAAGGGGCGGGGAGTGGTAAATATGCAAACGGTACTCAACGAATCGCTCAATACCGGCGCGGCCTACGTGGCGGGCAAAATGGGCAACGCTCTTTTCTCCGACTACTTCCGGCGCTTCGGTTTGGGTGAAGAAACGGGTATAGATTTGCCGAACGAAACTCCCGGTCTTATCGACAACCTCAAAAGTCCTCGAGATATCGAACACGCTACCGCCGCCTACGGCCAAGGTGTGGCCATGAGTCCGATTGCGACGCTCCGCGCGCTCGCCTCAATCGCAAACGGCGGCTATCTGGTAACTCCCCATCTGGTACAAAGAATAGAGTACAAAATCGGCTTGAGCAAAAACATCACGTACGAAAAGGGAACTCAAGTTTTAAAACCGGAGAGTGCCGAAGAAATCTCCCGCATGCTCGTTACGGTCGTGGACAAAGCGCTTCTTGGCGGCACAGTTAAAATAAAAAACTACAGTATCGCGGCCAAGACCGGAACGGCCCAAATTGCCAAAACGGGGGGCGGGGGATATTATAGTGACAAGTACTTTCACTCGTTTTTCGGCTATTTTCCGGCCTATAATCCAAAATTTATCGTGTTTCTCTACACCATTGAACCAAAAGGAGTAGGGGGTGACTTCGCCTCTCACACCTTGACGGCACCTTTTATAAATATAACGAAATTTCTAATCAACTATTACAAAATTCCTCCCGACCGTTAAAAATCAAAATTGAAAAATCAAAGTGTAAAATTATGGAATCCCGCGGAGCGGGACGAAACTCTAATTCGGATTTGTCCGCCTTTGGCGGACGCGACAATTTTTCATTTTGATATTTACATTTTACATTCATTACAGTGAAAAATCTCTTAAAACAGAGCGTAGTTACGATTCTAACTTGGCAAGCCCGGCTCGTCCTCAAAAAATACAAACCGCGCGTCATCGCTATTACGGGGAGCGTGGGCAAGACTTCAACCAAGGACGCCATCTACGCCGTTCTCACCCACCATTTCTACACCCGAAAAAGCGAAAAGAGTTTTAACGGTGAAATCGGCCTGCCCTTAACTATTCTCGGTCTGCCAAATGCCTGGAACAACCCTTTCGGATGGTTCGCGAACATCTTCAGGGGCTTTCGGCTTATTTTGCGCGGGAACTACGAGCGGCGAACCGCGCCCTATCCAGAATGGCTTGTGCTTGAAATAGGCGCGGACCAGCCGGGGGACATTGAGAAAGTTGGTAAGTGGCTTTCGCCCGACATCGTCGTCATTACCTGTTTCGGCAAAGTACCCGTTCACGTTGAATTTTTCAAGTCTCGGGAAGACGTCATCGGGGAAAAATGTTTTTTGGTGAAAGCGCTCAAAGACGGCGGGCTACTTCTCTTAAACAACGACGACGCGGATGTCCGGGAATTGCGCGATATGCGGCGTGACTGCCGTGTAACAACGTGGAGTATCGAGCATGAATCTGATTTTCAGGCGTCAAACTTTGAAATTACCTATGCCGACCTAAACGGCACCGAAAAGCCTGTCGGCATCACTTTTAAAGTAAACTACGCCGGCAACTCCGTTCCTATTAACCTTTCCGGAACTCTTGGCCGCCAGCAGGTGTATCCGGTATTGGCGGCTCTGGCCGCAGGCTCTGCTTTAGGTCTTAACATGGTAAGTATGGCGGGAAGCATTAGGGAACACAAAACCCCTCCGGGGCGCATGCGTATTATTCCCGCAATCAAAGACAACACCATTATTGACGATACCTACAACTCTTCTCCGATAGCGGCAACGGCGGCGCTCGAAACGCTTCGCGAAGTTAAAACGGCCGGCGACCCTTCGACTCAAAGTCTCGCTCAGGGCAGGAAAATCGCCGTGTTGGGGGACATGCTCGAACTCGGAAAATACTCCGTCAAAGAACATCAAAAAATCGGCAAGGAAGCCAAAGAGTGTTCCGACATTCTGGTAACAGTCGGCATCCGCGCCCGCGACATCGCCAAGGGCGCGCTCATAAACGCGATGGACGAAAAAAATATCTTTCAGTTTGATTCGTGGACTGAAGCCGCCAAACCCGTCGAAGCACTCCTCGGCAGGGGAGACGTCGTCTTAATAAAAGGCTCGCAAGGTGCCCGCATGGAAAAAATCGTGGAGGAAATCATGGCACATCCGGAAAACAGAGAAAAACTTTTAGTACGCCAAGACGTGGAGTGGCAAAAAAGATAAGCGCGCCCCATTTTTGTTTTGGACATCCGATGTCCAAAACAAAAATGGGGCAATTTAGAAAAAACCATCAGCGCCCTGATGGTTTTTCGATATTATCCTCCTTTTCAAGTCCTTTACTGACAGTAAAATGCCCCTACAGTACTATGAGTTACGAAACCGGGTACCGCGTAGAGAAGTTTCCCGCGCGCCTTGTCCGGACGGGAGACAAGCGGTGGGAACTTCTCGGAGCGGTCGGTTTCGTAATTCAAAGTACAGTAACCCTATGGGTCTCTGCCCACCTGCTGAAGCCAGACAATATCGCTATTGCCGAGAGACTTTTTATCGTGGTTGTGCCATTCGCCCTCTTTCAGTTCCGGACTAAACGTGCGCGAATCTCCCCAACGCCTCACCGCCGCATGCCCATCGGTGAACGAAACCACCGATCGCTTCCCGTGAAAGGAAGCCGGAAACATGTAGAAAGTCGCTGTCTGTTCAATTCCAAAATGGGGCCAACAGATACTGTCCGGATGCACATCAATGAACAAGAGACGCGATGACGGCTCACGAAGCTCACCCATCTGCCATATCACCCGCCCTTTGGGACCCTCGCCTGACTTGGGTTCCCAACCGATATACCAATTCATACCCACACTGCGCGGACGAGGGTAGCGGTTCTCGCCCATGGGAACGTCTGACTTGTCCGAGGGACACCGATACACCCCGATATCCCTGAGATACGAAGCGAATTGGGCAAACCGCGAGTCAGTGAGCAGACTCACATTGGTCGAATCCGGCGGATATACTCCCATATTGTAGTGACCCTGCACCCACATGGGGATATTCTCACTGCCACCATTACGCGCGAATCCGTTGCGCGCTACCTTGTCCCCGTTATCTCCGGCGTATAAAAACCAGGTAAGGGCAAGCTGACGGTGATTCGACACGCAATGCACTTGGCGCGCTTTGTCGCGCGCCCGCCCGAGAGCCGGGAGAAGCAGACAGGCCAATAGGGCGATGATGGCGATTACGACCAGTAATTCAGCGAGCGTGAACCCATAGGTACTCCGATTTTTCATAGAGCTCCTTTTCTCCTTTTTTGAAACCGATTTTTTGAAAACTCTCTTACAAGCGAATCAAAAACGATACCGCTTGTCAAGCGTTCCGTAACATTTCCGTAACATTGGCGTTTTTTCTTGATTCTTGATTCATAATTCTGTATTCTTGCTGTATTCCTGTATTGCGCCGATTTCGGCTAGAACAATGCGCTTTAAGCGAATTGTTCGCCCGAACATTTGCGACAAATGTTTTAGGGCCTCATCGTCTAGCCTGGTCTAGGACACGGCGTTCTCAACGCTGGAACCCGGGTTCAAATCCCGGTGAGGTCACAAAATTTCGCAACCTCAATTTTGTGAACTAATTATATCATTCGCTCGAATTTTGCACGAACGCAAACAAACTGAATGAACGCCCCGCCACCGCCTCGAAGACTCGGCGGACACCGAAGAAAAACGCTCCTTGCATTCCTCTTTTGCGCGCGCCCGATTTTCTTTTCAAAAAGGAAAGGGCGTTTTCTTCGGTGCTGCCCTCAATGATTCGGGCAGAGGCGATGCTTGACAGCGCATATATTGGCGTGTTAAGGTATTTCAACAGTTCTTTCGCAAAAATCAACCAAAACCAAGCCTCAGAAAGGAGGGGCTTTCCATGACCACAATCGCAGTAAACACCGCTAGCGCCGCTCTTAAAAAACTTTTTGACGCGCAGGCGGCACAGGCAATCACACTCTCCGGCGACGAAGCCGGAATCAAGGCACTCTACCCGCTTCTCGAGAAAATCGAGAAGGTGACGGAGGGCGAGGGACGTATTTCCTTCGTTATCGTCGCTCAAGGCCCGAACCTCACGCTCTCCATGCGAATGGAGAAAGTGGTGCTCGACGACAAAACGGGCGCAAGCTACCTTGCCGACAATCGGGTCACCAACCTCGACGACATTCCCCAAGGACACTACTTGGCGGTGGATGTCGAGGACGGCCGCATCATGCGGAACACCAAGCCGAGAGTGTGCCTCGCGCAATTCAAGCGGGACAAACGCTTCGGCGGCACGGTGAGCGAGGGTATCAGTACCGTAACGTACGAACCGGAAATCCTCCGGCACCACTACGTTGACCTTCCAGGTTCCCTCTGCGGCAGCGACTACGTTCCGTGCCTCTACGTCTTCGGCAGGCCGAAGCTCTTCGCGCTCTGGCGCGACCTTGCCAATCCGCGCTTTGGGTCGTTGTCGTGCGGGGGTCGCTTGGGACTTGGCACCTAGTCGCCTTGGCCCCTTTGGAAATTGTTTTTTGTCCCCTTGGGGACGCACGGGAGAGTTTGCATACGCACGCTCTCCCTTTTCATTTTTTACTCGTCGGGAGAGTTGAGGAGGTGCCATAACATATGCTTCAATTTTTCCTGTAACTCAAAACCGTTGGCGTGCGCAAGCACGCCCATGTACGAATTGAAGGAGGCAAATAATCGTTCCTCTGATACTAAACCACTTTTGAATTGTCGCGCCAACATTGCGAGCTTTTTAAAAATTCTGCGTTTCGTCTTCGTGCGAAGGCTGCGATTGTGCGGGAGTTGCACATAGCCGAGAAAATCTACGCCTCGGTTTAATTTGTGAATGCCGACTTTGTGCGGATGTAACTCTAAGTTTAGACACTCGCCGAGAAATTTTCTGATGTGCGCCAAGATTTGCAAAAGATATCCCTTGTCGTGATGTACAATCACGAAGTCGTCCGTGTACCGGATATAGTATTTCACTTTCAGCGCATGCTTCATGAATTGGTCAAACTCATTCATGTAGATGTTAGCAAAAAGCTGGCTGGTGAGATTTCCGATGGGGCACCCTTTTCGCGGCGGGCTTTTACTCTCTCTCTCTCTCTCTCTCTCTCTCTCTCGCAAAGACGCGGCGCTTGGGAAACTTTGAATGATAGACTGGAGGAGCCAGAGCGCATCCATGTCTTTGATTTTCTTTTCGAGAATCGAAAACAGAATATCGTGGTCAATAGACGCGAAGAATTTTTTAATATCGCATTTCAATACGAAACACTGTCCATGTGTTTGAGAAATTTTTCGCGTAAACGTCTCCAGCCGCGTTACACCCTTGTGCGTTCCCTTAAGCTTGCGAGAGGAATATGAGTCAGCAATAAATGTCTTCTCGAAAAGCGGGTTTAGTTTCTGGTATACTACATGATGCACAATACGGTCACGGACGGTTGCCTTATGAATCTCACGAACTTTCGGGTCGCGGACGAAGAAAGCGTGATACGGCGCATGAACGTATGAGTGCGATGCAAGGTCGGCATGGAGCTTGAATAAATTGTCCTCCGCTCGTTGCTCAAATGTTTGCACGTCCGGCTTTTTGCGTTTGTCTTTTTTGAAAGCGTCCCATGCCGAAAAGACGCTTTCGAGCGACACCATGTCATTAAAAATATTTTTGTAAATTTTCATATGCAAAACGCCAATCAATTACAAGCCGAAGCTCCGATACTCAAGCATACAACTGATTTGTATGCGGAGTTTTACGGATACTGGAAACTATTTCCAAAGAAAGACCAATATCTCCTCGGGAAGCGATGTGAAGAATACATCTTGCACTTCTTGGAGCTGATACTGCTCGCGGTCGGTTCGCCACGGGAGCAGAAGCTAAAGTTGCTTGAACAGGCGAGCAGAAAATTTGAGGTGCTTAAAATCCTGTTTCGTATGGCAAAAGAACTCAAACTACTCGACACCAAAAAGTATATTTCGCTGGAAGCAAAGATACAGGAAATCGGGAAAATGCTCGGCGGATGGATGCGTTCGCTTACGGCAAAGGCGCACTAGGTGCGCCTTTGCGTTTCGTTAGAAACTACCGCACGACAACGACCCATAGTTCGGATTGGCATTGTCGTTCCAGTTCGCGTTGAGCTTCGGCCTGTCGTTGACGTTGAGGTACGGAACGTTGTCGCTGTCGTAGAGGGAACCTGTGGTTATGCCGACTTCTCATCTGATGCACCGAAGATCGAATGTTACCGCGTCTCTCGACGCCTATATATTCTTTCTCCTGAATTTAATCTGGCGGCAGCCCCGTGGCACCCGCACCAATAAGTCGGCAAGGAGTTTCTAACATCTTTCCCGCACGCTCGCCGAAACCGTAATCGCGGCGATTCTGGCAGGGCTCTACAAGATGTAGGATTTCGGCGACGCGAAACCGTAATCTCGCGTACAGTAGCCTACTTTCAGTGTAAAAGTATAGCATGACATTTTTCTTTTTCTAGCTGGCACCTCCTCAACTCTCCCGACGAGTAAAAAATGAAAAGGGAGAGCGTGCGTATGCAAACTCTCCCGTGCGTCCCCAAGGGGACAAAAAACAATTTCCAAAGGGGCCAAGGCGACTAG
>Ga0209515_10001624_pt1 | contig 37015 bp, 28 predicted proteins | sample Subgroupgradi54m_FD_187454 | JGI IMG/M metagenome (GOLD analysis project Ga0209515, IMG submission 187454) | Subsurface groundwater microbial communities from S. Glens Falls, New York, USA - GMW60B uncontaminated upgradient, 5.4 m (SPAdes)... ... | reverse complement strand
AGAAAGCTGCTCTGGGGTTAACGAAACGGAGGATTTTTTCATACCCCAGCAGTTTAACTGGGGCGGACATTTCTATTTGAGTCAAAGCGGACATTTCTATTTCAGAATGACAAAATTTTCTCAAGAGCTGAACGCAACCTTCTCCACCGTTGACGCGGAACCATTCATCAACGAACACGCAATCGGTTTTCTCACCCGTAAACCTCTCACAGACAGCGAACTCACCCATCTCTGGAACCTCCTCGCGCAAGATTTACCATCGCTTAAAAATCCTCAAACGCCTATCGCTGATTTATCGACAGCGAAAAGGTTTAGAAAGAAACAAGGATTATAATCAACCTTGCTAAATAGACTCCCTCTTTCGAAGACGTTCATCAATTTCCTGAAAAACCAAAAGAAAAAAACCCAGCCCCACTAAATAAAAACCACGCTTACCTGGTAACATGATGTATCCAATGGGAAGATAAGACCAGAACTTGGTCAATAAAAAACCGACGATAAGCAGTAGGGCTAAAACAATCCATTTTGATTTAATCACGAGGCGTAACAATATTCCTAAACCACCCAGTAACAGTGTTGCTGGGAGTATGGTATCCAGAGGGAACATTTTGTTCACTTTCAACAATCCGAGAAGTATTGAATACTTAAAACCGGACAGGACAAATGTCGGTGTAGAAAAATAATATCCGATACAAAGCAGAACAACTCCAATACTTATACGTAGAACTTGATTTCTGTTCATAAGATAAAATCTAATGTTGCGAGCTTCGCACCAACGGAACGAAGCTTAGTTGAACCTGATATCGTCCATGTTGATGAGAAACATTCGTAACGCGGACATCTTCCACCAATATTTCTGATCCCTGATCATATACAAACAACGTATGATGGTTGTCTGTGTAATTTCCGCCATCATTTCTATAATTTGTGATATTCCGGTCGGGAAAAGTATCATTCGCTGATTGAAGAGCTCCAGCCAATGTGTTCCATGTAGCTTCTGACAAATTGCGACCCTCCCCATGAACTTCTATTGGGATCTCCCGCACGAGCCCCGTGTTTGAAGTGGTATCTGCAACACGTACTTCGCCTGTACAAAGCGAGGATCCTTCATCCCGATGACTCAAGCGTCTTTGCTCCCTGGACAATGCATTATCACTTCTCAGACTGTTTGAGAATCCGAGCCTAAGAGATAGCCTATGTCCTTCAAAAGGAGCCATAGTTCTCCGGAAAGCTGTTTCCGTATTTGGGATATCATGCCCTTGAGTAGCAATATAATCTGAATACCTGATGCTCCGATGATCCTGCCTCATATAATAACCGAAAACCGCAACAGGCCCATCCTCTGTGTCCATTGTATATTCTGGCGAGGCAAGAGAATGAATGTACGCATCAAATCGGGTACGCAATGCTTCAAGTTGCTCAGTCGTGATCGCTGCTGTCGGATGTTGTTCAGATCTGATCAATTCTGTATTTTGTCGAAGCTCTCCCCTCGTCTCCGCGATTTGGGCGGCCGTTTGCGGCCGTGTGTGATTTTCCGCGAGCAAGGTGCCGTGCTCTACATGCTGCGCTTCTGCGCTCTTTTCATACGCCAGCAAAGTCGCCCCAGCCGCTAGGATTGCTGCCATCAACGACTGTCGTTTTGGACGTTCAGCTTTTTTGTCTTTAACTTTTTCTGTGCTCACACCTCCTTCAAATTTATTCATAAAAGGATTCTAATCATGGATAAGATGCGAATATCTTACCCCCCCCCCTCAAAGATTAGGCAATAAGCACTTGTCCACATGCACAACCGCCTTGATCCTTCGCACGCCGGCGGAGACGGCTTCTTCTTTTTGAATTTTGAAGGAGCCGATCTCGCCGGTATGTGTGACGTGCGGACCGCCGCAGATTTCTTTGGAGAAGTCGCCGACAAAGTAGACTTTGATTTTGTTGCCGATCTGGGCATATTTGTCCTCGAAGAGGCCGATGACCCCTCGCGCCTTGGCTTCTTCGACGGTCATCTCCTGCATCTCGACCAAAAGATCACGATGGATCGCATCGTTGACGATCTGTTCGACTTTGGCGATTTCTTCAGGCGTCACTTTCTGCGGATGCAAAAAATCAAACCGCAGCCGTTCTGCCGTGATATTCGACCCCCGCTGTTCCACGTGGTCGCCTAAAACCATGCGCAGGGCTTGATGCAAAAGATGCGTCGCCGTGTGCAGCCGCGTGGTCTCCGCCGAATGATCCGCCAACCCGCCCTTGAAGGTCCCGCTGGACGAGGAGCGCGAAAGCTCTTGATGCTTTTTGAACTCCGCTTCAAACGCCGTACGGTCCACTATGATCCCGCGCTCCTTCATGATCTCTTCCGTCAACTCCCATGGAAAACCGTACGTCGAAAAAAGAACAAACGCCTGCTCACCAGTAACCGCGCCACGCCCCACGATCTTTTCCAACTCGCGCATCCCCTTCTCCAACGTCTTGCCGAACTTCTCCTCCTCCTTCTTCATCTCGTCGAGGATGTGTTGACGCGATGCTTCAAGCTCGGGATACGCCTCGTGAAACTGCGTGATGACCGTCGCAGCCAAGCTCGACGTGAACGCCTCTTGAATCCCCAAACGCCGACCCTCGCGAATGGCTCGCCGCAACAACCGTCGCACCACATAGCCTTGACCAACATTCGACGGACTCACCCCTCGCGGATCTCCAATCACAAACGTCGCAGCCCGCACATGATCTGCGATGATGCGGAACGCCCGCGTTTCCTGGGCTTCCTGTCCGTAGACGCGCCCGGACAAACGCTCAAGCTCGCGGATGATCGGCTGAAAGGCATCAATCAGAAAGATGTCCGGTGTGTCGTTTTGCGCGGCCGTGAGTCGCTCGAGTCCGCCGCCGAAGTCCACGTTGCGTTGTGCTAATTTTTCAAATCCGTTTTCGGTCTTCCGATATTCCATGAACACGTTGTTGCCGATTTCCATAAACCGCCCGCAATCGCAATTCACGTGACAAGGCTCATCCTTCCAGATCGACTGCTCGTGGTATGGATGACGGCCTTCTGGATCAAAGTCCCAAAACATTTCCGTATCCGGCCCGCCCGGTTCGCCCACCGGCATGCGCGACGGAATGCCCGATCGCGACCACCAATTCTTTTTGTCGTCGTAGAAAAAAATGCGCTCTCCGATCTTTGCCTCAACATTTTTTGATTGAAACGCCTCTTGCCATAATCGCACGGACTCCTCGTCTCGCGGAATGCCCAGCTCATCATTCCCGCGAAAGGCCGTGATATACAAACGCCTCGGATCCAACCCAAGCTTGCTCGTCAAAAACTCAAACATCCACGGGATCTGCTGCTCCTTAAAATAATCGCCGAAGGACCAGTTGCCCAACATTTCAAAAAACGTGGTGTGACGATTGTCGCCGACCTCATCAATATCCTGTGTACGAAAACATTTCTGACTGTCAACGATCTTGGTGCCCGAAGGATGCGACTCTCCCAACAAATACGGGATCATGGGCTGCATGCCGGAACCGGTGAAGAGCGTGGTTGGATCATTTTCAGGCAAAAGCGACGCCGAAGCCACGATTGCATGGCCACGTTCACGAAAAAAATCCAGATAAGCCTGACGAACTTGGGCAACGGTCATAGAGTAGATTTCCTAGTGAGCGACTTCCGTCATAAGGTTCCGATACAGCACCTCGGCCTGGTTCACAAAAATTTTTAAGAGCGACGTGTCCACATCTGCCAAGGACATCTGCAAAGGATGCAAGAGCAGGTAGGCTTTCCACGGGCCATGCCCCTGATCCGACGGGACCACCAAAATATCCTGCTGATCCTCAGACTTCAGGACCGTGTGGGGCAATCCCTGCTCATGCACCTCACGCAGCGCGCGGTTGGAGATGCGAAAAGGGAAACCCACCTCCGGATCATGCGCAAACTCTCCGCCGGTGCGCAAACGATCAAGCTCGATAAAACGCAGGAGACCCACATCCGCGCCTGCTGCAGCACACGCGTTGGCCGCCAAAGAATGGAACAGCTCCTTGGGCAAACGCTTGCCTTCGCCAAGATTGGAAGAGGTGTCCTGCGCTAATTTTTTCAACAACTCGATCTTGCGATTGATGGACCCGATATAGGCGTAGGACTCCATCAACTCGGCTTTCGCGCGCTGATATTCGTTCTGCACATATTCCTGTTCTTTTTCGCGTCGCTCCATGTATCGCTCGTAGAACGTGAAGGTCATTAACCCGGCGATTCCAAAGGTAAAAATCGTCAGCTCCTCGAGCGTGATCTCAGAAACACCGAAGAAGCTACGCGTATACAGCGAGGGCGACAAAACTGCCAGGACGAAAAAAGCCAGATACACCAAGGAAATCCACTCGAGGCGATGAGAGCGCGGCGTCACATGATTCTTCTTTATGCTAGCGTAGGGTCCTGCAAAAATCCACCCCCCAGACATTCCTCGCCTCGATAGATCACCGCGGATTGGCCTGGAGCAAGGGCCCAGACGGGATCGTAAAAAGAAGCTTGGAGACTTGGGATCGGAGACGGGAAGCTTTGAATCTGAGCTGGGGTGGGAGGTTGGCGATAGCGGATGGCGATTTCGACTTCAGTAGATCCATCCACGGCAAGAGGATCGACGGCGCACCAATGGACATCGGTGATGATGGCTTCTTTCGCGTACAGCAAAGGATCCTCTCGATCAGAAACAACGATCAAACGGTTATGCTCGCGATCCTTGCCTGCCACATACCACGCGCGTTGATCTTGATTGACCTTTAGGCCCTGACGTTGGCCGATCGTATAAGCGTCGAGACCGTCGTGTTGGCCGACGAGGGTCCCTTCTGGCGTGACGATTTCTCCGGGGGTCGGCGCAATCTTGCGTCGTAAAAAATCATGAAAATCTAATTTACCGACAAAACAAATTCCCTGACTGTCGGGCTTGTTGGCCGTGGCAAGCTCTCTCTTCAAAGCTTCCTCTCGTACCTCGCTCTTATGGAGATGGCCAATCGGAAAAAGCGTGTGCCGCAACACGTCTTGAGATAAACGATGCAAAAAATACGACTGATCTTTGTCCGGATCACTCCCCTTCAAAAGATGGACAAGCCCCTGCTGATCTACGACAACACGCGCATAATGACCCGTGGCAATGGCATCGAATCCAAGGCGCATCGCTTCTTGAAAAAACAAACCAAACTTCACTTCCTGATTGCACAGCACGTCTGGATTGGGTGTGAGCCCGCGCTCATATTCCGCAAACATGCGATCCAGCACGCGCGTGCGATACTCTTTTTCAAAATCAAACGTCAAAAGCGGAATCCCAAGCTTCGCCGCCACGCGCAACGCATCGCGCCGTTCGCCGCGCCACTGACATTCCCCCGTCCACAAATCCTTACTGTCCGACCAATTCTTGATAAACCCGCCCACCACCTCGTATCCAGCTTCAACCAAAAGCGCCGCGGCCAAACTCGAATCCACCCCGCCTGACATGCCGACAAGGATCTTGGAACGTGATATTTCGTTTGGCATGAAATGGAAATAATTTATAGCGGACTCTTGATATTCCTCAAACTCGGATTCGTGACGTGCGTATACAATTGTGTGGTACGAATGTTCTGGTGGCCCAGCAATTCCTGAACATAGCGCACGTCAACGCCGTGTAGAAAGATTCTAACTTCCCGCAAAAGGGACATTACAACTTCCGTGGGACAAAGCAAAAGACACTCCGGATGACCGATGAGCAGCAGCTCCTCTACGAATTGATTCATCCGAAATAGGGTGTCCCATTGGCGAAGACAGGAGAGAGACTCACTTTTTTGGTTCTATTTTTTCAGTAGGCAAGCCCCATTGCCAACGCGGTTTTTCTCCTTTCTTATAGGCGACAATCATGAGAAGAACGGTCAATACAATGATCGGTAGTGCGAATGTCAGAATATTGCTTCCTGAATCAGGATTTCCTGGGATGTCCTTTTCTCTGACGAGCACGAGGCCCAGGATGAGTAAGATATAGAGAAAGATGACGCACCACCCCTGCCATTTCACCGGCGTCCAACCCCAGCCGTAGAGCTTGGCTTTAAACCAATACCCCTGCGGATTGTCTTTCAAATATTTTAAGTATGCTTTAATCATAATGTTTAACAATACTTCGGCCGGGGAGATACTGTCGAGAACTTTGTGCGGAAAATAATTCCGTTTTAAAACCCCAGCTTCTCACTCACAAAAAGAATGTGCACCTTTCTCCCCATAAATGACTGCTCGCGATTGAGGATGAGGAGTTTGGAGATGAAGCTGCCGCCCATGCCGGCCTGCTTCATGCGGGCATCTTCCAGAGGAAGAACATGCTCTTTGACGCGCGCGATTGCCGTATCAAGATCCAGCGTGATTTTTTGTGCGCCGACAACCAGAATCAAGTTGGGCGAAGTGAATACGATGTGAGGAAGCTGGCTTCCGGAGTTTGAGGCGATCACGATCTCTCCGGTCTCGGCAATGGCGTGCGCGCTGCCGAGATAGAAATCGGAAAGCGCGGACTGTTTGCGCAGCATCGCCTGTTGAGCAGGATTTTGTTCCGCGAGAATCGCCTCGTGAAGATTGTTCCAACCGTGCGCATTCTCTTTGAGATACTTGACGAAGCCGATCTCTTCCAATGTCCGCGAAGAACCGTTCATGACCGAGGATCCAGTCGGGATCAGTTCTTTGATCCTTGCAAGCGCCGCATCTCGAGCGGGAAGCAACTCGGGAAGAAAACCACGTTCCGTAAGAGCGCTCATCGTATGATGGATGACGTCTGTCGATGCGAGTGTGTCGTAGTTCATAGACAGATTCATTTTACCGCGAAAACGCATCTAAAAGCGATACCACGTCCTCGCCATCAAGTACGCGAATACGACGAAGTTGATAGCGCGAGGAGGAGGTGTGGACGGATCCGAGGCGCACGCCGAAGCCGAGATCATAGCCTGCGTCTGCGACTTCTTTGGCAATCTCCGGACTCCACGCACCGTAGGGATACGCGAAATCAAGAACCGGATGACCAAGCAAGGTTTCTAAATCTTTTTTCGCGCCCACGATTTCTTCGTGCCGCGTGGCCGGATTTTTGTGCGTCAAAAAAGCATGATGCTCCGTGTGCGAGGCGATGGTGACCAGTCCGGTTTTTTCTGCGGCGCGAATCATGTCTTTGTTCATCGACCCATGCAACGTATCCGCGCGCGAGACGATAAAGAAGGTTGATTGCAAATCCAGTCGCTGAAGAACAGGCAGCGCGTTCTCATACTGATCGCGATAGCCGTCATCCAGCGTGATCAAAACCGGTTTTGAGGGCAACGCCGCTGCACCCTCTTTGAGCGCGTGACTCAAATCGCGTGGGTTGATTGTGTGATAACCGGCGCGTTTTAATCCCTCCATTTGTGCCGCAAACGAAGCGGGCGAAATGCTGAACAAGCGTTCCTTGCGCGTGAAATTCGGACGCATCTCGCGAATGTGATGATACATGAGAACAGGAACGCGCACCGCGATTTCATGAGGCAACGGCGTCGGATCCCCTTTTACGCGCGTAAGATACGCAAGCGGCGGCGCATAGAGAATGCCCGTCGAGCTCGCATGCTTTTGTTGGTGCGGAGGCCCTTCCGGTCTCGACAATCCGAGCCCGTGCTCTACGGATTCTTCTTCATGCGGTGATGGCGAAGCGGCGAGCTTTGGTGTCTCGGGTCGATCAAAAAAAATCGCGGAGGCCGTACCCACCAACACCGCTGACAGCGTGGCAACGGAAAAGGCGATACCTAAAACTTTTTTCATTTCAGAAAGTATACGTGCTCCACGCCCATTCCGCCAACTTCTTCGCCGATGCAAACACCCGCTCTTTGGTCGGGGCGCCCAAAACCACGACCATCAATTCTTGTTTAGGAATCGACGTTCCCTCAGCATCAATCGGTCGCATCTGCACCGCAAGATTCCACTTCGCTTCTTCCAGATATCCGGTCTTGCCCCCGATCACCCACACATCCGGGTCCGACGTCAAAAGCGCATTCGTGTTCTTGATCGTCTTATCCAAACGTGGATGGCGCACCGTAAATTGATAGGTTGCGCTGCCCGCAGGTCCACGGATGAGCGGGCGAGCAAAAGCCGTCTCCGCAATGCGCGCCATGTCGCGCGCCGTGGTGATATTCTTCGGATCCATGCCGGATGGGTCTACAAACCGCGACGTCCGCGCTCCCGCTTTGATAGCCGCTTGATTCATGCGTTTCAAAAACGTGGCGCGACTCAAACCAGACAGGCGCGCCAATGCCATGGCCGTGTTGTTGGCGCTCGCGGTAATGCTGCAATACAGGAGATCCCGCATCGTAAGTTGCGATCCCACGCGCACCCGCAACCGTCCCCCGCCCACTTCATCGCCAGCGCGCAAGGTAACGAGACGATTCCAAGGCGTGGCGTGCTCGGTCATGACTAACGCGCCGGTGAGTTTGGTAAGACTTGCGGCAGGATGCGATTTGTCGGGATCAAAAGTGTAGAGCACTTGATGCGTCCGCGGAACCATGACGATCGCGCTCACGAACTCGTCAGGCGTTGGCGCAAAGGGTTCGTGATCGACGAGACGGGTCGCGGCGTGAACCGGAGAGACGACGAGAAAGAAAAAAGCAATCAAAGACGAGAGTCCCTTCATAAACGCGTGATGATGACCGGCGTGCCGAGAGGCGCCCAATCATACAACCGTTTCGCAGGTCCGATCCCCAGGCGCACGCATCCATGGCTCGCCGCGTGACCGAGATGGTTCGCGCCTTCTTTGTGGCCGCCTGGCCATTCGGGCAATTCGTGAATCCCATGACCACGGCCGCTGAAGTGCATCCACCAGGGCATCCACAATCCTGCGCGGTTAGACCACGCGCGTGGCGTTTTATTCAAAACCTTGAACGTACCAGTCGGCGTTGGTGTGCGCGGCAATCCCGCGGAAATCGGAAACGACGTAATCGGAATGTCGGCCACGCGTTGCTCCAAACGCTCTGACGCAAGATGAATCACGATGGATTTTGCCAGCGCCTCACTTCCCGTGGACGTCGGCGAATGGGCGGAGAACACCTCTTCCCCGTCCGGATGACCGTCACCGTCCGTGTCCGGATTGGTGGGATCGGTCCCGAATCGCAACTCGAGACGATCCGACAACCCATCATGATCCGTATCGCTGTCAACGAGGCGTCCCGGGCCCAACGGATTAAACCCATTCACGATCTCCTCGCGATCGGAAAACCCATCGCCATCGGTGTCTGCCTTGGTTGGATCCGTATGATACACATTCTGCTCCCACACATCCGGAATCCCGTCACCATCAGAATCTAAAAGAGGCGGCGCTGCATGAACCGAAGAGACCATGCCGTAGCCGAGAAAACAGCACAAAAAGATTCCGCTCCTGAGACGTTTCATACCTTGAAATGCGCGGCAATCCAGTCAGCTAACGTGTCGATGAGTTGAGGATCCGTCTGGAACAAAATCGTGCCGTGTCCCGCGCTGGTGTAAGGATGAAAAGATTTATCTGAGCTCTTGACGAGATCAAGGATCCGACGCGTGTCATCAAAACTCTGCTGATCATCCCCTTGCGAGGCCGCAGCCCAGACCGCTTGGGTGGGGGCCAACTGTCGCGCCGCCTCGAATGTTTGAACGCCACGATAATTTTCTCCAGGCGACAAAAGCGCCACCGCAGGAATGGCGGTGATGTGCGCGGCAGTGACAAGAGCGAGATTCGCGCCGATGGATGCGCCCACGAGCGCCACGGATCCCGCCGGATGTCCACGATGCGCGAGCCAGGTGAGCGCGGCATCGACATCCAACAACGAGGCTTGATGATCTTCATCCTGAAATGTTTGATAATCCAAACGACGATCCCCTTGAATCAGGCTTTCGCCATGACCGCGCAGATCAATGGCTAAAGACGCAACGCCGCGTTCGACCAAGGCTGTTTGCAACGCCCCCCAACTCGTACGATCTGCTGGCATCATGTGCAATAACAACACTGCGCCCTTGGACGTTCCGGGTTCAAAGGAACCCACCAGCGCCACCCGATCAGCGGTCTGCAACACCACGCGCATGAGCATATTCGAGAGAGGATCCTACCTTTCATCAAACCGCACTCTTTGCCCGGGCGCAACTTTATGCGTGGATGGAGCGGGAGGCACAGGTCGTGTGGGGGGCGTGGAAGCTGGCGCCGATGCAGGCCGTGGTGCAAATGATGAAGATGACGGTGGATTCTGCTGACCGTGTCTGTTGCGGCGGTGACGTTTCCTTTTCTGCGGATCGCCGGCGCGATCTTCTAAAACTTTTTTGTTCACTTCCACGGTCTGGCCTTTGGCTTGCACCACTTCATCAAACAAACTCAGACGCGATGGACCATCAGGCTCCACTCGCGCGCGCTCAGGCGACGAGACGATCGGACGTGACACGGACGGAATCGGCGGGGCGCTGGGATCACGCACCACGCGCGGCCGATTCACAGGCGGCGGCCCCTGCTGCGGCAAAACAAAAGACTGCTCGCTCTGTTCGATCGGCTCGACCGCACTCGCCTCCTCGAGAGGCGGTGGCGTTCTGGCGATCTGACGACGGTCAACGCCGCGATTTTTGCGCTCTTCGAGCACGATCGGACGGCATTCCGGACAGTACATGGGTCGCGTGGGATCCAACTGGATCGCAAGCTCCCAGGTCTTACCGCAACGATTGCAGGTGTGCTGAAAACGCGGACGCTGACTTTTTTTGGCCGGCGCGCTCGCGGCGATCGCGGCCAACCGTTCCGGTTTGAGTAAGAGATATTCTTCCTCGGCATTCGACGGCGTTGATTCAACCATCGACGTAGGGGCAGACGGCATCTGCCCCGTCGGCGTCTGCGCAACAGATGGGACAATCTGCTCGAGTGATTCTGTGGTCGACGGATTCGCGATCTCGTCTTCGGTGCGAATCAACGGATACACGATGCTGGGCGGGACGGATGACACAACCGGTTCCATCGCAGGAGGAACTTCTGGCGCAAACGATCCCGACAATTCAAACCCGCTCCACTTCAGCACCTTCTCTTCGATGACCGCGCGTGGCTCGGCGTAGCGTTCACGACTGACTTGGACCACCTTGTCGAGTGTCCCTGTCCGTTTGGCGATCGGCGACAACGTGTTGGCAGAAAATGGCGGGGTCGCCACTCCATCCACCATGAGCTTGAGATAAATCTGATACTTGGCGAGATTAACGATGTCCTCCGGCGTGAACGTCGGCGCAAACTCGGTTTCAAAAAATTCTGCATCCGTGCCACCTACACGCATAAGGATGATCGTCCCGACGTTCCCGATGATCGCGGGCGCCACCTTCTCGTCGAGTTGCTCGATGTATTGGTGAGCGACGACGAGATTAAGACGATACTTACGCGCTTCGGACAAAATCGTCGCGAAGGATTCGTTGGCAAAATTTTGGAACTCGTCCACGTAGAGATAAAAATCGCGCCGCTCGCTCTCGGGAATGTTTTGCCGCTCTTGCGCGGCCAACTGCAGTCTCGTGACCACCATGCCACCCAGCAGACGCATGTTGTCCTCTCCGATGCGGCCTTTGGAAAGATTCACGATCACGATCTTGCCGTCATCCATGATCTGACGAAAATTAACGGTGGACTTCACCTGCGCCACGATGTTGCGAATGACCGAGGATGAAAGAAACTGTCCGACTTTGTTCTGTACCGGCGCGATCGCCTCGGTCGCATATTTTTCCGACCACGACGTAAACTCCGCCACCCAAAACGTTTTGACGATCGGATCGCGAATCTTGGCGATCACGCGCAAACGATATTCTTTGTCGACCAAAAGCCGGCTGATGCCGAGCAAGGTCGCGCCCGGATAATCCAACAGCGCCAGCACGCAGTTCATCAAAATATATTCCATGCGCGGGCTCCACACGTCCGGCCAGATTTTTTTGAACACGCCCATCAGCCCCGAGGCGACCAACGGTTTTTGTTCCTCGTGATCTGTTTCCAAAATGTTGAATCCCATCGGATACGCCACATCCGCCGGATTGAAATACACCACGTCATTGATGCGATGCGGCGGAATAAAATCCACGATCTTCTCGGCTGTGTCTCCGTGCGGATCAATGTAACAGCACCCATGCCCCGCGTAGATGTCCGCCAGAATCATGTTCTCGAGCAAGGTGGTTTTACCCATGCCGGTCTTGCCCAGAATATAAATGTGCCGACGCCGATCATCGGTCTTGATCCCAAAGCGCCGACGCTGATTGCGAAAATTCGTCTCCGCAAACAGCGTGATTTCATTTTCGTGATCATGGTTATAGACAACGGGCATAGGGGGAAGGAACTATCCGAAGGGAATGTTCGACGGGGCGTCGGTCTTCTTGGCTTCGGTACGTTGCAAGGCTGGGGCTTTGACCTGAAGCAGGATCGGGAAATGCCAGAGCGTCGCCAGTTCTTCGCTCGACATGAAGTACCGCTCGATGCCGTCGTTGGAACGTTTTGCGTACCGCCGCACGAGCTTGGTTAATCGCCACCAGTTGCGACCGTTCTTGAACCACCAGATCGTGCTGCTTAATCCTGCCACCTTGGACTCCGGTTTAAGCGCCTGCATGTCAAAGGTGTTGAACTGCTTCATAGCGCCGACAAATGGGTGGACCGCGCGCGGCTTTTTATACAGATGCGTCTTGGCGAGATAAAGATACCGGATCTTGGTGCGAAAACCAATCTTAGAGGCTTTCCGCTCGAGGGCTTCCAGAATATTCTTTTCCCCGGGCGACAAACGCATGGTCTTGGGAAAATCCTCGCGCTTATTTTCTTTTTTATGCTCCTCTTCTCCGGCACCAAACACAACCTTACTCAACTCCTGCAACACCATGAGCGGTAATTTGAGGAGATGATCCAGCATCGTCTCCTTGTGTTTTTCTTCGACACCCTTGATCTTGTTGATGATTTTTTCCGCACGCTCCTTTTCCTCCTTCTGATTGGTCGGCGTGAGGATGATCTGATACCACGCCTGTTCGCCAGGACCGAGATGCGCAAAATTTTCCAGCAGATTGGCCAGCGGATCCTTGAGCTCGCCGGAAATTTTATCTTCAAACTCGACGTAGGTGCGCAACGGATACGGATCAGGCATGAGCTGCATCATCTCGGTCCCCCATCCATCCCACTCCTCATCCGGATATTTTTGCGGAACCTGTTTGGCGTAATTCTCCACCTCAATCATGTCAGCATCCGGATACTGCGCATAGATGGCAGACTCACACAGATTGCGGAACCGCCGCTCGCACCAAATATAATAGGACACGATCCCATCAATCGAGGCGATCTCGAGCGTGATGGTGGGCTGCACAAACCCATCAATCCAGGTTTCTGTCCAGCTAGGATTGTTGTGGATCCCTGCGAAGGTCGCGAAGATATTTTCCACGGCGCGACAGGTTTGCTCGGTTGTGCGCGGGACCGTAATACGCATGAGCATCCATTCTTTTTTGTGCCAAAATTTTGTGCGACGATATTCCCGCCAGGTGTGCGTCCCGGTCCACCAAAAAAACCACAGAAAAAATATCCAGCCGCCTTTCGCGATAAAAAACCACATGGCCAAGAACGGATTCTGGCCCGCCGTATCCAGTAGGGACTGGAACCACCCTACGGGATCAAAATTCAATAAAGAAGAAAGAAATTCATCCATGAACATTCCCATGGTAGCACATTTGAAGCCAACCTCTAACTCGACTCCACGTCGGGATCCTGCCCCTCCTTCGTAACGGGGACTTGAAAGACTTGATGGACTTTACAAACTTTATGACTTTATAGACTTGATGGACTTTTTATCCCTCATCCATAGTTCCCAACTCACGAGCATCGGTGACGCGATGAAGATAGAAGAATACGTTCCTACCGCAATCCCGATGATCAGCGTAAGCGTAAACTCACGCAAGCTCTGTCCTCCAAAAAAGTGAATCGCGACGAGCGTCAGCAGGGTTGTGGCAGAGGTTGCGAGGGATCGTAGAAAGGTTTGATGCACGGAGAGCTCGACAATGTCCTCAAAGCGGCCGGTTTTCTTCTGGAGATTCTCGCGAATGCGATCCATGACCACGATCGTGTCCGTGATGGAGTAGCCGAGAATCGTCAGAATGGCGGCGATGAAGGATGTGCCGATTTCCACGCCGGAAAAATGTCCCAACCACGAAAACACGCCGAGCGGAATGATCACATCATGAAACGCGGTGAAGATCGTGACCAATCCGTACTTCCACGATTGCACCGGCGCCGACACTTTACGAAAAGCGTACGCAACGTAGATCATGATCGCGAGAAGCACGATCAACAATCCTTGGATAGACTTGCTCCGCAGCTCCTCGCCGACCACCGGACCGATCGCATCAAAGCGTAGCTCCGTGACGGAAGGAAACTGTTTTTTCAGAGCGGAAAAAACCTGCTGGTGCTGCTCCTCGGACAACGGTTTGAAACGGAACTGCATGTCCTTGTCTGCCACGGGCTGAATGATCACGGAACCGACATCCACCTTAGCATCATCAAAGACGCGCTGGACTTCGGCGGAAGAGGGTCGCGTATCAAAGCGCGCAGCCATAAGCGTACCGCCGGTGAACTCAATCCCCTGACGCAGCCCCCACATCACCAAGAACAGGATGGACAAACCGATCGAAATCCCTGAAAAAGCGTACCAAACCGGACGGGAGCGGACGACGTGAAGCAGCATAGGATTATATTTTTTTGATCAAGAAGAGCCAACCTCGTTTGGACAAAGGCGTGCTCGCGAGCAGACGTAAAATCGTGCGCGTGGACACAATGGCCGTGAACAAGGAGGTGATGGTTCCGATGGCGAGCGTGAGCGCAAACCCCCGAATGATGGAAGAGGAGAACCAGTACAACACGGTACACGAGATCAAGACTGTGACATGCCCGTCGCGAATCGAAGGCCAGGCCCGGACAAAGGCATCTTCCAACGCTGCGGCGAGACTTTTTCCTTGCGCCAGTTCTTCTTTCAAGCGCTCAAACACCAGCACGTTGGCGTCGAGCGCGATGCCGAGCGAGAGAATGAATCCGGCGATACCCGACAACGTGAGCGTAATCGGAATCAACTTGAAGAGGGAGGAAGAAATCGCGGCGTACAAGAGCAGCGCCACAATCGAGACCACGCCGGGCAAGCGATACAAGATGATCATGAAGAGGGCCACCAACAAGAATCCGATCAGACCAGCGCGCAAGGAACGATCAAGAGAATCCGCGCCCAAGGTCGGACCCACCGTTTGCTGCGCGATGAGTTTGACCGGCACCGGCAACGCTCCGGCTTGCAAGCGCCGCGCCAAAAGTTTGGCCTCATCCAATCCAAAGTTGCCTTGAATGACGGCCTTGCCCCCGACGATCTCCGTCTGCACCACGGGCTGAGAGATCGCCTGTCCGTCCAAAAAGATCGCCACCTGTTTGTTCAAGTTACGCTTGGTGATCTCCGCAAACAATTTGGAACCTTCACTGTTAAACTGCAGACTCACGAGCGGTGCCCCGACCTGAGGATCAAAATCCACGCGCGCCGAAGCCAACTGCTTTCCGGTCAAACCCGTAGACTTCCACTCCTCGGCTTTCGGCGCAACTTCCTCGGCCAAGGTTTTTTTGAATTCGATGGCGCGCACCCGCACATCCTTCAATGGTCGTTCCGCGATCTTCCAAATCAGATGATAGCCAAAGGGCGTCTCAACCACGTCGGAAATCGTGCCCACGCGTTGCGCAAAGACCACACTCTCAAATGGCTCCACCATGGCTCCCTTTCCAAACCAACCGAGATCGCCTTTGGATGTGGCTGCGCCCGGTTCTTGAGAATTTTGCACCACCAACGCATCAAAGTTGCGCGTGGTGGCCTGTCTTTTGAGCGCTTCAATCTTGGCCTTGGCTTGCTCTTTGGTGAGTGTGGACAGATTATCCTTGGCGCCCTGATAAGAAATCAACAGGTGATGCGCGCTGATTTCCATGCCCATGTCTTTGATGGCTTCGACCTTCGCGATGGTGTAAAACTGCGGACGATCAAACACACGATCCGCGATGGTGCCAGAAGCCATGCCTTTCATTTCCGCAAACAAATCCGAGGCTTCGGCGCGATCTTTGAGAAACCCCAGATCTCCCCTCGAAGCTTTCGTGACCGGATTCTCGGACTTCGTTTTGGCGATGAGCACAAAATCCGCGCCAGGCTTTTTCACTTCGACCAGCGTGGCCTCTGCGCGCTTCTTGGCTTCAACATTCTTCGCTTCGATGTCCTTCTTCTGCGCGTCGGTGAGCGGCACGGTTTTTTGATCGTTCTCTTCCTTGAATTCCAAAATGGGAGTTTCGCCGATCAAGCGAATGGCTTGATTGATGTCGCGAATGCCGGCCAGCTCCACGGTGACACGCCAAGAATTTCCGGCTTGCGTGGTTTGAATCAAAGGCTCGGAAACGCCGAGCGTGTTGATGCGCCGTTCGATCACATCACGCACGCCGTTCAACGCTTCCTTACGATCCGCGATGCCGACCTTGCTCAGATCGGCCTCATATTCCAGATGCGTGCCTCCTTGCAGATCAAGCCCGAGGACAAACGGCTTTTGAATAGGACCGATGTGCAGACCTAAAAAAGCATCTGTTTTGGCGAGCGCCCAATTAACCGGCCGAGGATACGCCACGACGCCGGACACGAGAAAAAGAACGAGAAGCCACGCGCTTCGGCTACGGACGGTTTTGGAAGACACGGAAGAGATTCGAGGCATAGACATCAAAGATTAAGCTTTTTTCATCAAGAACTGTTGCTGAAGCACGGTAAGCAAACTCATCACAAACCAATAAAGCGCCAATCCTCCGGGCAACGAGAAACCGATCACCGCGGTCAGGGCCGGCATCACATACGTCATCTGTTTATTCATCATCGCGGCCATGCTCTCATCCTTAGCCCCAGGCGAACCCGCGACGTCTGGCGGGGGTTGCTTGATGGCACCGGCTGGAGGTTTGAGCATCTGTCGCGTCTGCCAGAATTGTACCAGCGCCGCAGCTATAGCCAGCACATAACTTGGATGCGTGAGGTCCAGCAGGCCAAGAAATTTGGGATTGATGGATTGCGGATTCGGCACGAACGAATACAAGAGATCGATATTCTTAGAACTCAAACCGATCGACAGCGCCCGATACAGAGCGAGGAACACGGGCAGTTGAATCAGAAGAGGCAGACAAGAAGAGGCTGGATTCACCTTCTCGCGCGCGTACAATCCCATCAACTCTTTGGCCTGCGCATCCTTATCATCCTTTAAGCGCTGGCGCACCTCGTCAATCTTGGGCTGAAGATCCTGCAACGCGCGTTGCTGTTTGAGTTGCGCCGCGGTCAATGGATACAAAATAATCTTGACGATGATCGTGATGAGAACGATGGCAATGCCAATGTCATGCCCGGGCACAACGTCGTAGAGCCAGACCAAGAGATTCAAAATAGGTTGAAGAAGAATGGTGGTAAAGAACCCGGACATAATGATGAGGCTGAAAAAGAATCAAACGGATCCGGCTTCTTCGACCGTCGGCGGCGTAGGCGGCTCCTCCGCGGGAGGAATGACTTCCGTTGGTTCACTCACGACTTCCCCGGTTTCAGAATCTGCCACGACTTTGCCGCCTTGCTCGACGATGGTGATCTTCCAGTTGGTGAGCTTGGCCGCGAGCCGTACGTTTTGTCCGCCCTTGCCAATGGCGAGCGACAACTGATCCGGCTGCACAGACACCACCGCCAGATGTTCGTCATCGCGTAACTCTACGCTGATGGCCTTGGCGGGCGCGAGCGCCGCTTGGATGAACTCCGCCGACGCATCGCTCCATTGAATGATATCCACTTTCTCGCCGCCCAACTCGCGGATGATGGTTTGAATACGCGTGCCACGTTGGCCGATACACGAACCGATCGGATCAATCGCGTCATCATTGGTCGTGACCGCGATCTTGGCGCGGCTGCCCGGCTCGCGCGCAATACCTTTGATTTCCACAACCCCGTTGGCAATCTCCGGAATCTCTTGATGGAATAGCCCAATGACGAGTTGCGGCGTGGTGCGCGACAAGCGAATCTCCGGGCCTTTGCCGGTCATGATCACTTCACGCAACAGCGCCTTGATGCGCGTGCCAGGATAATACCGTTCGGTTTCAATCTGATCTTCTGGCAAGAGAATGCCGGTGGCGCGACCAAGATCAATCAACACCACGCGGCCTTCGCGACGTTGCACCGTAACGTTCATCAGCTCGCCCTCGCGTCCTTTGAAATCATTGTAGATGACCCCGCGTTCTGCCTCGCGCAATTTTTGGAGAATGACTTGCTTCGCGGTCTGCGCCGCCATGCGACCGAACGCCGCAGGCACGCTTAACTCCACACGAATTTCCTCGCCAAGCGCCGCATCCGGCTTGATGTCCTTGGCATCCGAAATCATGATCATGGTCTTGGGATTGAACTTGGGTTCTTCGACGACGTTCGGATCCTGAGGATCTGGTAAAGAGTATTGCGTGTTGGCATCAACAACCTCCTCCTCAGGATCGGGCAACTCCATGTCTTCGACCACCATCTTGACATCAAACACGCGAATCCCGCCGGTCTGGCCATCGTAGTGCTCCGGATCAAACTCCACTTTGATATTTTGATTCTTGTTGCCGAAGTCCTTGCGAAACGCGGCTGCCAACGCAGACTCCACGGTCTCGAGCACCGACTCGTACGGAATATTCTTCTCATCCGCGATTTGCTTCATTGCCTGAGAGATAGGACTGGCCATAAGGAGGTCAAAGGTTAAAAGTCAGAGGAATGAGGTGACTGAGATAATAAAGAGTCATGGGAAATAAATCGACCCGATCTTCCGGATCGAGTCATTGGTCAAGAGGATACGCCCGCAAAGAACGAGCGTCAAGCCGCTGTCAGATCCACGATCTACATTGACGTCTTTGAAAATATCCCCTTTAATCCCAGCGGTATCTTGCGAAACGGGTAACCCTTCACTCGGGACACCGAGCCGACGGAACGCAACCTAAAGCCGATGGGGACGGAGACGTCCCTCCCGTTTCGCAGGATGCCGTCTCCCACACCTTAGCCCCATACCTGCCCTCGAGCGCGAACGCGTGGCTCTCCCACGACTGTTCCGCTCGAGGGTGTTGCGTTTGACTGGAACCGGAAAAGTCCCTATCATCCTTAAGTTGTCCGAAGGATAGGACAGCGCGTGCCAGAAGGGCTGGCGCGAAGAAGTGAAGAGGGGTTCATGGAAGATAAGAGAAGGCTAAAAGAAAGGATCCAGCGAGGTCGAGAGATCGATTCGCTGGGCGTGATCGGCGCTCCCATCGAGCGGCTGGTCGATCAGATGATGAGGGGGTTTCGGGCGGAGGACAGGGAGCCGACACGGTTTGTCGCGCTGCACATGTCCAGCCGAGACTTCGAAGAAATCCCAACGGTGGTGCGCGAGGGCATTGCGATGCGCCTCGGCATCGAGGTCACGAACCTCACGTGGGCGCATTCGGATGGAGAGATCCAGCATGCGCTGCTTCATCTTCCCCGAACCGTCACCGGCAACCGTCTGAGGTCTCTGCTCGTCATCACCAACGAGCAGCTCGGCTACCGGCCGCAGAAGATGATCGAGGATTGCTACGCGCGCAATCCGTTCATGCGGCCCCACGTCATCATCCTGATCCAGCACAGGATGAACGAACGGCTCTTCAACAGTCTCTGGCTGGACGAGTTCCGGGGACGGTGCGTGGAGGTCACGTACCCGAAGATCCAAGAGCGCAAGGCTGAATTCGGGCTCATGATCGATAGGATCCTGAAGGCCAGGGGTCAACTCAAGATCATCGACCCCGAAGCCCAGAAGCTCCTCGCGCATCCCCCGTTCCAGAGTCCGCACCACGGATTCGGAACCATGATCCAGATCGCGAACGAGCTGCTCGCCCGCGCAAAGACCGTGGTTACGCCCAGCGACATGGAGGAGGCGATCGCTGCCGTGCTGCTGGCGGACAAGCCCGCGCTCGTGCGGCCCGCGCCGAATCCCGCCGCGCCTGTCGCGCCGATCAGACCGGCAACGATGCCGCCTCCGCGCCCGCCGTCCGGGCAATTCAACGCGGTCAACGAGGAGTAGTCCGAACTCCTTCGACCTTTGATGCTTTTTCTCCGCCACGGACACGGAGAACTCTTGATCGCTGCCCTCGGCGCGGACGCGTGGTACTCCCACGACTGTTCCGCCCGAGGGTGTTGCGTTTTAACTGACCGTTTTAACTGATACTAAAACCTTCCACCAGAGCCTCCCACCGTTCCGCCAAAGGTTCCTGCACAACAAGACAAAAACTCACGGTCGTAAATTTTTGTCTTGTTATACAAGATGAAGAATAATCTCAAACTCTTTCGGGTATGATATAAATGAAAAGATATGAAGTCTAAAAACGGCCGCGTCGGTCGGTATCAGATGATTCTTCGAGAACGCTACGCCAAGGTCGCCAAGGCTCGGGTGGTTTTTCCCGGAGAAAAGAAAGGAAAGTCCTGGTGGTTCAATTTGGAACCCGATGTGGTGATGATCGTGGCAAAAACACCGGACCATCGTTTTGTGATGAATCGTCAATGGAAACCCGGCGCAAGAAAATCCGTCCTGGAATTTCCCGCTGGATACGTCGAAGACTCTGACCGATCTCCCGCCACAGCCGCCCGTCGTGAACTGTTAGAAGAAACGGGATACCGTGCTGGTCGCCTCCGCCGCGTAGCCACGTTTTTTGTTTCACCAACAAGGCAACCTACGCGCCTGCATCTCTTTTTTGCCTCAAATATTTCTTTAACCGATAAAAAGGTCACGAATAAAACAGACGAAAACATCGAGAATATCGTTGTTTCTCAAGCAGAGCTTATCGCCTCTCTTCAAAACAACACGCTGGATACCATCGCCTCTGTCGCTGCGATGGCTCTGTTGATCGTGGATCGTTAAACGTGAATCGTTGTGGATAACGAGACCTGACACCAAAACTTTCCACCAAAGACTTCACTCCGCCGATCTGTTCCGCCAAAAAATTCTACGACTCAAGACAGGAATACGCGGTCGTAAGTTTTTGTCTTATCACGAAAGATGAAAAAATTCTTGCAGCCAACGATCGCCTTCGAAACGATCCACGTTCAGATATAAAGCCTCGTAACGAACGCGGTATTTTGTACGCAACAGCTCCAAGATGGAGCCGCACTCATAAGGGAAAATCCAAATGCTATCCTGCAAGCGCGCAAATCCAAAAGAGATGAGCGCCGCACGTATACGATCGCGAATGAATCTTCTTTTTTCTGGAATATCAAAAATCAGGAGTCGCCATTTCTGATCCCATGGTCCGGAAGTCTGAATCATTTTTTGACCAAGCTCATAGGCAAGAATCTCCTCCTGTCCTCGTTTGGTCAGAGAAACTCGCCAACCCTTCTCGGTGCGCCGAAGCACAAGCCAACCCTTTTTATCCAACCGCACAAATGCCCGCCTGATGGAATCCGCTGGATAACGCTTTCGTTGTTCGATGGGAATTAACTGCAAAAGATTAGGGCAGGTGACCGCAACCGCAAGGAAACCCCCAAGGGCACAGGCCCGCAATACAACTTTCATCACCTCTCCGGGTTTTATCCGATCTCTCGCTCGGGCGTGTGGCATATCCCTACATGATAGCGGACAAGACAAAAACTTACGACCGCGTATTTTTGTCTTTAGATCTTTTTGTTTTTGTTTTTTCGTGTTGAGGGGCGGATGATTATTGATGACTTCGTTGATAACGGCCTGCCCTGAACGAATATGACGAGTTTGACGAGTCGAAGGGGACCTGACACCAGTTGTCTGACACCAGACCTGACACCGGTTGTCCACAGGTTGACATTTGCTTATAAAATTGCTTAAGGTGTGGGCACACGGTATGCTGTAGGAGGCCAACTACAGCACGAAAAGGAGGAGGCCATGCGCACTTTCAAAAGCCTTGCGTTTCTCGCGCTCTCCATCCTCTTCGGAGGATGCAGCGCCCCCGCCGGTTCCAATACCGACGGGAACATGAGTGTCGATGGCGGGAACGCGGACGGCCAGGTCATGATGATCGACCGCCCCGTCCCCACGGATCATCCGATGATCGATCTCGGCTCGAGCGAAGCCACGCTCGCTGAGATCGGCGCCGAAGTCGCCCAACACATGGTGGACGCGAACGGCGACCTGCCCATGGAAATGGTGGGCGTCCCGTTCGACGAAGACGTGAAGCGCACGCTGTGCGAGAGGTGGTTCCATCTCCGCGACGACGGGGACACGAGAGGAACCCAATTCTCCTGTCGATTCCCGGATGCTGATGGCACCGTTGCTGTCTATGCTCCCAGGAGTCTGACCGGTTCGCTCTATCGGGATGGACGGTGTGCCGGCCGGATCTGCGGACAACGGCTTCGTAGTTCGCCGAGCGACGGATGTCTCTGGACAGACATGGTTCCGGACATGTTCCAGTTCACGATCCGGTGCGCTGGTTTGCCGCCGCGAATCATCGAACGCATCCTTTAGACGGCGCTTGCGCCATCTCCACTTCCTTCTCACCACCCTCGCCTCGTCGAGGGTTCATGCGTTTTAATACCTCATTTTTCCGTGTCATCCCGACCGAGGAGGCTCTGCGACGAGCGGAGGGATCCCTTCGTGTCCTAATGCATCGAAGCGATCCCTCGGCTTCGCTCGGGATGACAAAATAAGAGCTTTGTAAGCACGACTATCTCCCCGCCCTCAACTGAAGCGCGCCTGGATAAACGATCCACGGACGAAATTGGTCTACATGTGCAGAGATATTACATTCATCGTCCCAAAGAGAATCCCCATCATCCGGTATATTCGACCTCACAGCAGAATGCGGTCCTGCCTGCAGTGGCACCCCCGCATAACATCCTCCATATTTGTGGATGATCTTGTTGTTGATGGCATCGGTGAGATGTCCGGTTGGGGTTGGGGAGCTGCAGTCAGAACCACCGGCGCAGGTGTTGCGGCACTCGCCGGTACACCAGCCCCAGTTGTCTTGCAGCACCACGCGCGGGGTGAAGCGGCAGGCGCGCAAATCCCGATCCCAACATCCGCCCGGTTCTGCCAAACCAGCCATACACGCATCGCCGACCGCGCAGGTGGAAGGGACGCCGAGGGTACAGATACGCTCCGAATCGCGGGAGCAATGCGCGGCACCGCACACGCGTCCTCCTACCGAATTTTGATCTTTGCAAACGTACAAGTGGCTGAACTCAAAGTAATTAGGCTCACAGGCTTCTGGACTGTTGCCGAACATGGTGCGCACTTTGCAGGTGTCATCTGGGATGCCGGCTGAGGCGCAATCGCTATTTTTGGTACAGAATTGCGATGGATGCTTGTCGCACAAGCCCACGGCCTCGCACCGTCCGAATCCAGGCGGACAGTCCGAATCCGTGTCGCACGTGAGACCGGTAGGACCTCCCGGCGTCGGCGCCGTGAGACTGTTTGGGATGTAACACTCCTTGGTCACGCCGCAGAACGGTTTGTGATTTTTCATGCGCGCATCTGAGAAGGACTGCTCGAACCCATCGCCCCAATCCACCACGAGCTGTCGCAACGGCATCTGATTATGAGCAGCCCAAGCGTAGAAGCGAATAGTGGATTTTTGCTGGCCACCCGAGAAGGTCATGGGCCCTTCCACCTGGCCGTTGAACGCGAACGTGTTCACGCGCTGCACCGCGCACTGTCCGGAAATGGGACACTGGCGGATATCCGGCGCAGCCACGCGCGGCGGCACAGGCGTGTAGTAGTTGATGTAACGATACGCAACCTCAGGAGTCACCGGCGCCGTGGAGCCGAGATAATTTGGCGTGTAATGGCCCATGGTCACGTCCGTGGGCAAATGGAACGGCGAGTTGCGGGGATCAAGAGAGACTTCCGATAGCGTCGAATGGATCTTGTAGGCGATCAATCCGCAGAACTCATTGGAAGGATCCGGACACAGATCCAAGCGCGGACGGTAACCGACGCCGTGCGTACAGGCGTTGTTGTCATGATCCGGATCATCGGGGTTGGTGATGTCCTGGTTGCTATTGATGGTACATTCTTCCACCGGACGATACATGTCCGGAGAATCCCCCAGTCGTATGTGCGACACCCGTCCGCAACGATTACTGACGGTTTCGTAATCATGGATAGTGGTCAACCCTGTGCCTCGATAGTTATATGGGGACCCTCCGCTCGGTGCGATCGACGCGGAACCGTCCAATTTACAACTGTAACGCGTCCCATCGCGCATCCCATTAAAACACACCTTGCCATCAAACACCCCGCCCTTGCATCGGCCGAAGTTGCGGGCCTGGCCTCCTGATGCGCCAACGGGCAAACACCGACCAAAAACCAAAGTTCTCCAAGCAGGAGGATTGCTACTGCAATCCGATTCCCCAAAAAAATGAGCATCTTGCCCATCATCTAGCACTTCTGTCAGAGCGTCGTTTCCTGCCTGTAACCGTCTATAATTTCCCAAAGACGCTATGGTCGTCAACGGCCGGCTCCATTCGGCAGGCCCTGCCAATCTGGAACTCCAATGTGCCAGCCCACATGCGTTTGTCGAATCTGCGATAGGACACCAATCATCGTGTTCTGGACAGTGTGCCCCGTATCTCCAGGCCTGGAGCACACACATTTCTCCAAAGGTGCCAGTACCTGGTCCAGGAGGAATCCGATTACCAACATGGCCAGAGTCATCTCCATGTCCCCCGCAACCCACCTGGTCTACCAGGGTTGTATACAAACAAGCTTCGCTTCCATTGCTCGTACCATCCGTACACGATTCTACGTTGCCATAATCGTGAACAAGATGAACGGAAGAACGCGGAGAATAGATTTGAGAGAACCCTCCTTGGCGAGCCAGATAGTAATTATATTCGTTATAGGAACAATCATAGTTCGCATAACACGGGGCATACTCTTCAGGCATCAGATCATAAACCTCACCCCCCGAGATGCGGACGCGATCGCTCGGAGTTACGCCGCGCGACGAAGCCGGACGTCCGGCAGAATCCGTTCTGAGAACCGCACAACGTCCCATTTGAGCAAACGATCCATCGAACGAAGTGCTGCCAGATATAGCCGGCCCATCGTCGCCCAAACACACGCCGGAAAAAGTCTCCGGACATTCGCGGCTGGTAGAAGATGCAGAAGTCGGGCTCGAACAATCCTGTCCGTTGCGCATCCCTCCTTGGCAGACAAACGCCGGCGCCGGTTGCCCATCATGGCCGATGAATCCTCTTCCGTCCGGTACGAGGAGATGCGCTTTGGCTGCCTCGCCTGCGGTCATGCGTTCGGTAGACGGCGTCTCTACAAAGTCATAGGTGCCATCCGGATTCAGCCTCCATTCATTATCGTTCAACACACAAGCATCCAAAAGTTGGGTACGCTCACCATCCTGATATTTGATGGCCCCACTATGACAAATATCCGGATCATCTCCACAAGGCAATCCGGCGTTAATGCCGGAGAAAGCATCACACAGCTTGAGTGACATAAGATCCCCACGTGAGATCGCGGTTGTATCGCATACCCCATCTAGGCTACAGGCGTCGCTCGTACCGGTTCCATCCGGCCCGGGTGAATCCGGATTGCACGCACGACCTTTGAACGGGCCATCGAGACAGGCATCGCCATCTACAGGCACGGGTTGGGATTGATATTGATAGATGCGATACACACGGGCGAATAAATTGGAAAGATAGGCCCACTTGTCTTTTGGGAACGGATCCGGAAGATAGTAACTGCTTGCGCCAGAGGCAATGAACGTCGGCGGAGAAAGTGGCGAGAATCCTGCAATCTCTCTGCCCGTCTGGAACAGAACCTGATCGTCGCTGCCGACGGCCCGTGTGTTCATGATGCTGGAGTAAGGCGAGAATCGTTCTCCATAGGAGATTCCCACGCGCGGCACCGTAAACCCGCTCTGCTTCCACACGCGATCGGTAAAGGCGGCGTCTTGCAACGAATCATGGCTGCGCACCTCGGCGATTTCTTTGCAGATGTCAGCGCTGGTTACATCCACGTTCATGTACATATACCGAACATCTCGCGCTCCACCGGCACAGGAGGCCACCCAAAATCCGACGAACCGCCAAGGTCCGTCCGGCGGATGACTTGTCCCGTCCAGATCCCCGGCCGAACGGTTTCGCTGATATCCTCGATCCGCGTTGGTTTCAAATACGGCGCGGATCGCAAAATAGGGCTTATCGGATTCGCAACGTTGATAGACCGGGCTGCGACGGATGTCACTAAAGCTCCCGCCTGCGACCGTGCCGTTTGGCAAAATCAAACCGCTAAAGGCCTGAGACTGATTCTCACTGCGATACTTGATCTCCCAGGTCTTGAAGTAACAGGACTGCCACGTATTTTCGATCCCGTTAAAGCGGACGCAGGGCATGGACACCGGATGCGGTCCGTCACCGCCAACCAGGTGCTCAGATCCTCGCGTCATGATCGGATTGTAATTTTGAAAAAACTTCTGCCTCCATGCCCCATCAGCGGACTTGCTGGAATCCGCGTCGTTATTTTCCACACTCTGCAACCCATCCACCCAGTCCGCCTGATACCCGCAAGCTATACGCCCCATCCCATTGGGGTTAGAGAACGGCGCGATCCGGATAAAGCCAATGTTCGCATCAGACAAACCGCTGCGCACAATATCAGCCGTGGCCGGAGGAATGTTGAACAGTTCCTTGGTGAACGTTGGCGCGTCTATGGCAAAAAATGTTTCCGTATAAGAATTCTCCAAATAGTGGCCCGTGCTAACCAGCCGTAATCCTTCGTAATCTGCGGCGTGTCCGTCATCGTCCTGATCATCGTCGGCCTGTTCACAGTCTTTAGCAACCTGACTCCCATCCGTACTCACCCCGTCCAAGGAAGCCGCGTTTGTGCCTTCGTCCGAGGTGAACTTATCATCATAATCAATGCGGGATAGGTTGCCAGCATAGGTTGAACTCACGAAATCTTCAGGCGCGAGACGCAACGTCGTGCTATGTCGCGCATAGGAGGTGCAATAATATTGTCCGGTTGAAGGTGGAGGTTGATAGCCAGCTGTGGGCACGTAGTGATACGGGTCTTTATCGCCGAACAACACCGGCGAGGGATCCCAGGCCAAACACGGCGCGTTTCCGCCCACGCCGCTGCGCGTGGTGTCGCGATCCAAGCAGTCCCCAAACACGCCGCGCACTTCCTCCACCTTGCTCAACGCGATGCAACGTCCACCAGCTTCCGGCGGACCGCACGACTGGGCCGTGTTGGCCGCCTCTGCCGCAAGCTGATTTGCACTGCGAGGCGTAACCGTTCCCCCGCCACCCCCTGTCCCACCCGGAATGACCGTGGTGCTCCCTTGCGGATTGAAAATCACGGATGGAATACAGGACTGGCCATCGCGCGGCCCGCCCTGACAGATGCCCGCCGGAATACTTTGCGAGAACGGCGTGTAAAACTTGCTCACTCCGGCGCCGGTATAATCCGCACGTTTATAGGTGCAAGAACATTCCTCGCCAAACTCACAAACATTGGCCTGTCCCAATCCGGCCGCACGCCGCACGGACTTGGGAGGATTTTTGGTGAGATCCCATTCAAGCACTGACGAGGCCGGATACGGGGCATCGGTTTCGGGCTGGGCGCGACATTCTGGAGACGGGAAGGCGCGATGCAAAAACGGATCCGCGTCCGGATTCGGCAGGCCAAACTTTTCCGCCAAAAGCTGAAAGTCAAAAGAAGCGACGGTGGAGGTGTTGGCTTCATCAATATAGGCCGTGACCGAAGGATCAATCGAAATCGGCAGATAACAGTTGCCTGTACGCGTAGGACCTATCTCGTTGGTTTTGAAATACCCGATGCGGCCGGTTTGCACCGCGCGACACAGGTGCAAACTCCTATAACGCAAACCGACTTCCGTGCGCACATCCAAAATCGTGGCCTCGTTGGGCAACGCGCGCCGCGTATGCGCATAGCAGTCGCTGCTGTGATAGGGGCCCGGGCAATCACCGATGCCGGCTGAAATCGGATTAGCTGGCGGCATGGGGATGGTAGCAACGAGACGATAGTCGCGCGCCCAACGGCTGCTCACGGTCGCATCGGCACCCAACCCATCCACAGCCACGCGTGCTTGGTGAAGATCCGGTGCCAAATAGCTGTTGGGGATGGCATAACCCGCATAGTCTTTTTGGCCCAATCCAACCGTGCGATTGGCGTATTGCTTTATATCAAAGAATTTTCCTTGTTGGATCGGTGTGGACTCCTTCGCGGAGCTTCGATCTACATAATTCGCGCAGTAGATATCGTTGTTGGTGGCGCTGGCGCGATCGCACAAAGCCACGTTGGTGCACAGATCGCGATAGCGATTGGTGGCAGGATCAAATACGACCTCCGAGCTGCTGCACCCCAACCATTGCGCGCAATCGCGATCCATCTTCACCTTCACGATGACATTGGAATCATTGTTCGAGAGTGGTAGTGAACAGCGGCCACGCAATCTGAAGTACAGCCCTCCTCCACGCATGGCATGGACATCCGTGTTGCAATCCGCATCCGTCCGACAAAAACTATCATCCGAATAATTCTCCTCCAGTGATCCACCCAAAACGGAAGCATTGAACCAACTATCCGGTGCACCGGATAAGGCTCTGCTGACTAAAAGTCTCTCTCCTCTTGCATCATCAAACTCCTCGAGCGTGCCGATGCAGTGATTGGGCATCTGAACTCCAATGCAACTCCCATAATCCATACAAAGACTAGCCGCTGCATTCCTCGCCACCCTACACAGAGGATCATCGGGACTCCGATCGCAATCCAACGGCGCCACGGCCCGTGAACGGTTGGTTTGATAGCGCGCGTAGCTGGCAGCGGCGTTGAATCGCAGACTCGTATCAACGGTATCACGTAGTAAGATACATCCATTTCCCACGTCCACGTTACCGGCGCAGGTGGTGGTATCGAGCGTGTCATTATGGATGAAGAAATACGGTTTGCCGCTGGGGAATTGCGGATCCGAATGATCGTTGGCATCGCGCAGCTCTGTACACTCGCCAGCGCTTCCAGGACAAAGTCCTGTCCAACCGCGATACGCCACATCGCCACGGCGCGCGAGGCTAAAGGTGCTTCCGCTTTCGAGGAGATTCGGATAGCACGGCTTGGGCGGCGCAACACCGATTTGGAACCAACCCGCATATCGGCCAGCTGGAAAACCTTCGACGCCTTCCACCTCTTCGCGATATTCGCAGGTGTGGGTATCCGGGTTGTGGAAATATTCTTTGCTGCTGCTGAACGTAAACTCTTCGCAGAACAGTTCCGAGGGTTTGCACAAGGCTTGATCGTACTTCGTGATGTCATCTTTAACGTACGCGGTGCTGAAATCTTGCACGGTCAAGCGATCCACGCTGAAACGTGGGAGACCGAAGGCCCGACAGCTCGCCTGATCCGCATTGCAATGCTTGCTCGGTTCGTCAAGGAGATAGAGATAGCGATCCGCTGGACGCGTGGTGGTTGTCGCGAGCGGCACCTGCATCCCGCCGGCAGAAGGGAGATTGCCGGTGCGCACAAACGCCTGCTCGCCGATGGCCGCAGAATTGCGCGTATCCACAAACGCCGTGCAGCTGATGGCCTGGGCGCGGCACAATCGGCTGAATGCGCGCACGTTCACGGTTTCATTCTGACGCGTGCGATAGCTGCGGCAACCCAGCATGGCTTGCGGTTGCGGCGCCCCGCTCGGTGTCTGATCGCAGGACAGCGGCGTGGTCCAACTATCGCGACGCACATACACCGTATCTTGAATACGATTCACATGCACCTCATCCAAAAACATCACCACCGCGCCCGAGCGGCTGATCACGCTCCAGGTGATGGTGGTCGAACTCACGTTGGGATATCCATGGAATGGCCCGACTGAAAATTGTTGCCAGTCGCCGTTCAAACCAACACTCCCGACCGCAATGTCCGGACGCCCAGGCGCGGCCGGCGTACTCAAACTGATCTGCAGCGGCGTGTTCGGCGCCGAAGCCTTGGCCCAGAACGACAGGGTCAGCAAATCCGTGGGCGTCGTCAAAATCGGCACCATCACCTTTTCCGCGCCCCGTGCTGGCACATCTAGACGCAACGAAAAATCATTCACGAGCACGGATTCGTTGGAACGATGTCCGCCGGTAAAGGTCCCGACGCCAGCGCGGAAATCTTGCGTGAGTACGCCCTGCACATTGCCGGCGCCAGAACCTTGGTAGGCGCGGCAGCCTACCTGCTCGGCGCGGCACAACGGACTCTCCGGAACGAACACGTGATACACGCACTCGCCCGTGGCTGGCGTAAACACCCCGTCCGTCTTCTCGCAATCGTTGCGATTGGTTTGATTCAAACGGAAATCCTTGCACAGCGGCGTGGACAACACGGTTTGAGAATAATAGCGATAGAACACGTTGCCCGAGGCGTCATAAAACTGACGACAGTCCGGATCGCTCCCGCTGCGCCACGACTCTTCGTTGCAGGTGTCCGGCTCTTTGAAGATGGTCTGATCCGCGGGACGCTTGGCGACGATGAGCGGTCCTGGCGGCGTGGCTCGATCACGCACCAAACTCCAGGTGCGCAACTGGAATCCGCTCGTGTCTGATCCTTCCCACGTGAAAAAAGTCTGAGAGTCCGGGCCCGGCTTGCGGCAAGAACGGGTGGAGGTGAAATACGCCTGCTGTTCACCGCCTGCGGCCGCGCTCTCCACGCTCGTGAATGCCTCGCACCCAACGGCTTCTCGCGTACATTGCGCCGCGGTGTTGGCGATGAAATAGGAAGGCACGGAATCGTCCGGATCATCAAAGCGCGAATCTGTTTCGTGTATGAGATCGAACGCGGATGCGGCTTTGCGATACTCGCTGTAACCAACACACGCCGCCGGACAGGTGTCGTTCGAGGACACAATGGCTGGAATCTCGGTGCCGCCGACGGTGTCCGTGTAGCCCTGACATCCGGCGTCTGATTGGCGACACGCGCGCGCGAATTTTTGACACAGAGGATGATCCGTGTCACTGCCGGTGCAGGCAAATTCATCCGGCGCCACGCGCAGATGCGTTGCTGGCAACGCGGGATTGATCCCATCCACAAAGTCCGTGGCAAATTCCCCTTCTTCCAATTGCATGCCGTCCACCAACACGTTCACACCATCAAGACTCACAAGGACATGATCCGCCGAACGCGCCGTGACAAACGTACACTGGAACCTCTGCCAGTCTGAACCCAAACTTCGTCCCGCGCGCGGCTCTTGAATGGCCGGCGTCCCAGCAGACGTGCGCACGCATCCGCTGCTTTGATAGGTGGCGCGTACCTCAGCCTCTGGCACAAACTCGAGCCCCCCGCCTGAGGCCGGACGCTGCTGCGCCAAACGCGCCTCCATCTGCGCCGTTCCCTCATTCTTGGCACGGGCGTAGAGCGACAACGTGTAGGCGCGCCCGCCCACGGCTGAGATATCTTGCTCATAAAATTTTGGCGGCACGCCCGAAATGTCTGCCGCGGTCTGCCCGATCCAGGCCCTGCTTCCAACAGCGACCTCTGGCGGTACGACGCTCGTCTGATTGGTTTCCCACACGGCCAATCGCGCCGGCGTCTCGGTCGTGAGCTGTTCAAACGAAGGATTGAGCAAGAGATTCAACGCGGATTGACCGACTGTGATTTTGCGCAACGCCGTGCACCCCTCATCTGCCGAACCGCATGCCGTCAGCGTCTTATCAAAATAGATGCGCGCGCCGGTGGTCGTGGTTCCGATCCAGCCGTCATTGCCGCGTGCCGGATCCCGCGTGGTGGCATACCACAAACAACCGACGTTATCCGCGGTGCACGCTCCGTAATCCGCGCTTTGCCGCACATAGGACACCGTTCGTCCGGTGCGCGTTTGATACACGCGACAACTCGCAAAACGCGGCAAACATTCATCCGCGCCAAAACGATACACGCTCTTCTCCGCCACGCAATAACCATACCCGCCCACGCACTCGCCGCGATCGTTGCGCTTGAGACACGTTTGAATATCCTGACATTCTTCGCGCCGCTGTCCCAAGGTCGAAGACAGCAGCTGATCGCCAAATCCTTTGAGCGTGCATTGCTGCGGCAAAGACACCAGCACCCAATTCGGATCAATCAGATGACACCAGGGATGGTCGTGATCGCGCTCGCCGAGAGGATTACAACTGGTAAAGCCCTCGACCACTTCGCCCAAGGTCACGCAGCCGCGACTCTCTCGACACCGCGCAATGTTCTCCGGCGCGTTGGCCGCAAACTCAAAGCCTGACGGGATAAAGCGCATGAGACGCAGCTTCTGCAAATTGCCGGCGCAGTAGGCTTTGGTGTAGCAATCAATCTCTTGATTTTGCCGAGCCTCGCTGGCCGGAATCAATCTCCAGCTTCCGTGCAAGGAATCACTCCCGATAGCCGCGGCAATGGTGGTTCCGCCCTGATCCTCGCGTTGCACCGCTCGCACAAATCCTTGATCCACGGTGCAATTCCACAACCCACGGCTGTCCGTAGGACACCCGATCATCTCAGACAACACCTCGAATTCAGAAACTTTTTGCAAATTGGGAGTCTTGAGATCCAAATTCGCGGTGCGTGCATCGTTCTTGCTGTAGGAAACGACCGTGTCCGGATTGGCCGTGTTGCTCAGAGAGGGGAGCCCCGTGTCCAACCCTCCCTGGAACACTTTCCGCAAAAGCTTGGTCGCGAGGGTGTTGACGAAGATGGAACCGGTATACGCGATGAGTTGAACCGCTCCCAGTTCAAAAGCGTTACTCAACACCGCGCCCGTGTACTGAAGAAAACTTTGTTTGGGAAAACGAATCAACTCGTCTTTGGTGGACTCAGCCACAATTTGGCTCGGGGTTTTGATATTCCCGGAGATGAGCCCGCTGATGGCCTTGAATCCGCTCCCCTCTTGCCGCTCCAGTTGCGCCAGATTCACCTTATCTCCCAGTTGTTGGTTGAACTGGTTAAGAATGTTCAGCGAGACGCCCAAATCACTCGTGTTGGTGTTCAAACTCAATTGGATGTTCTTCAACACGTCCGCGTTGCTGAGGGTGCCGGCAAATTGCTCGTAATTCTGAATAACCTGTTTGAAATCACAACGCGGCCGCGGACGGGTGAACCGGCCTTGCAAGCCCGGGAAGAAATTTCCCAATGAGAGCTGCAAGCGCAACAGCAAGCGCGGATCCGGACGGCAGAGATTAAAGCCGGCGGTACGAAAAAAGCTCGCATCCGACAAAGAGCCGATAAACTCGCCGGCTGCATCCGATGCCACATCCTGCAAATAATTCCCGATCCCTTTGTTGTAAAACACCGCGGTCTGGCCTTTGCCGCCTGAAGCGATATAATCCGCGGCGTCGTACGCAAGCTGGCCTAAGAAGGTTTGAAACGCGTTGAAAAGCGCGAGCACCGCGGCGCGCGTGAGGTTGGTGTAGATATTGGTCCAGGCATTCTCCGCCACGCGTCCGAAATCCGCGCCAACGGCCACGAGCGGAGCGCCGCCTCCCACGCCGGCCACCGGATTTTTTTGCAGTTGCGCCGAAGCCTGTTCCGCAAACGGCCCAACGACGAGCATGCCAGCCACAAGCACGGCCATGCCCACACGAGCGGGAGCGAAAAAGGAAGGAACGCGAAAGCGACGCATACGGTTACGGGGCGGAACTGGTGGCCGCGGCCCGAGCTTGGCGCGCCTCGTTATACGCAGCTTGATACACTTGTTTGACCGCGTCATCCGAAAGTTGCGACAACTGCGCCTCGGTCACCAATTGATGCGCAATCAAATAGGCGCGGATCTGAGCTGGGGTGAGCGAACTTGGATCTGGCGGATTTTGTAAAAATCCCTCGGCGCCTCCGGCAGATGAACTCGCGCCCGCAGAAAACGTAAATGGCTGGGTGCGCGCCCCGCTCAAGAGGTCGCGCGCCGAAGCGCTGGCGCTCGTGGCCGGCACCGTGTCCGACGGTTCCAGACAGTTCTTGCCTTTGGGACAGTTGGGATCCGTGCCCTGCGCCACTTCCACGCCATCCGGAATGCCATCCGAATCGCTGTCCGCCAAATACGGGGAGGTGTGATAGATATTGATCTCATCGTAATCACTCAATCCATCGTGATCCGTGTCCTTGGCTTTGAGCGCCGCATCAGCTTGAGAGGTGTCATCTTGATTTTGAGGGGCCAGGGCTTTGCGCGAGGCCTCCAACACTGACCGCGACACAAAGAAAGGAGAACGCACGTGTGCGTACAAAGACCATAGAGAAAGTCCCACGGCAAAAAATCCACAGACGCCAAAAATTCCTAACGAAACTTTTTGTTCCGAAGTCAGCATCGACCAGAACGAGTCGACCATGTGCAGGAGTATACCAAGAGGAAAGGATTTGGGGGAGAGGAAGATTGTGTACATCCACAAGAAGATTGCGTATGATATTTGTTACATGATTCCAGAGCAACCTTGGCTTCCGACTGCCGAAGAAGGGCGTTTGTCCTTGGATGTGTTTCGGGCCGGCGGAACCTTGGTGATCCGTTCTCCTTTGGCTGGCGTGCGACCCGATGCTCTCGACATCGCGCTTGATGGGGATCTGCTCACCATTCGCGGAGATCGTGGTCACGAACGTACCATCGTAGAAGACGACTGGTTTATCCAAGAATGTTACTGGGGATCGTTCAGCCGTTCGATCATTCTGCCCATGGATGTGGAACCGGATCGCACCACGGCCAGCCTCAAAAACGGCGTGCTCGAAATCCGCATCCCGCTGCGCGAAGGCGGAAAACCCCTCACAATCCATCCTACCTGGATGGAGGATTAGAAAAATATGACTGCCTTATCCCTGACCATCCAAGAAGTTTCTGACGCGCTCGTGGTTGCGAAAAACGATCAAGGCGAGGTGTGGCGTTTGCCGCGGACGAGTGTCATCGGCGTGCCGCGCGTGGGACAAGCCATCCGCGTCCTAGGCATCATTCCAGGCCAAGAACAGGAGGATCAACGGACGTTTGCTCGAACGCTCCTCGAAGAACTGTTGCATGATTAATCTTCTTCTTCCGCCGCCGAAGCGTTGGCTGTGGATCAGCCTTGGCGCCGGCATCGGCGTGATGGTGCTGGTGGCCGGAGCGAGCTGGCATTATCTGGAACGTGAACGCGGCCGGTTGCTTCCAGGTATTTCGATTCTCAACATTCGACTCGATGGACTGACCTTGAACGAAGCGCATCTTCGCATGCAACAGATGATCGAAGAGCGTCATCAAGAGCCTCTCTCTTTTATCGTCGAAGGTCGTCCGATCCCTATGCCCTGGCGTGGCGCGAACGGACACGAACTCGTCCGCTACGACGTGGAGGCGGCGTTGAACCAAGCTTTGGCGATGAGTGAGCGCGCCCCTCTCTGGCAACGTCTGACGCTCCCGCTTGCTCTTCGAATCCGTCCGCACAATTTTGTCCCACCGATCGAAGTTGATCGCAACACGATTCAACAAACCTTAGAACAACACCTCCAAGATCTCCTCGTCACACCCAAAGATGCGGATCTGCAAATTCATGTTGTCGGCAACAGTGCAGCCACCGTGACGATCGAACCGGAACGCGTCGGGCATCGGTTGGACTCCCCTTCCCTGTGGACAGCTCTGGATGCGTCGTTGAAGAGTCTTGATGTCTCACCCATCGCGCTCACGCTCACGAATGAACCGCCTCGGTGGAACGCTCAGGATCTCACGCGCCTGCCTGGCGAAGTCCCAACCTGGCTCTCCCACGCCCCGTTCACGCTCGAAACCGAGGGGCAGCGCCATCCGATCGATCGTGCCACGCTCGCCCATTGGTTACAGGTCACAAGCACGAACGAGGGTCCCACGCTGGCGCTGGATCCGGAGCGCGTGCAGCAACGGTTGCGCGTGCTCCTCAGCGATTTTCTTAAAGAGCCACGCGAGGGGAATCTCGAATTTGAAGGCGACAAGATCAAAATCTTTGAAGCGCCTGAAGAAGGAATCGAGGTGGATGCCGAAGACAGTATCAACACGCTCCTCATTGGCTTTGAGCAAAACTCCTCCACCATCGCGCTCACGCTCAGGCATCGCACCACAGCCATCCACGGAGAAGCCGCAGAACGCTTGGGCATCCATGAGCTACTCGGCGTGGGACGTTCAAACTTCTCAGGCTCACCCGTGAACCGTCGAAAGAACATCGCGCTTGGAGCCACCAAGGTGAATTTCAGTTTGATCAAACCCGGTGAAGAATTCTCGCTTTTGAAAGCGCTCGGTAAAATTGATGAACCCGGAGGCTGGTTGCCGGAGCTGGTCATCAAAGGAAACAAAACGACCCCGGAGTTTGGCGGCGGTCTTTGCCAAATCGGCACCACGACCTTCCGTGCGGCGCTTGCGTCAGGATTGCCTATCACCGAACGTCGCAATCACAGCTATCGCGTGCGCTACTACGAGCCAGCCGGCACGGACGCCACGATCTACGATCCAGCGCCAGACATGAAATTCAAGAATGATACGCTCGGCTGGATCTTAATCACCACGCGCGTCAAGGGAGATGCCTTGGCCTTCACGTTGTGGGGCACGCGAGACGGACGAATCGCAAGCCAAACCACCCCTGTTATCTCCAATGTCGTTCCTCCGCCAGAGAAAAAAATCGTCGAGACCCTGGATCTCCCGGTGGGAAAAACCAAATGCACGGAAACCGCCCATGCCGGAGCAGATGCGCGCTTCGAATACACCATTTCTTATCCAAACGGGGAAATCAAAAAAACGCCTTTTTATAGCCACTACAAACCCTGGCAAGCCGTCTGCCTCTTTGGCGTTACCCACTTATCCACAACCTCAACGCCTCCGATTGACCAAACCGGCCTCAATAATCCAAATCTCTAGCCTTTTTCCTCGGCTTTGGGTCTGTCAGTGGTATTGACTCTCCCTTTTTTCCCTGGTATAACAAACAAGTCCTTTCCTGAAACCGCCGGGCGCGGGTTTCTTTTTTGTCTCTACGACAAACAGAAATATCGAGGGGAATCATGAGAAAGGAGTAGGGTTGACAAGCAGGGCTAAAAATGCTAGAGTTTCGCGGTCCCATACCAGGT
>Ga0209515_10001623_pt1 | contig 37025 bp, 34 predicted proteins | sample Subgroupgradi54m_FD_187454 | JGI IMG/M metagenome (GOLD analysis project Ga0209515, IMG submission 187454) | Subsurface groundwater microbial communities from S. Glens Falls, New York, USA - GMW60B uncontaminated upgradient, 5.4 m (SPAdes)... ... | reverse complement strand
GTAAAGGGCCGCCCTACGCTACCGAGCTACGCCAACGCGCGCTCATATACTTTGACGTACTGACGGGCCGAAGCGTCCCAGGAAAAATCCTGCGTCATCCCCGCCTGCTGGATCCGCCGCCACGTCTCACGGTCGCGGTAGACGCCCAGGGCCCACTGCAGCGTATCGAGCAGGGCCTGGGCCGAATACTCGTCGAAACTGAAGCCGGTCCCCTCGCCCGTTCGCGGATCGAAATTGCGGACGGTGTCGTACAGCCCGCCAACCGCGCGCACCACCGGGACCGTACCGTAACGCAGGCTGTACATCTGGTTCAGCCCGCACGGCTCGAACCGCGACGGCATCAGGAACAGATCCGCGCCCCCTTCGATCCGGTGCGCCAGCGATTCGTCAAAGCCGATCGTCGCCCCGATGCGATCCGGGTGCCGGCTCGCCAGGCCGAGCCACAAATCCTCGTAGCGGCGGTCGCCGCTGCCCAGCAACACGAACGAGGCGTCGAGCTTCGGGAGCTCGTCGGCGATCTCCGCGATGAGATCGAATCCCTTCTGGTCGACAAGCCGCGAAATGAGGCCGACGAGCGGCCGCGCGAGCCCTGCTTCGCCGGCCGGCATTCCGAACGTCTCGAGCACTATCCGCTTCGCCGCCAGCTTGCCAGCGAGGCTGGTCGCGTCGAACGGCTCGGGAAGGTACGGATCGCGCGCCGGATCCCACCGATCGTACTCGATTCCGTTCAGAATCCCGACGAGATCGTCGGCGCGGTGCCCGAGAATCCCGTCGAAGCCGAAGCCGAACTCCGGCGTTTGAATTTCGCGCGCGTACCGGGGGCTCACCGTGGTGATCATGCGGCTGAACATGATGCCGCCTTTGAGATAGCTGATCCGGCCCCAGTACTCGAGCGCGTCGATGCGCATCAGACTCCATCCAAAGCCAAGCCGCGTGAGCCAGCTCGCATCGAACACACCCTGGTAGGCAAGGTTGTGAATCGTGAACACTGCGGGGGTGCTCGCCAGCGTCGCCGGCGCGTACCCGTTGCGCAGCAGCACCGGCGCAAGCCCTGACTGCCAGTCATGCCCGTGCACGACGTCGAAGCGATGAGGCGAAGACCCCGCCCACTCGAGCGCGGCGAGCGAGAGAAACGCAAAGCGCTCGGGGTTGTCGGGATAGTCTTGTCCCGCGTCGCCGTACAGGTAATCGCGATCGAAGTACGGTGGGTGGTCGACGAAGATCGTGCGGACCCTGCCCGCATCGGCGATCCGGATCTGCGCATCGGCCACCTGGCCGCCCAGTCGAACGGTCACCGCGCCGGAGGGCTCTCCCGCGGTGATGCCTCGATATCGCGGCATCACCACGTCCACCTCGTGACCGAGGCGCGCCAGCGCAACAGGGAGCGCGCCGAGCACGTCAGCCAGGCCGCCAGTCTTCGCAAACGGGAGGGCTTCGGACGCGATCATGAGGATCCGCACCGGCAACATTATGTCCGGCTGAAGCCGGACCTTGTATGATCGCCACGTGACCGATCCCGTCAGGCCCGCTCGTCTCCCTCGCTCGGAGTCGCGGGAGGTCGTGGCCCTTCGCGTGGTACGCGAGCAGCATCCTGAGCTCTCGGACGCGGTCGACATGCACATCGAGGTGCTCGAGCTTTACCGGCGCGTCCAGGGCCGTGTGTCAATGCCGACGTTTGAACTGAACACGGAAGTCCTGGGGCGCCACCAGAAGAGCGGGGAGCCGCTGCTTCGTTTCGAGGACATTCGGATCGAATCGACCGATCTCAGGTTGCTGGTCAGGCAGATCGCGGACGTGCTGCAGCGGCACGGGGCGCTCGAGGATGCGGATCACCAGCGGATCCAGACGATCGGTCGCGATATGAGCCCGCTCGACGTCGCCGGGCGGTGGTACAGCAGCGGCGCGCAGCGCCATGCGGTGGCGGCGGTCGGTCTCGGGCATCATCCCGCGTCGTCCGAGGCCGGCTCGAACACCGATGAAGCCCTCGATCAGGTCCTCGCGCTGGCGATGCGCCCGTGGTTGTCGCGCTGCGCCGAGGTCCTGCAGCAGCGCCCCGAGCTGGCCCTCTGGACGCACTCCCACTGCGCGCTGTGCGGCGCGGAGCCCGACCTCGCCGTGATCACGCCCGCGGCCGAGCGCCATTTGATCTGCAGCCGATGCACGCTGCGCTGGAAGTTCGAGCCTCTCACGTGCCCGTATTGCCGCAACAGCGAGCGTTCGCGCATCACCTCGTTCGCGACGCCCGACGGCCAATACCGTGTCTACGCGTGTGACGTGTGCCACCGCTATCTGAAGGCCTACGATGCACGCCGCGCCACGCGTCCGGTCATGCCGATCGTCGACAGCATTGCGACGCTGCCCCTGGACGCATATGCGATGCAACGGGGATACTCGTAAGAACCTGGCAAGTTCGAAGTGCGAAGTTCGAACTTAGAAGTAAGTTGAAGGTACAAAGCAAAGGCCCGCACATTCGCGGGCCTTCTTACGTTGAACTTACTTCTTACTTCGAACTTCGCACTTCGAACTTAGTTCGACGCAGGCAGGACCGCCGGGATCTGGATCCCCGTCTGCGTCGATGATTCGATCGGCGCGAACCAGTCCGTCGCCTTGGTCGAAATCCAGTTGAACAGGTGGCGCGTCTCCCAGAAACGGCCCGGGTTCGATTTCGCGCCGAGGATCACGACCGCCACTTCGGGTCCGCCCTGCGGCAGCCGCAGCAGCGTCGCGAGGCAGTAGCCCGCCTTGCTGATGAAACCGGTCTTCCCCGCCTGGACGTCGACGTCGCCGTTCATCACGAGCTGATTCGTGCTGTGCACCGTGATCTGGCGGCGTCCCACGTTCACCGTGTAGTACGGCGTCCGCATGATGCTCCCGATTCGGTCGTCGCCTGACACGTAGGTAATCAACCTCGCGAGATCGTAGGCCGACGACGTGTTGTCGGCGAGCAGGCCCGAGGGGTCCGCATACGTGGTGTTCTCGAGGCCCAGTTCCATTGCCTTCTCATTCATCCGCCCGATGAAGCCCTCGCTGCCGAAGGGAGAGACGCGGGCGAGCACACGCGCAGCCGCGTTGTCCGAGGCGATGAGCAGCAGATGGAGCAGGTCGCCCGTCGTGATCTTGTAGCCGGCCTTCAGATACGTGGTCGAGGCGGCGCGGACATCGGCGCGCTCGACGACGACTTCACGCGTCAGGTCGGGCTGGTCTTCGAGGAACACCGTCGCGGTCATCACCTTCGTGATGCTGGCGATTGAGCGCCGGCTCGTCGAATTGCTCTCCCAGAGGACCTTGCCGTTCAGCGGGTTGTAGATGATGGCGGCTTCCGCACGCACGTCGGGCACGACGCTGCCGGCGTCATCGAGCTTGAATCGCGGTTCGATGGCTTCGCGGAGCGCCGCGGCCTGAACAGCGGCCTTGGTGACACGCCGCCGAGCGGCGCGTGAGACCGGCTTCTTCAGCGTCAGCTTCTTGGGAACCGATGAGTTCTTGGTGGTCGTCGTCTTCTGAATGGCTGCGCTGGCGTCCGCCGGAAACCCCGTGGCCGTCGCCGCGACGAGGATACAGATCAGGCGGATCGGCGCGAGAAACAGGGGTCGGATCAGGGGCAAACCTTTGCGCGGCATGTTGTTACGGAATGTGTCGGCATTCTAGCAGACAAACTGTAGCGTGCAAATCGGTTTTGGTGGACACTGTGTGCCACTATTGGCATCGGCGTACTCTTTCCGGTCACCTCAACCGCCTTCAGTGCTCGGCCGTTCCAAAACGAGTGCCACCACATGAGCCTTCCGGAAGCTGAATTTGCCATCCTGCGGCGGACCATCGCCACGCGCGGAACCGCCCGGATGATCCTGTTTCCCGTCACCATGGTTGGATGGGCGACGCTCGCGTTGATTGTGTTGATGTTCAGCGAGGCGCCTGTGGCGGTGCTCTTCCCTCTCGCGGTTCTCGTCGGCGGCTTCGAGGCGATCCACGCCCTCCACGCCGGGGTCGAGCGCATCGGGCGGTACCTCCAGGTCTATTACGAGGACCCCGAGACCGGACCGAGGTGGGAGAGCACGGTCATGGCAGTCGGACCGGCGCTTCCCGGCGGCGGGATTGATCCGCTCTTTTCGACGGTGTTCGCCTGCGCGTCGTTGGTGAACATCATCCCCGCGCTGATGCCGCCGCGGACGCGGACGGAGGTGGGCGTGATCGGCGTCCTGCATCTGGCATTCGTCATCCGGGTGGTCCGCGCCCGCGGCGCCGCCGCACGGCAGCGTGCGGTGGAACTGGAAACCTTCAGAGCGATCCATTCTCAAATCCCAAAACCGCCGCCTTCGCCCTAGCGGGCTTCCGCCTTCGCGCTTCGCGCTTCGTCGGACAGGTCGGCGCGCCAGGCTGGTTCAAGTCAACTTTGGAAGGCTTGCCTCGCCGAAGCGCGCAAGCGCGAAGGCGGGGCTTTGGGATTTGGATCTTGGGATTTGGGATTTTGGAGCGTACCCACCTTGCAACACCAAGGTTGCGCGATGGCACACGCGGAGCCGCGGCCGCAAGGTGAGTGTGCGCGGGCTGTGGTGACTGTTTCCGAGTATTCCAGCCGATCGCGATTCGTCCATGCAGCCGCGCACACGCCCACCTCAGCGGGCACAACGATTGCAGTCGGGCTTGATCGGGAGGGTCGAGCCTATGAGTCTGGTGCGGCTCCTGGGGTTTCGTACACTCGGTTGTGGATGCGTCATTGGCCGGTATCGTGAGCTCGCCACGAGCCGCGAACTGACCTACGTCGAGGAGAAGGGCGTCGGCTGCGACTTGTATGGTCACCGCCGCAACCACACCATCGCGACCGAGCGCGCCGCGGCATTGACCGCCGAGCAGTTCGCCCCCGTCCGGGTTTCCTGATCCTCGGGTCGGACCCGCGGCCCGGATCCTCTTCGGGCGCAGACCTGTCCGACGAAGCGCGAAGGCCGAAGCCACAAAGTAGCGAAGGCGGGTCGGGGTCGCGTTGATTCGTTACAATCGCCCCGGTGCTCCGCTTCCCCCAGCCACATACCAGCTTCAAGATCCGCCGCGCGACGTTCCGCTTCTATCTCGGCGACTGCCTTGACGTGCTCGCGCGGCTCCCCGCGGGATCGATCGACGCGATCGTCACCTCACCGCCCTACAACCTCGGCATCCGCTACCGCACCTACGACGACACGATGCCGCGATCGCGGTATCTCGACTGGACCGGCCAGTGGGTCGGACTCGCGGCGCGCGCGCTCGCGGAGGATGGATCGCTGTTTCTGAACGTCGGGAGCAAACCGACGGACCCGTGGACCGCCCTGGACGTGGCGCAGGCTGCACGGCCGCACCTGCGCCTCCAGAACACCATCCACTGGATCAAGTCGATCGCGATCGAGAAGGCGCTGGCGGGTGCCCGCGCGAAACTGGAGGAGGATCTGGCCGTCGGCCATTACAAGCCGATCAACAGCCAGCGCTTCCTTCACGACTGTCACGAGTTCGTCTTTCATTTCACGCCGACCGGCGAGACGCCTCTGCGCCGCCAGGCGATCGGCGTGAAATACCAGGACAAGTCGAACGTCACACGGTGGCGCGGGGCGGCCGACGACGTCCGGTGCCGCGGCAACACCTGGTTCATCCCGTACGAAACCATTCAGAGCCGCGAGAGAGACCGCCCGCACCCGGCGACCTTCCCGCCGCGGCTTCCGGAGATGTGCCTCCGCCTCCACGGCGTCGATCGCGTCCGGACCGTCGCGGATCCGTTTCTCGGCCTCGGATCCACCGCGGTGGCCTGCGCGCAGCTCGGCCTGAACTTCGTGGGCATCGAGATGGACGAGGGTTATCTGACTGAGGCAATCGAGAAGGTCAAGGCCCTAGGCACGGCACCGCCGCACCGTCGCACGGCGAATTAGTCATCCATTCCGTTGCGTCCATGCATTCAGGTTATGTAAGCTTCGAGCATGGATCTGCGGCAGCTGGAGATCATCCGCGCGATTGCCGACACCGGCTCTTTCACGGCGGCGGGCGAGAAGCTCCACGTGTCGCAGTCGGCGATCAGCCGGCAGATCCTCCTCCTCGAAGAAGAGCTCGGCGAGTCCGTCTTCCACCGCATCGGCCGGCGCATCCGGATCACCGCGGCGGGTGAAGCGCTTCTCCAACTGAGCCACCGCGTCTTCCAGGATCTCGAGGAGACGGTGACGACGATCAGCGAGAAGCAGGAATCGCTGCGCGGCGCGCTGCGCCTGGTGGGCGGGATGACGGTCTGCCTCTACGTCTTCCCCACGCTCCTCTCGGAAGTCCGGCGCGTGCATCCCAACCTCGACCTGAAAGTCACCGTCGGCAGCACCGATCGATCGATCGCGATGCTCCGCTCCGGCGGCGGCGATCTCGGGTTGCTCACGCTGCCGATCGACGCCGCGGACCTGGTCTCGGTGCCGGTGCTGGAGGAGGAACTGCTGGTCGCGATGTATCCCAATCATCCGCTCGCGATGAAGCGCCGGATCGCCGCCGCCGACCTCAACAAGCAGCCGTTCATCCTGTTCGAGACGGGCTCGATCACGCGCCGTCTGGTCGACGAGTTCTTCACGCGCGAGCGGATCGAGGTGGAAATCGTGATGGAGACCGAGAACGTGGAGATCATCAAGGCGATGGTCCGCAACGGCCTTGGCATCAGCATCGTTCCCTGGCAGGCGGTCGCCGGTGACGTGCGGGCCAAGCAGCTGTTCGTGAGCCGCATCGGTGGACACTCGCTGAAGCGGCAGTTTGGCTGGCTCTATCCAAAGATGACCCGGCTGCCGCGGGCGGTCTCCGAGGTGCTCCGGGTGTTCGAGACCGTCCGCCCGCGCCTCGCGGCCGCGGCGCAGGCGCCGAAGACCCTATGACTGCGTCAGATGGACGCAATCGGATCATTCTATTTTCCGAATCACCGGTCCTGCGGATAGAATCTCGGTGAAATGGACCACCAAATTCACCTGTCGGACAGCGTCGATCGCGTGATTCACGTTCCGCTGACGGAAGCGGAGTGGAAGGCGTTTCTGGAGACCACGCCGCAGCCGATCGACTGGCTGCGGGAGCGCATCAAGGAAGCGATCGAGAAGCACGTCACACCCGCCGCGCGGGAGTCCTGATAACTTCCAATTCCCAACTCCCAATTCCCAAGGACCTTGGAAGTTGGAGGTTGGGAGTTGGGGTTACTTTCTTGCGCCCGCGCGCGCAGCGGCGATCTCGTAAATTCCACGCTCGAACGCATCGTACACGTTCAGCGCCTTTACATCCGCAAACGGAAGCATCTGCATCAGGATCACGCCGGCGATGCCTCGCTGCTGATCGATCCAGAAATAGGTATTATCGATACCGCCCCAGCTCAGGCTGCCGGCGGATCGCTTACCAGCAACCTGACGAGCGGTCGTCAGGAATCCAAGGCCCCACTTGTCACGGCCGTCGTCGACGAAGGTGAAGTCGCTGCTCCTCTCGGGCATTGCGGTTTTCAACGCGACGACACCCAACGTGCCAATCTGGTTCTGCGCCATCGCACGGACCGTTTCCGGCGCCAGGACGCGATGCCCGTTCAACGCACCGTCGTTGAGCACCATCTGTTCGAACCGGATGTAGTCGGCCGCGGTTGAAAAGAGTCCGCCATCGCCGCGGAACTGTGTCACGACAGGAATCGCTGTGGCGGGTTGCTCTGTCAGCGACCCGTCGCGCTGGCGAAGATGCACCGTCGCGACTCGTGATTGCTCTTCGGGTCGAACGTTGAACGACGTGTCCGGCATCGCAAGAGGATCGAAGAGGCGTTCGCGCAAGTACGCCTCAAGGGTCATGCCCGAGACCGACTCGACGATCCTGCCGATCCAGTACGTGCTTGGGCCATAGTGCCATCGCTCGCCCGGGTCGAACAGCAGCGGTCCGACCTCGTAGCTCTCACCGCGACGCGGCGTGAAATCCCGGACAACCGGGCTCACGAAGTTGTACGCAAGCCCGGACGTATGGGTCATCAGCTCGCGGACGGTGGGCGGGCGTTTCGCGGGTCGGAGCGCGTAGGCCCGGCTCTGGTCGTCGAACGAATCGAACACCTGGAGATTCTTGAAGGCTGGCAGGTACTTGTCGGCGCGATCGTCGAGCCCGATGCGATGCTGCTCAACCAGCTGCATCAGGGCCGTCGACGTGATCGGCTTGGTCATCGACGCGATACGGAAGATCGTGCTGCTGGTCATCGGCCGGCCGTGACCCACATCGCTCGTTCCGAACGCGCCCGTGTAGATCACGCCCTTTCGATCCGAGGCGACAACCACGAGGCCAGCTACTTCCCCCCGATCGACTGCGATGCGAAGCCTTTGATCAAGACGTGTGATTGCAGGCGACGTCGCCGGCGTGCGAACCGTCGTCTGAGCAGCCTGAAGAACGCCACTGATGGCGATGGCACTGGCGAGCACCCACAGGCGTAACGCCCGGTATTTCATGGCCACTCCAGTACGCCGTTCCAACCCTCGACTCGTCTTTCGAGTCGAGAGTTGGGATTTGGAGTTTGGGATTTGGGATTTGGGTCTATTTCTTTGCCGTCTCGGCGGGCGTCGGGCGCAGCGAGTACGACGTGCGCGACCACACCTTCACGCCGGGACGGTTCGTCGTCACCTCGATCCGGCGCGTCCTGCGCAGCGGATCCGGGTTGCTCGAGTAGAACCCCACCACGTAGTAGTCGCTCGTCTCGGCGTCGATCCGCTTCAGCGCCTTGTCGAAGTCGTTCTGGTTGACCACGGCAAACCCGCCGGTGAGATCCGCGATCGTACGCAGGCTGTCCGTGGTGCGCGACACGTACGTTTCCCACTCGACCGGGTCGACGTTCTCGCCGATGTCGCCGCCGGCCACGAGGCCGCGAGGATCGATCGTGTAGAGCGTCGCGTTCGCGCGGTTGGCGGAACGAGTGATGTCCGCCATGTCGCGGACAAGCTCGGCGTCGGCAAACTTCGAGCCCTGCGGCGTAAGATTCGGATCGACGCGGCCATTATCCGAAACGCAGTTGCTCTGGCCGGTCGAGCCGGACGCGTCCGAACCCGTGTCGCACGGCCCGAGCTGCTCCTTCAATCGTGATTTCTCGAACGGGTTGAAGTCGTAGCCGCTGCTCACCCAGATGACCGCCTTGCGGCGGTTGTGCAGCTTCTCGAGGTTCTGCATCAACTGCGTACCCGTCGTGAACGCGACGTGCGCGCGATAGCGCAGCTCGATCGGGCCGTCGGCCCCTTCCTGCCCCTTGATGATTTCCGACGGCTTCAGGCCATTGCCGCTGATCCGGTTGATCGCGTCGTCGAGGAGCGCGCGGTCGTACGTCAGATCGATCGAGATCGAGGACGTCCCGGTGCTCACCATGCCCCACATGTCGCCGTCATGGATCAGGTTCTTGAGCATCTTGCGGAAGATCTCGCGGATGCGCGGCGTGTTCTGGAAGTCCATGTGCAGGTCATCGACGAACAGCAGGAACACGCGGCCCGCGGCATCGTTCGTGGGACGGCTCACCGGCAGGATGATCCCTTCCTGCACGGCCGCCGGCGGGGGCGCCAGGGTGTTGTACGCGCGGCCGCCGTGGATCAGGACCATCGACGCGAGCTCCTGCTTGACGCCGTCTTCGGCGATCTCGAAATCGCCCGGCTTCAAGTCCGCGATGAACTGATCGCTCTTGAGATCGCGAACGATCACGTCCGTGGTCACCAGTTCCGCGATCGAGCGGAACGTCGGTTGCTGCGGTTGCTGCTGAGGGGCCTGCGGCCGCTGCGCCGCCGGCTGCGCCTGCGCGTATGTCGCAGCCTGCGTGATCCAGAGGGCGCACATCGCCACGGCGAGCGCAAATGCCCCCGCCACGAGGAACTTAGCGGTATTTCGCATGCGAAAGAGTATAGCAGCAGGGCGCGCAGGGATGCACCGTACGCCAACGTAACCAATCGTCTGTAGCGCGAGGTCTTTGGACCCGGCGTTGGAAAACGACCCCGCATATATTAGAGGTCCTGATGAAACTCGCGATCGGGTCCGACCACGCCGGTTTTGCCTACAAACAAGCCATAAAAAGCATGCTTCTCGCCGAGGGCCACACGGTCCGCGATTTCGGGACCGACTCGGAAGCGCCGTGCGATTACCCCGACTTCGTCCGTCCGGTGGCGGAGGCGGTCGCCCGCGGTGACTTCGAGCGCGGCATCGTGCTCGGCGGCTCGGGCAACGGCGAGGCGATGGTTGCCAACCGCATCTGCGGGATCCGGTGCGGGTTGTGCTGGAACGAGCAGGTCGCGGTCTGGAATCGGGCGCACAACGACGCCAATATGCTGTCGCTCGGCCAGCGCACGATCACCGAGGCCGAAGCGTTCGCGATCGTTCGCGTCTGGCTGACAACCCCGTTTGAAGGCGGCCGGCACATCGCCCGCATTCGAAAGATCGACGAGCCATGCACATGAACTCCCAACGCCCAACCTCCAACTCCCAAGGAACTCACTCCCATCTGAGCGTTCAATGCAATTAGGCCTGATCGGCTTGGGCCGCATGGGCGGCAACATGGCGCGCCGGCTGATGGCGGGCGGCCACGACGTTGTCGCGTGGGACCGCAGCCCGGAAGCGGTGAAGGGACTGGCGGGCAACGGCGCCACTGGCGCCTCGTCGCTCGCCGACCTGGCAGCGCACCTGGTTCCGCCGCGCGCGGTGTGGCTCATGGTGCCTGCCGGCGATCCGACCGAGCAGACGGTGACCGCGCTCGCCGAGCACCTCCGGACCGGCGACACGATCATCGACGGCGGCAACAGCCACTTCAAGGACGACGTCCGGCGCGCCGCGGCCCTGTCGCCGCGCGGCATCCACTACCTGGACGTGGGCACCAGCGGCGGCGTCTGGGGCGCGGAGCGCGGCTACTGCCTGATGATCGGCGGTCCCGAGCACGTCGTGACGCGGCTCACCCCTGTCTTCCGAACACTTGCGCCGGGCCAGGGAGCAATCGCGCCGTCGCGCGGCCTCGACGTCTCGAAGACGACGGCGCACGAAGGGTTTCTCTATTGCGGGCCGTCAGGGGCCGGGCATTTCGTGAAAATGATTCACAACGGCATCGAATACGGGTTGATGCAGTCGTATGCCGAAGGGTTCGACATCATGCGCAACGCCACCAGCAGCGCGCTGCCCGAGAACCACCGCTACGATTTGAACCTGGCGGAGATCGCGGAAGTGTGGCGGCGCGGCAGCGTGGTCAGCTCCTGGCTCCTCGATCTGGCGGCGCTCGCGCTCACGTCGGATCCGCAGCTCGCGCAATTCGCCGGCAAGGTCGCCGACTCGGGCGAAGGACGCTGGACGGTGCAGGCAGCCATCGATGAAGACGTCCCGGCGGAGGTCCTGACGACGGCGCTCTACGCCCGCTTCCGCTCGCGCCGCGATCACACCTTCGCGGAGAAGCTCCTGTCGGCCCTCCGCGCGCAGTTCGGCGGCCATGTCGAGCCCCCACGCTGACCCCTGCGTCCTCGTGATCTTCGGCGCGTCCGGAGATCTGATGCGGCGCAAGCTCCTTCCCGCCATCTACAACCTTGCCGAAGACGGACACCTGCCGGAGGAATTCGCGATTCTCGGTGTCGCGCGCCCGACGGTCGACCAGGCGAAGTACCGGGCGCAGATGCGCGAGCAGGTGCGCAAGGCCGAAGGCGAGCCGCTCGAGGCGGACAAATGGAATCGAATCGAAGATCGTCTCTACTACCTCTCCGGCGAGTTCAACGACCCCGCGCTGTTCGAGCAGCTGAAGAGCACGCTGCAGCAGATCCGCGAGGGACACCACATGCCGGCGAACTATCTCTTCTATTTTGCGGTGCCGCCGGATCTGTTCGCAGCGGTCGCCGATCGCCTCGCCGCGGCCGGACTGACGAAGGAAGACGAGGGCTGGCGGCGCGTCATCGTCGAGAAGCCGTTCGGCTACGACCTCGAGAGCGCGCGGGCGCTGAATGCGGAGCTGACGAAGGGGCTGCGCGAATCGCAGATCTACCGGATCGATCACTACCTCGGGAAGGAGACCGTTCAGAACATTCTCGCCTTCCGGTTCGCGAACGGGATCTTCGAGCCGATCTGGAACCGGCGCTACGTCGACCATGTGCAGATGACGGTCGCGGAAGCAGTGGGCGTCGAGCATCGCGGCGCGTACTACGACAAGGCCGGGGCGCTGCGCGACATCGTCCAGAACCACATGTTCCAGGTCATGACGCTCGTCGCGATGGAGCCGCCGATTTCTTTCAGCGCCGAGGACGTCCGCGACGAGAAGGTCAAGGTGCTGCACGCGGTGCCGCCACTCGCGCCGCCGGAGGTGACGCAACACGTCGTCCGGGCGCAGTACGCGGGCTATACGAACGAACCGAATGTGGGTCCCGACTCGCGCACCGAGACGTTCGTCGCCATGCGTCTGTACATCGACAACTGGCGCTGGGCCGGGATCCCTTTTTACCTGCGCACGGGCAAGAAGCTGCCGCGACGCGTGACGGAGGTCGTGGTGCAGTTCAAGCGGGCTCCGTTGATGTTGTTCCGCGAAACGCCGGTGAACGCGCTGAACCCGAACCGGCTCGTGCTCCGCATCCAGCCGGACGAGGGCATCGCGCTCTGTTTCGAAGCCAAGGTGCCTGGACCGTTTGAGCGGCTCGAGACGGTGACGATGGATTTCAGCTACGCGGAGCACTTCAAGGCGGAGCCGGTCACCGGGTACGAGACGCTGCTGTTCGATGCGATGGCGGGCGACCAGACGTTGTTCCATCGCATGGACATGGTGGAAGCAGGATGGCAGGTCGTCGCCCCAATCCTCGACACATGGAAGCAGGACGCGAGCTTGCCGATCCTCACATACGACGCAGGCACGTGGGGACCGTCTAACGCGAACCTGCTGATCGGACGGGACGGCCGGGAATGGCGCGATTGACCGTTCTCCCCGACACGGAGGCGTTGGCGAACGCCGCCGCCGGGCGCATCGCTTCGCTCATCGAAGCAGCAACGGTCGCGCGTGGCGCTGCGGTTCTTGCGCTCGCGGGCGGCAACACGCCCGAGCCGGTGTATCAGCGTCTCGCGGATTCGGCACCTCCGTGGCGCGCGCGCATCGACTGGCTGCGCGTGCATCTGTACTGGAGTGACGAGCGCAACGTGCCGCCCGATCATCCGGACAGCAACTTCGGCCTGGCGAATCGCACGCTCATCCAGCGTGTGCCGATTCCCGCGCCGCAGGTGCATCGCATGCGGGGAGAGCTTCAGGCTGTGGACGCCGCTCGCGAGTACGACGCGTTGCTGCGTGCGCGGCGCAGCGCGACGCAGGGTTCGCTCTTCGATGTGATGCTGCTCGGCATTGGCGCCGACGCGCACATCGCCTCGATGTTTCCGGAGAGCCCTCTTCTGAACATGTGCGCGGTTCCGGACGTGTGCGGCGCGGACCCTTTCTTGGGGCGCCGAAGCGGCGAAGCCGCGAAGGCGGCGGGTCCGGAATGCGAGCTGGAACGGCCCGACACGGTTGAACACAGCTGGGCGGCCGGCATCTGGGTCCGGCAACTGAATCAATGGCGCATCACGCTGACGCCGCCGTCGCTGCTGGACTCGAACGCGATCATCGTGCTTGCCGCCGGGTCCTCGAAAGCCGATGCGATTGCGGCGGCGATCAATGGCGATCTCGATGTCGCACGCTATCCCGCGCAGTTGCTTCGTGACGCTGGTGATCGCGTGGAATGGATCGTCGACGCCGCCGCTGCCAGGTTGGTTTCGCTATAATCCTCTCGTCCACTGACAGGTATGCACGAACCACGACTCGAGGTCGTCGACTCACTCGGCCGTCGTGTCGTCCTCATCGACAAGCCGTCGTTTTCCATTGGACGACGGTCGGTCAACGATCTCGCGCTCACCGGAACCGACGTCTCGCGCGAGCACGCCGACATTGTCCTGACCGACGGCCGGTATGTCATCCGCGACCGCGCCTCGCGCTGCGGGACGATGGTGAACGGCACGCAGATTACCGAGCGTCCGCTGAAGCATGGCGATCGCATCCGGATTGGCCGGACGGCGGGCGCCGAGCTGGTGTTCCTGATCGACGACACGCCGGTCAGCGACATGGGCTCCGGCACATCGATCGTCGGCGGCTTCCGTCAGGTGGCCGCGCTCCTCGATGCGCTGCGTGCGCTCGGCAGCTCGCGCGTGCTCGACGAGGTCCTGCTGCTCGTCATGGACGCCGCGATCGACGTGACGGGCGCGGAACGCGGCTTCATCATGCTCGCCAACGACGCGGGCGTGCTGGAGATGAAGCTGGCGCGCCTGCAGGGCAAGGTCTCGCTCTCCGGCGCGCGATTCGAGACCAGCCGGAAGATCCCGGAACAGGTCTTCGCCAGCGGCCAGCCGCGCATCGTCGCCGATCTGCGCGACGGCGACCTGGCGCAGGCGCATGGCGGCACGATTGCGCTCGGCATCCGCCACGTGCTCTGCGTGCCGCTGCGCCTTGTTCACTATGTCGACGTGCCGGGTGCCGCCGGCGAGGCTCGCGCGATCGGGGTCCTCTATCTCGACAGCCGCGAAAAAGGAAGGCTTCTGTCCGACACCGCGCGGACCGCGCTCGAGACGCTCGCGGCCGAAGCGGCGGTGGCCATCGAGAACGCGCGGCTGTATCGCGAGGCGACCGAAAAGGCGCGGATGGACGAGGAGCTGCGCATCGCGTCGCAAATCCAGCAGTCGCTGCTCCCCCAGGCCCGGAAGAACGTCGGCTTCTGCGAGGCGATGGGCGCCTCGATCCCGTGTCGCGCGATCGGCGGCGACTTCTTCGAGTACCTCGATCGGCCGGACGGCAGTTTCGGGTTTGCGCTCGGCGACGTATCCGGCAAGGGCCCGCCCGCCGCGCTCCTCACCGCGGTGCTGCAGGGAATTTTTGCCGGACAGGCATTCGCGCTGGTCGAGCCAGGCGAGATGCTGAGCCGTGTCAACCGCGCGCTGCTCTCGCGCGGCGTCGAAGCACGCTTCGCCACGATCTTCTTTGGGGTCATCACGCAGGACGGGCGACTCACCTACTGCAATGCCGGCCACAACCCGCCGCTGCTGCTCACGGGCGGAGGCGTTCGAAAGCTGGAGACCGGAGGCATGATCGTCGGCCTCTTTCCGCACGCCACCTACGACCAGGAGACAGTGCAGTTGTCGACCGGTGATCTTTTGACCGTGTTCAGCGACGGCGTGTCGGAGGCGCTGAGCGCCGCGGGCGAGGAGTTCGGCGAGGATCGCATTCGGAGCGCTATGACGGCGGCGAACCGTGAATCGACCGAAGCGGCTCTTCAGGCGCTCCTCGCGTCCGTGAAGCAATTCGCGCACGGCGCCGTGCAGAGCGACGACGTGACCGCGATGGTCGTGAAATACCTGGCGTGACGATTACGCCGGCTTGGCCTTCAGCACGCCTATCTGGACGAGCATCCCGGTGAAGTCGTAGATCCGGCGCTCGTGCACGATCAGGCCGTCTGCCACGCGGCACACGATCACGATCGGCAGCAGCGCCGGCTTTCCGCTGGGCGTCATCCCCATAAGCCCACCCGTGTCGGTGCCCGACAGCGTCCCCACCTGTACGACGTGGTCGCCGTCGATCACGAGGTCATCGACGCTGACGGTCGCATCGCCGAACCCTTCGAAGAAGGCGCGGTAGACCTGCGCGATCGCCGCGCGTCCCTGCACCGTGCCGCCAAGCGGGCTCTCTACCACGCAGGTCTCCGAAAGACACGCGGTCAGCGCCTCGATGTCGTGCCTCGCGTACGCGGCCTCTCGCCGTGCAAACAGTTCAACGATCTCGTCGCGTGTCATGGCACATTCCTTTCAGGCCGGCCGGGCCTTGAGGACACCGATCTGCACGAGCATCCCGGTGAAGTCGTAAATTCGCCGTTCGCGGACAATCTTGTCCCCACGCAGCTCGTACAAGAAGACCGCTGGCACACGAAACGACTTGCCGCTCGGCGGCAGCCCCATCATGCCGCCCATGTTCGTTCCTTCAAGCGTGAGCACCTGGGCGATGCGGTCGCCATCGACCAGCAGGTTGTCCGTCCGCGGCTTGATGTCGTCGAACGCGGTGAAGACGGCGTCGAACACGTGCGCGGCGGCCGCCGGACCGCGGTGCACGCCGCCGGTCGGGCTGTCGATGACCGCGTCTGCGGCGTAGTCGGCCGCCAGGGCCGCCGCGTCTTCATCCTCGTACGCCTTTTCGCGGCGCGCAAACATCGCGGCGATTTCCTCGCGCGTCATGGCCTTCTCCACCGTTCAACCGGTGCGCGACGCCGCATCTTGTAGCGCGGAAGCGGGCGGCTTGCGGGCACTAGTGCGTGCGATTATCGTGCGGCCGCTCGACCGTGATGCGGCGCACCGGCGACGTCACAATCGGGCCATCGTCGCCGCAGATCTCCATCCGCATCCCCACCCCGATCCAACCGATCTTCAGGAGGCTGCCACCGAACGTGGCGCCGGCGAGATGTGCTGCTGACGCTTCCGGAAAGAACTGTCCGCCCTGTACGAACACGGCGGTCCGCTGCGAGACGACAATGCGATAGACCGAGTTCCTCGTGTCGACGCGCACGACCGTCAACGGCTCGAGGTCCAGGACGCTGATGCCGTGACAGACAGATGCCGCGTCGACAAAGCCGTCGAGCATCGCCACGCGCGGCACCATCGCCGACGCGTGTGGCGACGCGAACATCCCGGTGGGCTCGTCGTGGACGCCGCTCATCTCTGCGGCTCCTATCTTACGCCTTGGCTGGCGCGGGGAAGCTCTTGAGCGCCTCGGCCTCGGTGTCGTAACAATCGAAGACCGTGAGCAGCTTGGAGATCGACAGCAGATCCTGAATCCGCTTCGTCAGGTTCAACAGCTTCATCTGCCCGCCGTTGCTCTTGGCGGTAATCGACGCAGCCACGAGCGCGCCAAGACCGGAGCTGTCCACGTAGGAGACTCTCCCGAGATTCACGAGAAGCTGCTTGCGCCCCTGGAAGACAAGGCTGTGCACCTTATCCTTCAGCAGCGCGTCGCCGTCGCCAAGCACAAGTTTTCCATCGAGGTCGAGAATCACTACCGAGCCAACGACGCGCTCCTGGATCGTCATGGGGGCCTCTCCTGCCGTTCGTTCGTTATCGAGTTGCCGTGAAAAGCACGCGGATTATAGATCAGGGGGCAGTTTCCGCTGCTCCTCGATGGCGCGGCGCGCGGCGCGCGCGATCGCCATCGTCGCGGCCACCGTCGCCGCCAGCCCTACGCCGAGCAGGATGTAGTACTCGGGCCCGCGCGGCGGCGCGACCCCGGCGGCAATTTTTGCCACGTCGCCCACCACCTTCCCGTAGTACGTGTACATCACAATCGCCGGGATCATGCCGACGCACGCGATGAGAAAGTCGCGGAAGCGCACGCGGCTCAATCCGAACGCGTAATTCACCAACACGTACGGCACGATGGGGGACAGCCGCAGCAGGAACTGCACCCATGCGCCCTCGCCGGCTACGGCGAGACGCACCGCTGCCACCCGCCTGTCCCGAATGACCCGATCGACCAGACGCGTCCCCGCAAGACGATGCGCCACGACGTATGCCGCCACGGCGCCAAGCGTCGCACTCACGAATACCAGCACCGAGCCCCGCCACACGCCGAACAGCGCGCCGGCCGCGACCGTCAGCAGAAACGCCGGCGCCATCGTCACCGCGAAGAGGATGTACAGCAGCGCGAACAGAACTGGACCCCACGGCCCGAGTTCCCCGACCCGGAGCAGCAGGTTCGCGAACCAGGCCATCACTCGTCGTCGGGAGTGGAATCGGAAGGATGATCGGGGGGCGGAGGCGTCGCAGCGCCGCCGCCGCGTTTTTTTGCACGACGCCGCCGCTTGGCGAAGACGTGCGAGAGACGCTCGAGCGCCTCGGACGCCTGCTGAAGGCCCGCCGTGATCTGGTCGGCGTCGATCCACGCCGCGGAATTCAAACGCTCGGCAAGCGCCATCAGCGCCTCCTGCCGCGCCGGATCCGAAATGCGCTGGCGAATCCGCTCCCGGATCAACGGGGACCACTGTGTGAGAAACGCGATCTGGTCGTCGGGGGTCGCGCCTTCAATGGCGGATGGAATCGAAGGCCGCGACGGCTGCTGCGGTTGCGCCTGCGACGCCTCCGCCGGCGCCTCGGCCGGCGGGCGCTTGCGCGGACGACGCGGCTCGGTTGACGTCTCGACGATCTGCTGATTGTGAAAGACCGCGCTCCAGTCGAACTCGATGTCCGGGTGCTGCGCTTCGATCTGCCTGAGGACGTCCGCCTCGAGCGCCTCGCGCCCGACGCGAATGCCGCCCGGCGTGCGGAAGACGTACAGAATCCGCGAGTGCTGGCGATTGCCTTCGCGGTGCCAGTGCATGAGGTACGTGGTTTCGTATCCGCGCTTGTCGCGAATCACGCGCAGGAACGGCACGGATGGCTACTTGCGCTTCTGGGCCCGGGCGCTGGAGGACTTCTTCTTCGCGGCGAACGCTGTCGTACGCGATGCCGAGCGTGCCGCCGGCTTGCGCGCGCTCCCACGCCGCGCGGATCCTGCGGGTCGCGCGGTTTTCTTCGCGGCGGTCTTACGACGGGTCGGGGATGCGGCAGGGCGCCTCGCGCGCGGCTGCCCGTTCGTGCCGCTGCGCGCGGGAGCTGCCGTCGCGGCCGCGCGCGGTTTGCTTTCCGGCGTCTGCGCCGATCGCTGCACCAGCGTGAACCGGAGTTGATCGCCGAGCGCGGAATACGCCCAGACCTCGGCGACCGGAATGTTCATGTCCTGGCAGAGACGCCGGGCCACGTCGATCATCGAGACCGGGACGTAGAGGTGAAACGGCGTTCGCAGGCGTGAGAAGGCCGCCCACTGCGACATCGCCTCGAGATGATTGACCGACTCGGCCGTCTCGACCTCGACCACGCCGAGGAGCTTTTTCCCTCGCCCGTCCTGCAGGACGAGGTCGGGGTACCACGGAGGCGGTCCTCCGACAGGCGCCAGCTGCTCGTTGCCGGGGTTGATGGCGACTTCGAACTTTCTCTTATATTTCGCCTGCAGCTGGCGAATGATGCGGTCGTGCTCGAGCTGCTCGCGGACAGGCCGCACGAGGATTGGGCTCACACACCCTCCGACGCGTGGACATACGTAGGACAACCGGGAGGCGATCCGGCGTCCAAAGGGGCTGAATATAGCACGAGATCGCTTGACGATCTCAAAGCCGGGCCATCACAATGGGCCGGTGACCTCTTCTCAGGCCAACGAGTCTGCCCCGCGCGTCCTGATCGTGGACGACGACGTCAGCGTCACCGATACGTTTTCGCGAATGCTTCGTCTCGAAGGGTACGAGGTGTGGGCCGCGCTCTCGGCAGACGAAGGACTGAGCCTCGCACAGACGCATCGGCCCCATGCCGTGATCCTCGACCTCCGGATGCCGCTCACCAGCGGACTTCAGTTCCTTCGGGCCATTCGCGCCATCCCCAGCCTGACCAACACGCCGGTCGCGATCGTCACGGGCGACTACTACCTGGACGAAGCGCAGTCGAACGAGATCAAGGAGCTGGGCGCCGAGCTGCGCTACAAGCCGCTCTGGCTCGAAGAACTGGTGACCCTCGCGCGCGAGCTCCTGAACATTACCGTCCGCGACTAGATATCAGCGGGCAGCCGGCAGCGGGCAGCTGGCAGTAAACCGATAGTGATTCCAAACTCCAGATTTTTGAAAGCGTGCCGGCGCGAGCCGGTCGACGTGACCCCTGTGTGGTTCATGCGGCAGGCCGGCCGCTACATGACCGAGTACCGCGCGCTTCGCGAGCGGCACTCGCTGCTCGAGATCTGCCGGACGCCCGATCTGGCAACCGAAGTCACGCTGCAGCCGGTGCGCCGCATCGAGGTCGATGCCGCGATCCTCTTCTCGGATCTGCTGCTACCGCTCGAGCCGATGGGACTCCCCTTCGACTTCGTCAAGGGTGAAGGCCCGCAGATCGAGCGTCCGATCGAATCACCCGCCGACATAGACAAGCTGAAGCTCTTCGACCCCCGCGAGGCGCTTGGCCACGTACTGGAAACGATCGAGCTGGTGCAGCAGGAGTTGAACGGGCGCGTGCCGCTGATCGGTTTTTCGGGGGCGCCGTTCACCCTCGCGTCGTACGCCATCGAGGGCGGACACTCCAACAACTTCGCGCGCACGAAGTCGCTGATGTACGGCCATCCGGACGCGTGGCATCGGCTGTGCGACAAGCTCGCCACCGTCGTCGCGGACTACCTCGTCGCGCAGATTGACGCCGGCGTCGATGCGGTGCAGGTGTTCGATTCGTGGGTCGGCACGCTGAGCGCCGCCGACTACCGCGAATTCGCCCTGCCGCACTCGAAGAAAATCTTCCAGGCGGTCGCCGGGCGCGTGCCCTCGATTCACTTCGGCACGGGCACGGCCACGATGTTCGAGGAGCTGCGCGAGGCGGGAGGCGACGTCATCGGCGTCGACTGGCGCGTGCCGATCGACGAAGCCTGGGAGCAGATTGGCTTCGACCGCGCCGTGCAGGGAAATCTTGATCCCACGCTGCTGCTCGGCCCCCCGCGCCGGATGCTCGATCGGGCGGAAGACGTCCTCACGCGCGCCGGCGGGCGTCCGGGACACATCTTCAACCTCGGTCACGGCATTCTGCCGTCGACGCCGGTCGAAAACGTGCAAATGCTTGCTCAGTACGTGCATCGCGCATCGCGACAAGCGCGGTGATGCGCGATGCCGAACACGGAACGTGGACACGAACCGAGAACCGAGCAGGTAGAAGCGTGAACAGCGCCGTCGACGTCGTCGTCGTTGGCGGAGGCATCTCTGGCCTCGCCGCCGCCTACGAATTACAGCGACGCAGCATTTCCGTCCGTGTGCTCGACGCATCTGACCGTCCGGGCGGAGTCATTCGAACCGATCGATTCGACGGCTGGATCATCGACGGCGGCCCCGACTCGATGCTCGTGCAGAAACCCGCCGCGGTGGGCCTCTGCCGCGAGCTCGGGATCGCCGATCGCCTCGTCTCCACGCTCACCCCGCGGACTGCGTACGTCCTGCGCAACGGGCGACTGCACCCAATCGCCGAAGGGTCGTTCCTCGGGTTTCCCGTGCGAGCCGGCGGGCTGGCGCGCTCTTCGCTGTTTTCGATGGGCGGCAAGCTGCGAATGGCGTGCGAGGCGCTGCTTCCCCGCCGCGACTCCGATGAGGACGAATCGATCGCGTCGTTTGTCCGGCGCCGGTTCGGCGACGAAGCGGTCGATTATCTTGCCGAGCCGCTGCTGGCGGGCATTCACGCGGGAGACGTGGATCGTCTCTCGATCCGCGCGCTCTTTCCACGGCTCGTCGACGCGGAGCGTCAGTCGGGCAGCGTCATCCGCGCGTTTCGCGCCCTGCGCATGACGCCGTCGCCGCACGGCGCGTTCGTCTCGCTCCCGGGCGGCGTGAGCGAGCTCGTGGACAGCCTCGCCGCCGCCATCGCGCCGGCAACGATCGCGCTCTCCACTCGCGTCACTGGTATCCAGCACGCCGGCACGTTCGTCGTCGACACGGCCGCCGGGCCTGTTCGCGCCAGGGCGGTCATCCTTGCGGTTCCCGCATACGCCGCCGGCGGACTCCTGCGTGGCGTTCACCCCAGACTTGCCGCACTCTGCGAAGAGGTGCCGTACGCGTCAACGGCGACGGTTGCCCTCGGCTATCGGCGGGATCAGATCGACCATCCCATGCGCGGCAGCGGGTTCGTCGTGCCGCGGGTCGAGCGCAGCCCGCTGCTGGCCGCCACGTGGGTGACGTCCAAGTGGCCGCACCGGGCGCCCGATGGCCACGTCCTGCTGCGGGCGTTTCTGGGCGGCGGCCGCGACCCGCATCGTCTCGACCAGACGGATGCGGAGCTCATCGACATCGCGCGCAACGCGCTGGGCGACATCATGCCGACACGGGGCGCTCCGCTGTTGTCGCGTCTCTATCGCTGGACGCGCCAGAGCCCGCAATACGAGGTCGGTCACCTGCAGCGCGTCGCCGCCATCGAATCGCACGTCGCGGCGATCCCCGGGCTGTTCGTCACGGGAAGCGGGCTCCGATCGATCGGCATTCCTGACTGCATCGCCGACGGCCGCGAGACAGCGGGGCGCGCCGCGACGTTTGTAACCACGAAGAGCACGAAGACGATTTAAACCACGAAGGTCACGAAGAGCACGAAGTTTTCTTTGGTTTGAATCCTTCGTGAACTTCGTGGCCTTCGTGGTTTAATTCGAATTCATATGAAGCGACTCTTCGTGGTTGTGGTGCTGACGACGCTATTCACCCTCCCGGCTGTGGCCCAACAGAGATCTCCGGGCACTCTCACTCCGCAAATCGAGTCCATCCTCAAGACCATCAAGACCGCCGACAAGGGGCTGCTGGCGGTGTCGGAGGAAGACGGCCGCTTCCTGCGCGTGCTCGTCGCGATGCGCAACGCGAAGTCAGTCCTCGAGATCGGCGCCGCGAGCGGCTACAGCGGCATCTGGCTCGGGCTCGGCGCGCGCGAATCGCGCGGCCGCGTCGTGTCGATCGAGTACGACCCGCGGCGGGCGAAGGAGGCGGCGGACAATATTCAGAAGGCCGGCCTGACCGATGTCGTGCGCGTGATTCACGGCGATGCGTTTGCCGAGATCCCGAAGCTGCAGGGAACCTTTGATCTCGTTTTCCTCGACGCGTGGAAGCCCGACTACAAGCGCTTCTTCGACATGGTCTACCCGCGGCTCGATCCGGGCGGCGTGTTCCTGGCGCACAACGTCGTCAACAAGGCGTCCGAGATGGAGCCGTTCCTGAAGACGATCCAGGCCCATCCCGGTTTGTTCACGTCCGTCGTCTCGCCTGGCAGCGAAGGAATGTCGGTCTCGTACAAGCTGCGGTGAAGCCTGTCCACATCATCGGCGTCCCTCTCGACCTCGGTGGCGGCCGCCGCGGGGTCGACATGGGACCGTCGGCGCTTCGCATCGCAGGAATCCGGGATCAGATCGCCGCGCTCGGCCGCATCGCCGTCGACAAGGGCGACCTCCCGGCTCCGATTCCCGAGACGCAGCGTCCGGCGGACACGAAGAAGAAGTACATCCGCGACATCGCGAAGGTCTGCCAGAAGCTTCATGACCTCGCGTTGAAGTCGCTCGACGATGGGGCGTTGCCGCTCGTGCTCGGCGGCGATCACAGCCTCGCGGCGGGATCCGTGGCGGCAAGCGCCGAGTGGGTGCGGCGCAGCGCGTCGAAGCCGCTTGGCCTCATCTGGATCGATGCGCACGGCGACATGAACACGCCGGCAACCACCGAGAGCGGCAACGTGCACGGCATGCCGCTCGCCGCGCTGCTCGGCCAGGAGCCGCTCGAGCTCGCGTCGATCGGGTTCTCGCCGTCGGTCCTGCCGCAGCACACGGTGCTCGTCGGCATCCGCAACCTCGACGAGCGCGAGAAGGAGCAGATTCGCGCGTCGGGTGTACACGTCTTCACGATGAAGGACATCGACCGCGACGGCATCGCGCGCGTCGCCGAGCGCGCGATCGGCCTGGCCGCGCGCGACACGGGAGGCATTCACGTCTCGTTCGACATGGATGTGTGCGATCCGGCGATTGCGCCCGGCGTCGGCACGCCGGTCAGAGGCGGCTTCGATTACCGCGAAGCGCACATGATCATGGAGATGGTTGCGGACTCGCGGCAGCTCATTGCGCTCGATCTCGTCGAGGTCAACCCCACGCTCGACATCCGCAACACCACCGCCGAGTTCGGCGCCGAGCTCGCGCTGTCCGCTCTGGGCAAGGGCATTCTGTGATTTACGACTACAAGAGCCCTTCGATTTCGTCCATCACGCGATTCATCTTCCGGATCGTCAGATCGAGCGGCTCGCTGGTCGTCATGTCGACGCCCGCGTCCTTCAGCAGCTCGATTGGGTACTTCGACGTCCCTGAGCCGAGGAACGTCAGATACCGCTTCCTGGCGTCCTCGTCACCCGCGAGCACCTTCACCGAGAGCGCCTCGGCCGCGGTGAACGACGTCGCGTACTGAAACACGTAGAAGCCCAGGTAGAAATGCGGGATGTAGCTCCACTCGTTGCACACCTCGTCGTCGATGACGCAGATGCCCTCCGCATGGCCGTAGTACTTGCGCGTGATCTCGAGATAGAGCCGGCTGAGCGTCTCGCCGGTAATCGGCTCGCCTCGCTCCGCCGTCTGATGCATCCGCAGCTCGAACTCCGCGAACTGCGTCTGCCGGAACACCGTCGCCTTGATGTTTTCGAGGGAGCTGCCGAGCAGCGAGAGGCGCGTCGCCACATCCGTGGTCTCCTGCAGCACGCAATCGATCAGCAGCGCCTCGTTGAATGTCGACGCCACCTCGGCGACAAACGTCGGATAGCTGGCCAGCGCGTACGGCTGGGAGAGGTTCGAGTAGTAGCTGTGCATCGTGTGGCCGAGCTCGTGCGCGAGCGTGCTCACGTCGTTGTACTGGCCGAGGTAGTTGAGCAGCATGTAGGGATGCACGTCGTACGCGCCGCCCTCGGAATACGCACCCGAGCGCTTGCCGGTGCTCGGAAAGAAATCGATCCAGCGCTCGTTGAACGACCGGCGGACGACATCCGTGTACTCGGTGCCGAGGGGACCGAGCGCGTCGAGGATTTCTGCCTGCGCCTCTTCGGGGGTGAACTTCAGCTGCACCGAGGCGACGAGCGGCGCGTAGAGGTCGTAGTGCCGGAGATCGTCGGCGAGGCCCATCATCCGTTTCCGCAGCCTCAGGTACCGGTGAAACGAGGGCAGGGCGCGATTGATCCCGTCGATGAGACGCGCATAGACGGAGAGGGGGATATTCGGCCCGTCGAGCGCCGCCTCGAGATGAGATGCGTACTTCCGCGTCTTCGCATAGAAGGCCACCTTCTGCACGTTCGCGTTCATCATGATCCCGAACGTGCGATTGAAGGTGCCGAGCGTGGTCAGGAACGCCGACATGGCGCGCCTGCGATCCTCGCGGTTTGGAACGGTGCGGAGCTCGGCATAGCCGGCTGGATCGACCTTCACCGTGCGTCCGTCGGTCAGCGTGACCGTCGGATACGGAAAATCGGCATTCGCCAGGATGTTGTAGATGTTCTGTCCGGATGCGGCGAGGGGCATCGCATCGGCGAGGATCTTCTCTTCGGCGTCCGACAGCGTGTGGGTCGCCCGCCGCGCGATGTCGTGCAGGTGGAAGGTATAAATCTTCAGCCGCGGCTCTGATGCGAGGAATCGCTCGAGCACGACCCCGCCGACGTGCAGCAGCTCCGGCTCGACGTAGGCGGTCTGCGCCTTGAAGTCCGCCAGCAGCTGCTGCATTTCCTGCTGCATGCCCTGCGGAACCGCCTCGCGCGTGTCCTGGTCGGCCAGCATGCCCGTGTAGACCGAGAGGCGCGCGATGTCCTTCTCGAGCCGCGACATCATGTCGAGCGCGTCGGCGAGCAGCTGCGCCGACGATCCGAGCCTGCCCTGGTAGCTCCTCAGCGCGGGCAGCGCGCGCGCGACCGCCTCCTTGGCCGCCCGCCACGCGGCGGCATTCGGATACACCTCCGCCAGGTTCCACTTGTACTTGTCGCTGATCGCCGCGCGATCCCGATCCTGCTCCGCCGTCAACGTCGCCATTCGTGCCCAGTTTAGCGGTTTTTCTTCCCCCTTCTTGCCCGCTTCCACTGCCCACTGCCGACTGCCGACTGCCGACTGCCCTAAGATCGTCTGATGCGCCGACCGCCGGTGCCCGCTGACTGGGCCAGCCTCCCGGACGAGGAGCTCCTCAATCTCAGGATGTGCGACCTGCCGCTGCGGATCGAGGACACGCTGGCCGAGCGCACCGAACAGCTGCGGCAGGAGCTCGACGCCGCCGGCATCCGCGCGCGTGTGCACTTCTATCTCTCCGAGGAGTGGTTCACGCCCGATGGGGCCACCGCGATCGCGATCCCGTTCTATCTCGCGCACCCGCGCCTGGTGAAGCTCGAAGAGGCGCAGATGCTCGAGGTGGAGGGGGGCGAATACGAGTGGTGCATGCGGATCCTCCGGCACGAGGCGGGTCACGCGATCGACAACGCGTTCAAGCTGCGGCTGCGTCGTCAGCGACGGACGGTGTTCGGCTCGTACAAGAAGCCCTATCCCGAGTCGTACACGCCGCGCCCCTACAGCAAGAGCTTCGTGCTCCATCTCGATGCGTGGTACGCGCAGAGCCATCCCGACGAGGATTTCGCCGAGACGTTTGCCGTGTGGCTCACGCCCGGCAGCGAATGGCGGAAGCGCTACGCGGGATGGCCGGCGGCGAAGAAGCTCGCCTACATGGACGCCGTGATGCGATCGGTCCGCGGCAAGACGCCGCGCGTCGACAACCCGGAGGAGATCGATCCGCTGCGGCGCGTGCGCAGGACGCTGCGCCAGCATTACCGGACCAAGCGCCGCCACTACGGCGTGGACTACCCCAACTTCTACGATCGCGATCTGCGCCGCCTGTTCTCCGACGCGCCGGAGTTCGCGGGCAACATGACCGCCGCGCAGTTCATCGTCCGCATCCGCCGGGCCACGCGCCGCATCGTCTCGGACTGGACCGGCATCTACCAGTACACGATCGACCAGGTCATCGAGGACATGATCGCCAGGTCGCGCGAGTTGAAGCTCCGTCTCGCCGTGTCGGAGGAGCAGGCGCGCCAGGAGTTCACCGTGCTGCTCACGGTCCAGACGATGAACCACCTCCACAGCGGGGGCCACAGGTTGTTCCTGTGAAGAAGCGAATCCTCGCGCTGGTGCACGACCATCTCGTTCCGCCCGAGGACACCACCGGCATCGACGTCCGCGAGGCCGAGTGGAAGATGGAGTACGACGTGATCGAAACGCTCCGCGAGCGGGGTCACGAGGTGAAAGTGCTCGGCGTCCACGACGATCTCGCGGGGATCAGGCCCACGGCCGGCTTCTTCGAGCCGCACATCGTGTTGAACCTGATGGAGGCGTTTGCCGGCGTCACGACCTTCGATCAGAACGTGGTCAGCTATCTCGAGCTGCTGCGGCTCCGGTATACCGGCTGCAACCCGCGCGGCCTGATGCTGGCGCGCGACAAGGCGCTGTCGAAAAAGCTCCTCGCCTATCACCGCATCCCCGTGCCCGACTTCACCGTCGTCAGGCACGGACGAAGGCCGGTGCTGTCCAAGAAACTGCGGTTCCCGGTGATCGTGAAATCGCTCTTCTTCGAGGCGTCGGCGGGCATCTCCCAGGCCTCGGTCGTCGAAAACGCCGAGCAGCTTGCCAAGCGCGTGCAGTTCATCCACGACAGCCTCGGGACCGCGGCGATCGTCGAGCAGTTCATCGACGGGCGCGAGATGTACGTCGGCGTCCTCGGCAACGAGCGGCTCGAGGTCCTGCCGGTGTGGGAGATGTCGTTCGCGGGGATGGCGGACAACCGCTGGCGCATCGCCACCGAGCGCGTCAAGTGGAGCACGAAATACCAGAAGAAGAACGGCATCATGACGAGCGCGGCGAAGCTCGACGCGGCGGACGCCGATCGGATTCAGCGAATTACCAAGCGAGCATATCGCGCGCTCGATCTCAACGGATACGCGCGCATCGACCTGCGTATGGACGACGAGGGACGCGTCTACGTGCTGGAGGCCAACCCGAATCCGAACCTGGCGTACGGGGAGGATTTCGCCGAATCGGCCGAAGCCGCCGGCGTCTCGTACGAGGCGCTGCTCGAGCGCATCATCACGCTCGGCCTGCGCTGGGTGCCGGAGCGCACCGGCTGAATCGAAGGAAACACGTATAATTCCCGCGATCGGTCAGACTGAGGTGTTGATACTCGAGCGAGCGCCGCTGCTGGTGTCGTCGTGTCTGCTCATGATCGTGCTGGGCAGCCCTCCCCTGCTCGCCCAGACGAATACCGCCGAGATCGACGGCGTCGTCAGGGACACGCAGGGTGGCGTGCTGCCGGGCGCGACGGTCATCGCGTTTCACGTGATGACCGGCCTGCGGGTCGAACGCGTCTCGGACGCCGCGGGACGGTTTTTCCTCCCCGGACTGCCTGTCGGCGACTACACCATCACGGTCAGCCTCGAAGGCTTCAAGCAGGTCACGCAGGCGGGGTTGCTCCTCCAGATCGGTCAGCGCATCAATCTCCCCGTGACGCTCCCGCTTGGCGAGCAGGCGGAGATCATCACCGTTACAAGCGACACGCCGCTGCTTCAGACGGCCAATGCGGAAGTCGGCGACGTCATCGACAACCGGCAGGTCGTGGATCTGCCGCTCAACGGCCGGCAGTTTTTGCAGCTCGCCCTGCTCAGCGACGGCGTCGTCATTCCGCCCGGCGGGACGCGCGGAGCCGCCCTCGAACAAGCCGGCGGCCTCCCGGCCGTGGACGGACAGCGAAGCGGCCACAACATCTACCTCCTCGACGGCGTCAAGGTGACCGACGAGTATTTCAACAACCTTGCCGTGAGCCCCTCGATCGAGGCGATTCAGGAATTCAAGATTCAAAAGACGATGTATCCCGCCGAATTCGGCGGCAAGGCGTCCGCACTGATCAACGTCGTCACCAAGTCGGGGACCAACGCGTACCATGGCGGCGCGTTCGAGTTCCTGCGCAACGAGCGCTTCGACGCGAGGAACTACTTCGACGATCCAGCCAGACCGGCGCCGCCGCTGCGCCAGAACCAGTTCGGACTGAACGCCGGTGGGCCGCTGAACCTCGGGCGGCTGCACGAGGGCCGCGACAGGACGTTCTTCTTCGTCAGCTACGAGGGCCAGCGTTTCCGCAAGTCGGTGACGCAAACGTTCTCCGTACCACCGCTCGGCGTGCAGCAGGGCGATTTCGCAGGCAGTTCACCCATCTGCGATCCCGCGACGCGCACAGCGGCCGGCGTCTGCGCACCATTTTTCGGTAACAGGATTCCCGTAAACCGGCTGGATCCGATCGCGGTGGCTCTGCTGGCCAGGGTGCCGCGACCGACGATCAGTAGCTCAGTTCAGAACCTGCTTGCGGTTGAACCCGAGATCAACCGGATGGATCAGTTCACAGGCCGCGTGGATCATCGCATCTCGGCGAACGACACGCTGTACGGGCGATTCACGGCGTACTCCGTCAACGACACGCAGCCGTTCGGCACGGGCGCGCTCAATGAATCGCTCGTCCCGGGGTTTGGACGCGTCGTGACGACGCGCACGCAGAATCTCGCACTCAGCTACACCCACACGTTTGGTACGTCGATCCTGCACGAGACCCGATTCGGGTATCTGAACGTCAGCGGCGGCCAGGCCAGCCAGAATCAAGGCGTCGACTTCGCAGCGCCGGTCGGATTGCTGGGCACAACACGGGATCCGCGCGACATGGGCTACCCGCAAGTCTCTTTCGGAGGGTTGTACAGCACGATCGGCGATCCGACGACGTTCGTCTCGCGCCGCGATCGCAGCTTCGAGCTCTATGACAACGTGCTCGTGGAACACGGCGACCATCACTTCAAAATCGGCGCGTACCTCTTCCGTCTGAACTTCAACCCCGTGAATCCCCAGGCGGCTCGGGGCGCATTCGGCTACAACGGTCAGTGGACGGGAAATGCGTTCGCCGATTTCCTCCTCGGGTATCCGAGCGCTGCCCAGGTCGGCATCGGACGCGCCGACGAGAACGGCCGGGCGACGTGGATGCATCTGTACGCCCAGGACGACTGGAGGGCCTCTTCCAATCTGACGTTCAACTACGGGCTCCGGTACGAAGTCAACGGCCAGATGAACGACGCGGCAAATCGGCTGTCGGCGATCGACTTGTCAGTTCCCGGCGGCCGGTTCGTCATCGCCAGCGATGACCGGGGGCAGATCTCTGCGACCGCGCAGCCATTGCTTCCCCAGATCCCGATTCCGTACGTGACGTCGAAGGAGGCAGGCTGGACCGCGGGACTGTTGCGGCCGAGTTATCTTCGCTTCGCGCCGCGCGTGGGCGTCGCGTGGGTGCTTCCGAACCAGCCTGAAACGGTGATCACTGCAGGCTTCGGCGTCTTCCTGAATCAGTGGGCATACAGCGTCCAGCAGGCGCTGGCACAGACCCTCCCGTTCTTTTTTTCCAAGACGGTGAATGCCGCGGCCGATGCGATCCAACCCACGTATCAGACGCGCGACATGCTGCTGGCGCCCGCCAACGGCACGGTCGGCGGCAATACGATGAACCACGACTACCGGACGGAATACGCGAAGAACTGGATCGTCGGCATCCAGCGACAGGTGACCCAGACGACAATGGTCGAGCTCTCCTACCTCCGATCCAGCATCGTGGGTGCGGACAGTTCGACGGTTCTCAACGTGCCGGATCCCGGCCCAGGTCCGATTGCGCCGCGCAGGCCGCTCCCTCCGTTGAGCAACATTACGGCGATTCGCTGGGACGGGTTTTCCGTCTACAACGGGTTGACGCTCAAAGCGACCCAACGGCTTACGCGCGGTCTGTCCTTCTCGGGCAACTACACCCTGTCGAAATCGATCGACGACGCGTCCGACCCGGGCGCCACCACGTACGAGACGAACCTGCCGCAAGATGTCCGCAACATGGCCGCCGAACGGGCCCTCTCGAGCTTCGATCACCGGCATCGGTTTGTCGGCAATTTCACGTATGCGCTGCCGGGCTGGGGCGGCCCGAATCGTGTGGCGCGGCGGCTGGCCGCGAACTGGCAAGTCAGCGGCATCGTCACGCTTCAGTCGGGCGCGCCATTCACGGTGAACCTCGGAACGGACCGCGCGAATATCGGCTCCGGGCCTGCGCAACGGCCTGATGCCTCGTGCGATCCGAATGCCGGTGCTGCGCGAACGGCGCAACAGTGGTTCAACACGAGCTGCTTTTCGCTGCCGGCGCCATTCACGTTCGGCAATTCGCGGCGCAACACCGTGCTCGCCCCTGGCTATGGGGACGTCGACATGACCCTGCAGAGAACCGCCACGCTGTCGAACGGCGTCCGCTTCCAGGTCAGGTGGGATGTCTTCAACGTGTTCAACCGCGCGAATTTCGACGTGCCGAACCGCATCGCGTTTACGCCGAACTTCGGCCGCATCTTCAGTGCGCAGCCCGCCCGTCAGATGCAGCTCGGGATCAAGATGTTGTTCTAAATCGGGATGAGATCGGACTCCGCCCGATCTCTCGAGGGTCGCTTTTGTGTAACCACGAAGGCCACGATGTACACGAAGAAAATCTAGTTCTTCGTGTCCTTCAAGTCTTCGTGGTTTCCCTCAGAATACCGTCGTCGCCTTCAGAAACAACGTGTCGCCCTGCGTAGACCGCTGGCCGAAGGCGGCGGTGCCCCGCTGGTACGCCACCTGAATCGTTCCGAATGGAGGCAGATACCGGTATACGAATACGGCTTGAACATTCTTTCGATCGATCGCGGAGTTGGTCTGAAAGAACACCCGCAGGAACAGGTCCTTCGTGAAGAACTGGTCGGTCCGTAGGACGTGAATCCAGGTGCCCTGTCGTTCAGGGTCCGGATCGAGTGTCAGGCGCTCCAAGGAATATTCCGTCGAGAGCGCCGACGTGATCTTGTGACGGGCGGATGCGGTCCATAACATATAGTCGGCGTCGAAGTTACGGCCGAATTCAACGCCGGTGCGGACCGATTCATATTCCCGCGTGTTGTAGCCGACATTGAGGCCGACCTGCCGGTTTCGGAACTCCTTCTCGAATAGCTTGAACTCCTCCACCCACGTCACGGTCGTGTTGAGCCTGTTCCGGAACTCCATCGCGAGGGCTTCGTTTACCTTCCAGCTCCGGAGCACGCCGGTTTGGCCCCAGTAGATGTTGTAATTCGAGTCGTGCTTGATCTGTTCGAACGCCCCGTTTCGGATCCAGACGATCTTGGTGACATGCGAGTCGAGCTCCCGTCGATCATCGTCGACGATCTGTCCCACCACGTTCAGGTTATCCGCCACGCGATCGCCCAAGTGTCCGTAGCGGAGGTGGACGTGCCCGGTTGGCGAATCGTACGAGGGCCGGACGAAGTATCCATAGGCACCCCGGCCGAAACGGCCATAGCTCCTGACGAGCTGCGCGGTCATGTTGAACGTCCGGGTGAAGTAAAGGCTGGCATCGGCGCCGACGCCCCCCTGGTCCACGCCGTCAAATCGCCGGTTCGCTCCCATGATCGCGACGTTCGACCGGCCGAAGATGTCGCGCTGGGCGCGGCCCACGGTGTAGTTCGCGCGCCGCTTCGCGCCCGGGATGTCGGCCTGCGCCGAAATGAGCGCGGTCGTCCAGGGTCCTTGCTTGCCGAGCACCTTTCCTCCGGCCGCGATGTCCGCAATCCGGCGTGAGTAAAACGTTCTGAACCGCTGGTTGAACTGCTCCTGGCCTTCGAGGAAGAACTGCCGCTTCTCGGCAAGGGAGAGCTCGAAGCGTGTCAGATTGACCTGCTCCTGGTCGGCTTCGATCGTCGCGAAGTCCGGAAACAAGGTGCCGTACACGGCGGTCGTAGGCGTCAAGGCATATCGGGCGTCGACGCCGGCTTCGCGGTGGGGCGCCACGCCGTCCTGCAGCCGCGTGAGGCCGTACGGCACCGTCTGGATCCGATCGATCGGGGGCGGCACATTCAACCCCTGTAGACGACCGGCTTCCGACACTCGCCACTGGCTCTCGAGCGGACCGCTCCAGAAGCTCATCTCCAGCGTGCGGCGGCGACTGCGGCCGACGTTGATGCCCCACGTCCGATTCTCGCCGGCGGCGTAGCGGATTGACGACAACGGGATGCTGAATTCCGCCGACCATCCGTAGTCCGTACGGCTTGCCGCGGACTGCCACGGGGCATCCCAGCTCGACTCCGGGCTGCGCCCGTCGTCCGAGATCCGCCCATCCGCCTGGGTGCCGAGCGCATTCGTGATGAAGTAGTAGCCCGTGCGGCGATCGAAGGTCGTGTCGATGACGACGGCGACGGCGTCGTCGCGGAGGAGATCAGCGTCGCGCTGCGTGAGCTGGGCGGTGATCGGCTCGGTATCCCACGCTCGAAACGCCACGTACACGTGACCTGCGTCGTACAGCACCAACGCGTCGGTGCGGACATCGGACCGGTCGCCGCGCCGCGGCTCGTACTGGATGAAGTCGGTGACGGCGGAGGCACCCGCCCATTCGCCGTCACCGACGATCCCATCGATGACGGGGGCTTTGCTGACCCGAACCGCCGCGATCTCGAACGACGCAGGAGGCGGCGGCTCGACGGTCTGCGCGCCTACGGCGGCGGTCAGGCACATCATGCCGATCCCCATCGCGGCGACGGCGGCGCCCTTCGAGAAGGCGGAGGTGGCAATCATGTCGCGTTGGTTTCAGTCTGCCTGGTGCATTTCGACCAATCACGCGCGAGGTGTCAAGTTTTCCGCAAAGGATCCGAACGAGACGCTACATTCATCGTGTCTTCGCGCGATCTCCATTCGTGTTATTGTCCGCGCACACAGACTTTTGTGGGCGAAGTTCGATCCTGATTCGTCCCATTTTTCCTGGAGGTCGGTATCATGCGCACGCGTGTTGCCATTCTCATTGCCTCCGTTCTCCTCGTCGCTGTTGCCGGAATCCCGGCGAGCCGATTCCTGAGATCCATGAGTGCACGGCTCACGAGTGCCGATCGTGACACCGGCAACTGGCTCATGTACGGCAGAACCTACGACGACCATCGGTTCAGTCCGTTGACGCAGATCAACGAGCAGACGATCGGGAGACTCGGCTTGATGTGGAGTCGAGAACTCGGTACTACGCGCGGCCTGGAAGCAACGCCGATCGTGGAGAACGGCGTGATCTATACGACCGGATCGTGGAGCGTCGTATACGCGCTCGACGCAAGGACGGGAGCTGTTCGCTGGACCTATGACCCGGCAGTTTCTCGCACGCGCGCCCTCTTCATCTGTTGTGACGTCGTCAATCGAGGCGTCGCGTTGTATCGCGGGAAGGTCTACGTCGGCACACTCGACGGCCGGTTGATCGCGCTCGACGCGCAATCGGGAACGCCTGTATGGAGCGTGCTCACGGTGGACCCGATGCGGCCGTATGCGATAACCGGCTATCCGCGGATCGCCAGAGGCATGGTGATCATCGGCAACGCGGGTGCGGAGTACGGGGTTCGCGGGTACATCTCCGCATACGATGCGGAGACCGGGAAGATGGTCTGGCGCACGTATACGGTGCCGGGCGATCCGGCGCGCGGCTTCGAGTCGAAGGCGATGGAGCAAGCGGCGAAGACGTGGAGCGGTGACTGGTGGACCGTTGGCGGCGGCGGCACGGTGTGGGAAGGCATCGTCTACGATCCGTCGCTCGATCTTCTGTACTTTGGAACGGGTAACGCGACGGCCTGGTACCGCGACCTTCGCGGTAACCGTCCCAACGACAACCTGTACGCGGCGTCGATCCTCGCCGTGCACGCCGCCGATGGCGAGCTGGCCTGGTACTTCCAGGCCGTGCCTGGCGACAACTGGGACTACGACGCCACACAGCCGTTGTTACAGGCGGATCTCACGATCGGCGGGCAGCAGCGGAAGGTCATCATGCAGGCGTCGAAGAACGGATTCTTCTACGTCCTCGATCGTACGAATGGGGAGTTCATATCCGGCGCGCCGTTCGTGAGTGGGATTACCTGGGCATCCGGACTCGATGCGAAGACCGGGCGGCCGATCGAGTCTTCGACGGCCTATGCCGGACTCCAGCCGATCATCGTCTCGCCGGATCCTGACGGCGCGCACAACTGGTACCCGATGGCGTTCAATCCGGCCACCGGGCTGGTGTACCTGCCGGCCAAGGTCGGCACACACGCCCTTCATGCGCCTGATCCCCAATGGACATACAACGCCAAGCGCAACAATATCGGTGCCGATCGCCGCTACGAAGGGCCGCTACTCGACACACTGCGGTCGCTGCCGCCGCCGAGCGGCGAGCTGCTCGCCTGGGATCCGGTCGGGCAGCGTGCGGCATGGCGTGCGAGCTACCCAGTCGTCGAAGGGGGCGGTGTGCTCACTACGGCCGCGAACCTCGTGTTCCAGGGTCGCGCCGATGGCGTGCTGGCCGCGTACCGCGCGACCGATGGTCGGCAACTGTGGCAATTCGACGCGGGGACGGGCATCATGGCACCGCCCGTGACCTATTCGGTCGACGGGGTCCAGTTTGTGTCGCTGATGGTCGGCTGGGGCGGACCCGACGGTGGGTTCAACGCGCCGAACAGGGGCAAAGTCAAACCGGGGTATGGACGGATTCTGACATTCGCGCTCGGCGGGAATGCGACGCTCGCCGTTCGTCCGTTCGGCCACACCGAACCTCCCACGCCAGCCATCACGATGAATGCGTCACCTCAGACGATCCATGAAGGGAAGCTGCTGTACGGTGCAAACTGCATCTCGTGCCATGGCATGGACGTCGTTGCGGGCCCCCTGCCAGATCTTCGCTACGCAACCCGGACGGTGCATGAACAGTTCGAGGCCATTGTGCTCGACGGGGCGCGATCCTCGCGCGGCATGCCGTCATTCAGGGACCTCTTGACCTCTGATCAGGTGCGAGCGATCCAGGCGTACGTTCTCTCGCGCGCCAGCGAGGGAGCGAACGCGGCGTCGAAATAAATCCAACGCGCTCGTTTTACCTGGGCGGCCCGTAGCCCGCTTCTTTCCAGATCGCTTCGGCTTCGGGTGATGCGAGGTACTGGAGAAGCGCCTTCGCAACTGCGGGGTCGCTCGCGTGGGTGGAGACGAATCCCACAACCGGAACGGGCGTACTAATTGTCCGCGGCAGAACCCCGACGATGTCGTATTTGTCTTTCTCTGGAAGCATGTCGCTGAGCATGAGCATGCCGATATCGATGTCTCCATCTTCCAACCGCTTCGAAGTCTTGATGGCGTTATTGGTGGCCGACGGAGAGATGCCTTGGGCACCAGGGCCAAGTTCGACCTGACTCTTCGTGGCAACCTGGTCGGCGATACCGAGCTTGTTCAGCGCTTCCCACGGTCCCTGCCCTGCGACCGTGAAGTCGGGATCCTCATAGCCGATGCTTTTCGCCGCCAGGAGCGCCTTCTTGACTGCGGCGGGCGTGGAGATGTCGGGCTTCGGTCGGCCCTTTGGCACGCCGACAGCGGTGAGAATGCTCGCCACGAGTGTGGCGCTGCTGGGAACAATGGTCCCTGAGGCGATCGCTCCCGGGAAAGGCCCGATGATCAGCGAGACGTCAAGGCCCTGCCCTTTGGCAACCGTCCTTCTGGTCTCCGCACCATTGCCGTACGTCACGTTCACCTTGTGACCCGTCTTCGCCTCGAAGTTCGCGACAATCTTCGCGGTGGGCGCACGCATGGGACCGACAGCCAGCAGGGTAATCTCACCCTGGGCGCGCGCGCTCGTCCAACCGCCAAGCACAAGCACGATCACGAACATCGCTGAACATGCACGCTTCGTGTTCTTCATGGATGGCTCCGACTTGGTACTTTGCCCGCCGGAATGATCGTTCCGCCGGGAATGATCTCACAAGGGAAGGGAGGGATCCACCGCTAATGATAAAGATGGCGGGCGGCGCAGGCGTCCGCCTCATAGCCGCCAGGCGTACTGCATCTTGACGAGGAGCTGATTCGAGTCGAGTTGCCAACGATCGGCGAACGAACGGATGTTGTGGTTGTAGACGATGAAGAGATCCGCGACCGGCCGGAATGTCCAGCGGAGCCGCGTATTGGTGCCCAGCGACCGGCTGTCTGTGTCGTACTGCACGTAGCTCGCTATTGAGAGATCGGGCGAGAGATTGACGCGCAGGCGGTTCCCGATCACCGTCTGCGTGAACCGGCCGCTCGCGAGCCGCCCGATGTCGCGCTCACCTGATAATTCAACGGTGAGCAGCGGCGTCGGGTTCCAGGTGCCCGTCCACTGGTATTGATCGAGGTTGCCGTTGTAGAACCCGCCGAACCACCACGTGAGCTGCGTGTAGAACCGGCGCTTCTGCGCCGTGCCCGCCTCGAGACGGTAGCGCCTCCACTGGTACGACCCGGGGGGAATTGCCACGCCGCGCGCGACGCCGAACGGCGCGACGAGCCTTTCTCCCGTTGGGTTTGCGTTGAACTCGGCACGATCGCCGCTGCGGAATCG
>Ga0209515_10001622_pt1 | contig 37025 bp, 42 predicted proteins | sample Subgroupgradi54m_FD_187454 | JGI IMG/M metagenome (GOLD analysis project Ga0209515, IMG submission 187454) | Subsurface groundwater microbial communities from S. Glens Falls, New York, USA - GMW60B uncontaminated upgradient, 5.4 m (SPAdes)... ... | reverse complement strand
ATCCGTTATCGAAAGCCAAAGAAGTAACAAAGATTATCAGTAAGATATGCAGTCGCAATAAAAGCTAGTAGAACATGACAATGCCAAACGCAAAGAAAAATATATTTGAGTCCAATAACTCTAAATGGCCATCTTTATTATTAACTACATGCCAACGCATCTCTGCGTTTGGCACGGAAAGTTGATATACTGGGTATGCCTGGAAAAGCAATCAACGTCCCAGAATCTAAAACGGTTAGTTTTGAAAACTTTTTAATCGAAAAAGAGTTTTTAACTAAAGACAATTTAATTAAGGCCCGAGCCGAGAGCACCACGGCTCACCGCAATTTCTACGATTATTTGTTGAGCGAACGGTATCTCTCCGAAGAAGATTTAACCCGAGCTCGAGGCCTTTTTTTTAATCTGCCGTATGTGGACCTGAGAAATTTGGCTATCCCGAAAGAGCTTTTGGATATCGCTTCCAAGGAAACCGTTATTAATTATAAATTCGCGCCGTTTGAGTTAGCTGGCAATGTTTTGAAGGTGGCTTTGACTGACCCGACCAATCTGGCCGCGCTTGAGGCCTTAGAGTTTTTGTCTCAAAAGAGTAAATATCGACTGGAATTATACATAGCTTCGTTTTCCAGTTTCCAAGTGGCCATCCGCCGATCCGGCAACATTACCAAAGAAGTCAGCACAGCTTTGGAAGAGGTGGTGGAAACGGAAGCCGCGGAGGAGGAAAAAAAGCAAGATAAACCGCAGGAGCAGGTGGAGCATAAAATCGTCGATGAGGCTCCGATTTCTAAAATCGTGGATGTGATTATTCGCCACGCGATTGAAGCCAGGGCAAGCGACATTCATATCGAACCCTCGGAAGAGGATTTGCGTGTCCGGTACCGCATTGACGGGATCTTGCATAGCTCCTTGATCCTGCCCAAATCCGTGCATATGGCGATTATTTCCCGGGTTAAAATTTTGTCCAATCTCAAAATTGACGAACAGCGCTTGCCCCAGGATGGTCGGTTCCATATTGATTTGGAAGGCAAGCCAATTGATTTTCGCGTTTCGACTTTTCCGACTGTGGTGGGCGAGAAGGTCGTACTCCGTATTTTGGATAAATCTACGGGCGCGCCAACTCTGGATGAATTAGGCATCAGCGGGCATCGGCTTCAGATCGTGCAAGACGCGATTAAGAAGCCGCACGGCATGTTTTTAATGACCGGGCCCACAGGCTCAGGTAAGTCAACGACTTTGTACGCGATTTTAAGTATGCTGAATAAGCCGGGGGTTAACATCGTGACGTTGGAAGATCCGGTAGAATATTTTATTGACGGCGTGAATCAAGCTCAGATCCGGCCGGAGATTGGTCTGACTTTTGCTTCGGGCTTAAGATCAATTTTGCGCCAAGACCCCAACATTATTATGGTTGGAGAAATTCGCGATCGGGAAACCGCGGAACTCGCGGTCAATTCGGCCTTGACCGGCCATTTGGTTTTTTCAACTCTACACACCAACAGCGCCAGTGGCGCAATTCCTCGGCTCATGGATATGGGCATTGAACCGTTTTTGTTAACCGCCTCTTTGAATTTGTTGGCGGCCCAGCGTTTAGTCCGCCGAATCTGTGACAAGTGTAAGGCCCAAGCTAAGCCCACGGCCGCGATTGAAGCAATTATCCGACAGGAAATTGCCACGGTTGATAAGTCAGAGCTGGAAGGAATTGATATGACCAATATCAAAGTCTATGTTGGCCGCGGTTGTCCCATTTGCGGCAATACCGGATACAAGGGCCGGGTTGGTATTTATGAAACCCTGGCAATAAGTAAGCCGATCCAGGACATGATCAACGATCGACAGCCCGCGGTCAAGATCGAGGAATTTGCCATCAAAGAAGAAAAATTGATTTTAATGCGTCAGGATGGAATTATTAAGGCTTTGCGTGGGGAAACCACGGTGGAAGAAGTCGTGCGCGCCACCAAAGAATAATATGCCCAGTAATACAACTTTCCGCATGTTCTACTGGTAATCCGTTATCGAAAGCCAAAGAATTAACAAAAATTATCAGTAAGATATGCAGTCGCAATAAAAGCTAGTAGAACATGACAATGCCAAACGCAAAGAAAAATATTTTTAAATATAATAATTCTATATTGTCATCTTTATTATTAACTACATGCCAACTCATCTCTGCGTTTGGCACGGAAAGTTGATATACTGGGTATGATTAAAATTTTGCTGGCTCATTCTGACCCAAAACTTATTGATTTGTACAAGCCTTTTTTAAGCCGGCACTTCGAAGTCGATTCAGCCAGTCAAGGATTAGCCGCCTTGCGTAAAATTCAAGTCACGTCACCTAGTTTGATTGTCTCCGACTATCATCTGCCCTTACTTTCAGGACTAACACTGTTGAAGTTCGTGCGGAACCATTCGGTCTTGGGCGCCATTCCGTTTATGTTTCTCACCAATCATTCCAATCCCCATCAAGCCTTAAGTTTTGGAGCCAATGATTGGCTGGCTCCCAATACCACCACTCCGAATTTGTTAGTTGAAAAAATTTATCATCAATTAAAATTGAATCGTTATGCCCAGTAATACAACTTCCCGCGTGTTATTTTGTTTATGTTTTTTTGAGAGTTTAACAAACAGCAAGATATAGTCTAGTTTATCCAGATAGTTTAATTAAAGTATACAAAAGAACACGAAAATACCAAACGCCGAAAAATATTTAAATCAACCATTTGCCGAAGATCGTTAGGTTTAAAATTATTAAAGTGCCACTGCCAGTCGGCGTTTGGCACGGGAAGTTGATATACTGGGTATGGTTTATAAGTCAATTGAACTAGAGATTAACAATTTGCTAATGCTGATGCTCCAGCGCGGAGCTTCGGATTTACATTTGACGGCTGGTAAGCCGCCGGCTTTGCGCATTGATAATCAATTAACCGAACTGAAAGACTACGAAGTGCTCTCTGGCAATTCGATTGCGGCCTTAGTCGATGTTTTGCTCGATTCCGAAGAGAAGAAAAAAGAATTTCGGGCGAGCAAAGAATTAGATTTCTCCTTTTCATTTAAGGACAATGTCCGATTTCGCGTCAATGCTTATTACCAAAAAGGTTATCCGGCCGCGGCCCTGCGCTTGATTCCCAACAAAATCAAAACCATTGAAGAATTAAATCTACCGATACAGCTCAAGAATTTAATTAACTATAAACAAGGTTTGGTTTTGATGGTCGGTCCCACGGGCCACGGCAAGTCCACGACCTTGGCCGCGCTGATTGATTTGATTAACCATACCCGAATGGATAATATTGTCACGATTGAAGACCCGATTGAATATGTGTACGTCCAAGACAAATCATTGGTCAACCAGCGCGAGGTCGGATTTGACACGTTGTCGTTTGCCAAGGCCCTGCGCTCGGTGCTCCGCGAAGACGCTGATGTGGTTTTGGTGGGTGAGATGCGCGATTTGGAATCAATCGCCACGACGATTACCGTGGCGGAAACCGGACACTTGGTTTTTGCCACTCTGCATACCAATAACGCCGCCCAAACCATTGATCGGATCATTGATGTTTTTCCGGCCTATCAGCAATCCCAAATCCGTAGCCAAATGGCTAATATTTTAGTGGGGGTGGTCTCTCAGCGGCTATTGCCAAGAATTGGCGGCGGCCGGGTTCCGGCTGTGGAAATTATGATGACCAACACGGCCGTGGCTAATGTTATCCGCGAAAACAAGACTTATGAACTACCCAATATCATTCATACTTCGGCCGCTTCCGGTATGTCGTCCCTGGATCATAACTTGGCTCAGCTAGTTAAGAATAATTTAGTTAAGCTCGAGGACGCCTTGCCTTACGTGACGGATCATGATGTTTTTGAAGGATTATTAAGGTAATAAAATGGAATTTAGCTATCAAGCCCGGGACAATGCCGGAAAATTAAAGACAGGAACCGTGGAGGCGGCCACTGAGGCCAATGCATACGAAATTCTGCAGCAGCATGGCTTGATTGTCATTAAGATTTTGCCCAGCGGCAAGGTTAATATTTTTGAACGAGTCAAATTTTTTGAGCATGTCTCGCCCAAAGATCTAGTTTTGTTTTCCAGGCAATTATCCACATTGATTAATGCCAAGGTGCCAATCATCCAGGCGTTGACGATTTTACAAACGCAAGTTTCTTCCAAAAAACTACAGTCAGTCATCGGGGAGATTACCCAACATATTGAGTCCGGGGACAGTTTGTCTTCCGCCATTGCCCGTTACCCCAAAATCTTTTCTAATTTATACATCAATTTGGTTCGTTCGGGTGAATTGTCCGGAACCATGGACGAGGCTTTGGGCTACCTGGCGGTACAATTGGAGAAAGATTATGATCTGCGCTCGAAGGTTATAGGCGCTTTGACTTATCCGATTTTTATTGTCAGTGCTTTATTTATTGTTGGATTTCTCATGTTTATTTACGTCTTGCCGCCGTTGATCTCTGTCTTACGCGAGGCCGCGGTTGATTTGCCGTTTACCACCAAAATATTAATCGTGGTCACTAATTTTATCCAAGGTTACTGGTGGGTGGTATTGGTTCTGTTGCTAGGAATAGGAATCGCTTACCGCTTTTACAGTAAAACCGCATCCGGGCAATACATGATTGATAACATTAAAATTAGGACTCCGATTTTCGGCAGTTTGTTTCAAAAAATTTATATGGCCCGCTTTGCCCGCAATCTCGCGACCTTGGTCGCGGGCGGGATTCCGATTGTCAAAGCCTTGGAAGCTGTGGCTGACATTGTGGGCAATGAGGTTTATAAGGAAATTATTTTGGATGCCTCCCAGCAGGTCCGCAATGGCAAAAGCATTGCTTCAGCCCTAACCGCGCGTCAGGAAATTCCGCCGATTGTCTCCCAGATGACCCAAATCGGCGAGTCAACTGGCCGTTTGCAGGAGATTCTCGATAAATTGGCTATTTTTTACGAAAAAGAAGTCGAAGGGGTCTTGCAGATCCTGACTACACTCATGGAACCGATTATAATGATGATTTTGGGCTTGGCCGTAGCGATCATGGTTGCAGGAATTTTATTGCCGATATATAATTTAGCCAGCGCTGCTTAATATGTCAGTGAGACAAAAATTAACATATAAAGACGGAAGGGGGTGAATTTATGAGGAATTTTATTAGCAGAAAACAAAAGGGCTTCACCCTTATTGAATTGTTGGTAGTCATAGCTATTATCGGCATTTTGGCCGCGGTGGTTTTGGTTTCTCTGAACTCCGCCCGACAAAAGGCTCGCGATGCCAGACGGTTAGGCGATGTCAGACAAGCCATGACCGCTCTCGAACTCTACTTTAACGATAACAGTGCTTACCCGAACGCTTCCGCTTCCGGCTCTTGCGCAGGCGGCAACGCCTTAGTTTGTCCAACCGGCGGCAGTCCCGCTTTCAGCACCTACTTAGCCAATTGGCCGGCGGCACCAACGCCCGCCGAAACAGGTTGTACGTCCGCGAACAACAAGTATGAGTATACTCACGGTACGAGTCCGGAAACTTACACGATTGGTTTCTGTTTGGGTGCAGCCACCGGTGGTTATGCCGCAGGTGTGCGCTCCGCAACTCCTTCCGGTATTAATTGAGGTCACTTGCTTTCCCTCCAAAACTTTGGAGGGAATCAAGTGCACTTAAACCAGGTAGTAGAAGTTCGATATCTGTTTTGCTTCGCAAAACAGATATAAAATCAGAGAATAGATTAATAATTCACTATTGCCTAAATTAGATTATCAAATGAGATTCATACTGACTATTATCGAACTTGTCACTACCTGGTAAATCCAAAATGAAAAATTTCAAGGATTATATCAGAGTCGAGATGTTAATTTTGTTTGTTATTATAGGGCTTGCAATTATTACAGTCTCCTGGTCTTATGTAACAGCCCGAGTCCAGGCGAGAGACGAGCAACGCTTAATCGATATTGGCCTAATACAGAAAGCTTTAACAATATATTTTACTGAAAACGGTTTTTATCCTTACGCTGGCATTATCGATGAGCCCCGTGGCATGGATAATTACTTGCAACCCTGGCCGACCCCTCCGCCCTCTGATGGCAGTTGCTCCGCGATACAGAACCGCTATGTCTATGCCCAAAAATCCAATGGCTCAGATTACTCACTCAGCTTTTGTCTCGGCCGACAGACGAACGGATTGTCAGCTGGAGAACACGTATTGAGTTTAAAAGGAATACAATGATATGAAAAATAAAAATTTGGGATTTACGTTGATCGAGTTATTAGTTGTGGTGGCGATTATTGGTTTGTTGGTGTCAGTCATCACGGTGTCGTTAGGCAATGCCCGGCTTAAGTCCCGCGACGCCCGCCGACTGTCAGATACCCAACAAATCAAATCTGGGCTAGATATTTATTATAATATAGGTTCAGGTTATCCAGACACAGCTTCCTGGAATGCGGCCCAAAGTGCCAATGGACAACTCGTGTGCTCGGGCACTCCAGCCTTAAAAGTCCCACAAGACCCCATCAACAAGGGTAATCCGGCTTATGCCTATACTTATACTCAAGGTGGCAGTAGCGGCAATGGTTGTGGTAGCACAGTTTACAGTGATTACAAAATACAGTTTCAAACAGAAGGCGCCACAGGCATTGGACCGGCCGGGACTTATTGGCTTTCGGCTTCCAAGGGCATTACCAGTTCTGATCCTTTCTAAATGGCCATCGCTATAGTCATCGTTGCGGGTCTCATAATTGGCAGTTTTCTTAATGCTGTGATTTTTCGCCTCCATACGGGGCGATCTTTTATTTCCGGCCGATCCGAGTGTCCCCATTGCGGCCACGTTTTGGTACCTTGGGATTTAATTCCTATTTTTAGCTTCGCCTATTTACACGGACGTTGCCGGTATTGTCAGGAAAAAATCTCACTTCAGTATCCTTTAGTCGAACTAATTACTACTTTAGTATTCTTGTTGGCTTTTATCTATCATCTATCATCTATCACCTATTTTTTTGCTTGCTTTCTGATTGTCATCGCAGTGTATGACCTCAAGCACTATTTAATTTTGGATAAAGTTGTGGTTCCTGTATTGGGTTTAGTAATTTTGCATAATCTTTTTTTAGGTTGGCATGCTTTGGGTTTTGGATTGCTGTCAGGGTTTGGTATCGCGGGATTTTTTTTAATTCAATATTTAATTTCACGCGGTCGCTGGATTGGGTTCGGAGATGTCAAACTGGGCTTGCTTTTGGGCAATCTGGCTGGTTGGCCGGCCAGCTTGCTTGTCTTGTTGATCGCATATTTTTCGGGAGCGATTGTCGGCGTCGTTTTAATCATATCCGGCCATAAGCGCTTGGGTTCAAAGTTGCCTTTTGGTCTATTCTTAAGCTTTTCTGCTATAATAGTTATGCTTTTTGGTAACCCAATTATTACCTGGTATTTTAAGCTTATTGGACTTTAGAACACTTGACAAAAGAGGGGGTCGAGTACTAAAATATTACTAGTATGAAAATAGGTATTATTTCGAAACCAAATCAGAAGGGGCAGGTTGTTATTCCAAAGTCTATCCGGGATACTTTGGGCATTACACAAGATACGTCTCTTAATATTGTTTTGAGAGGGAATGGCCTTTATATTTATCCGATTGATGAAGTCAAAGGCCTCTTTGACGATGCTCAATCTTATGCCAGCATTTTAAGGAAAACTCAGGGCAGTTGGGGTGAGGAATCTCCCGAAGAGAAAGCGAGGAATAAGGCTCATAGAGATTTAGAACTTAAGGCTTCAAAACTAAGAAAGCAACAATGGTAGTTTTGGACACCAGTGTAATAATTGACCATCTTCGGCAAAAAAGCCGGCATGATTCGATTTTTGTCCGCTTGGCGGAAAATATTTCTCGAGGCGATTTGGCGATTTCTATGGTTACAGTCCAAGAATTGTACGAAGGTCAGAGCACCAAAGAGCAAGAAGAAGAAAATTTTTTATTGGCAACCATTGGGTCCCTCAAAATTTTGCCATACACTTATGAAGTAGCGGAGCTAGCCGGCAGGTTGTCTAGGGATAACCCGAATCCTTTAGAATTTCCCGACGCGGCCATTGCGGCCACCGCTCTTGTCAACAACGCCAGCGTCGCAACATTGAATAAAAAAGATTTTTCTCAAATACCAAATTTAGAACTGTTTGATATAGTATAAAAAATTGACCTAATTTTTTATAAATAATGACTAATGACAAAAGAGTTAAAAATTTTCGACTTGGTTTTACCCTGATTGAGATGCTCATTGTGATTGCGATTATTTCGACAATCGCCGGCGTCAGCGTGTCTAATTTCCGAGCCGCGGAAAAACAAAAACGGGCCGCGATCGCCGTTGACAGTGTGGTCAACTCGATTCGTAATGCCCAAAATTTTACTCTCACTGGCAAGAGCACGAACAACGCCAACGCCGCGTGCCGCGTGCCGCAGTATTACTTTGTGACCTTTAGCTATTCCAACAGCTACACTTTGTCAGCATTTAACAATTGCAATACCACGGATCAAATTGAAACCTATACACTACCGGTTAATACCCAGATCAAAGCCAGCGGGCTCAGTTTGGGAGTACTTATTGGTAATACCAATTTGGTGATGGCTTTTTATCCTCCCTTTGGGACCATGAAGGCGGCGCTGGATAATGCCGTGTATAGTACTTTTACTACGGCCCAAATTATTGTCCAAACCATTGATGGATCAGCCTCTAAGACCGTGCAAGTTGACGGTGTCTCAGGAAGGATCGGGGAATAACTTCTCATGCTGATTGTAATTAAAGTCGGTACCAACGTACTGACTGACAATTCATACCAAATTCAGGATCAGAAAATTTCCCAATTAGTAGACCAGATCGCTGAATTAATGAAATCCGGACATCAGGTTGTCTTGGTTAGTTCCGGCGCTGTCGGGTCTGGCCGGGAAAAAATTTTTGATCTCAAGTCTGCTCAAAGCCGACAAGTTTGGGCGGCCATCGGCCAACCGCTACTCATGAATCGGTATAATTTTTTTGCGCAAAAGAAAGGTCTGACCATTGCTCAGTGTTTGGTACTGCGACATGATTTTAGTGAGAAAGAACGATATAATAATTTTATATCAACTTTGAAAGGATTGCTTGATGCCAATGTTTTGGCTATCATCAACGAGAATGATGTTATGGCCACGGGTGATTTGACTGTCGGGGATAATGATCTGTTGTCGGCCATGGTCGCGGTGGCAATAAACGCCGACAAGTTGGTTTTATTGACTAATCAAACAGGATTGTATAATTCAAACCCGGATTTGGATCCAAGTGCTAAATTAATTGACAAGGTTGACAATGTGGACTTTGAATTGGAAAAATTTTGCTCGGACCAAGCATCCAGTGGTGGCCGGGGCGGGATGCTCAGTAAAGTTCGCGCGGCTAAGCATGCGGTCCACGCCGGAATTGAGACATATATTATCGACGGCCGAGAGCGTAATGCCTTAACTCAATTAATTGCCGGCAAAAAAATCGGGACGCGTGTTTTGGCTAAGCGTCTAGGCTCTGTTAGCGATCAAAAACGCTGGCTCATGTCGGCCAAAGGCTTTGGTCAAATTATTATTGACGACGGAGCGGTGGCGGCGTTGCAGAAAAATAAAAGCTTGTTGTTTCCAGGTGTCATCAAAGTGTCCGGGATATTTGATAAAGGCGAGATAGTCGAGGTCATGGGCAAAAAGGGCAATGCGGTGGCATATGGTAAAGTTAATTTTGCCAGCTTGAAACTCAATGATCTATTGGTTCAGAAAAAACAAACTGCCAGCAAGTTTATTTTGGACAAAGAAGTAATTCATCGGGATTTTTTAGTCAGACTGTTATGAAAATTACAATCATTGGATACGGCAACATGGGCCAAGCATTTAAGGCTTTTCTGACAAGCAATTTAAAGCATTGGCAGATTTTTGTCATTGATCGTAAGTTAAAACGTGATTCCAAAATTGCCCTAACACAATTTTCCACGTCAGATTTTGTAATCCTGGCGGTCAAACCCCAGGATCTAGCTGAAGTAGCCAGTCAGATTTCCGGCCGGATCGGCCGTGATTCAATTCTAGTTTCTGTGGCCGCGGGAATTACCATTACCAAACTGGCTCATCTTTTTCTACATAAAAAAATTGTCCGGTGCATGCCCAATATGGCGATCACTTATGGACAAGGAATTATGGCCTGGTCGGCTCGCGGTTTAAGTTCGAAAGAAAAAGCTAAAGTCAGAATTTTATTTAAGGCCGTGGCCAATAACTTTGAAGTAGCTGAGGAGGAATTGATCGATGTGGTCACTGCGATTAGCGGTAGCGGCCCAGCATATTTTTTTCTTCTGTGCGATTCACTTCGCCAAACGGCTATAAGTTTGGGGCTGAATCATCAGCAGGCAGATTTATTGGTTGCCAAAACTTTTTTTGGAGCCGCGGCAATCAAGCAGGGGAATTCAAAGGCATCGTACCAAGAGTTAATTAAAAAAATCGCATCGAAGAAAGGCACGACAGAAGCGGCTTTGAAATATTTTTCTAAACATAATTTTGCGCGAACCGTTCAGAATGCTGTGCGAGCCGCTTTTAACAGAGCCCGAGAGATAAACCATGGAAAAATTGACTAAACAACTACATCAAACGAAACAAGCCAGTCGGAGGCTGGCAGAAACCCCCGCTAAGATTCGCAACCGACTGATTGTTGATTTCGGCCGGGCAATGGTTAAAAATCAGTCTCAAATTCTGCGGGCCAATCGCAGAGATCTTTTGAAATTCCAAGGGGATTTGGCTATGCGAGAAAGATTGGAGCTCAATCCAGGTAAGATTAAGTCCATTGTCCAAGGCCTAGGCCAAGTTGTCACTCTTCCGGATCCAATCGGGCAAGTGTTGGAAACCAAAAAATTAGCGAATCATTTATTGTTCAAAAAAATCTCAGTGCCACTGGGGGTAGTGGCCGTGATTTACGAGTCTCGCCCCAATGTCACAGTTGATTTAGCCGCTCTGGCCATCAAGTCCGGCAATGCTCTAGTTTTGAAGGGCGGTAAGGAAAGTTTTGAGACTAATCGGGTATTAGTTTCGATTATGAGGAAAGTTTTAATGCGCCTCGGCTTGCCCGGACAACTTTTGTTATTGGTTAATCCTGAAAGTGACTGGACAAAGGTTTTACTTAATGCTCATGGTCTCCTTGATGTGATTATTCCTCGGGGCGGTGCGGGATTGATTGAGTTTGTCAGGAAAAACGCCACCATACCAGTGATCGAAACTGGCGCTGGAGTGTGCCATACTTTTGTGGATGAAAATTATGATGTCAAGCGCGCTGTGAGTATAATTGTCAATGCTAAAACTCAACGTCCCTCGGTTTGCAATTCTTTGGACACCTTGGTTGTACATAAGAAAATTTTAGAACCCTTAATGAAGGAGCTGGCTCCACATTTAGCAGATCGTCAAGTTGAGATTTTGGCTGACGCACGATCTTTTAAGGCACTGGCTGTTCTTTACCCCCAGCAATTACTCCACCATGCCCAAGCCGCGGATTTTGGTCATGAATTTTTGAGTTTGAAACTCGCGATTAAAACTGTGGATGATTTTCAGCAAGGGTTAGAGTTTGTTCAAACACATACCTCTGGTCATTCGGAAGCTATCTTGACCCAGAACACGAAGCACGCCAAGCAGTTCTGTGATTCTGTGGACGCGGCCGTGGTTTACGTCAATGCCTCCACGCGGTTTACCGATGGTGGGAAATTTGGCATGGGCGCAGAAGTTGGCGTGAGCACGCAAAAACTCCATGTTCGGGGCCCGATGGGAGCCCAAGCTTTGACCAGTTATAAGTGGCAGGTGTGGGGCAGTGGACAAGTCCGGAAGTGAGACAAAAATAGGACTAGTTTGACTGAATAGTCATTATTGCCTATGCTGTAGTGTACTACATGAACTGATTCATACGGTAGATTTACAACCCGTTTGGAGGATTTTAAGCGGAAATAAAACCTCGAAAAGGAGGCTTTGTCATGACTGAAGTGAAGACCGTTCTGTCTGGTATTCGAGCTACTGGCAAATTGCATCTAGGCAATTACCTGGGTGCGTTGGTACGCTTCGCTCGGATGTCCCAGGATCCGCAGTACCGCTGCCTGTTCTTCGTGGCAGACATGCATACGCTCACAACGCTCAAGGAAGCGGAACAAATCAAAGAGCACTTGCCCAACATTGTACTCGACTACTTAGCCGCAGGAGTTGACCCCAATCGGGCAATCATCTACGTTCAGTCAAGCATTCCGCAAGTCGCCGAACTCGCGTGGTATCTGAGTTGCCTCATCCCAGTCACATACCTGGAAGGGTTACCGACTTACAAGGACAAAAAGGAAAAGCACCCAGACGACATCAATGCCGGACTATTCAACTATCCCGTGCTGATGGCCGCAGACATCCTTGGCCCTCGTGCTGATCTGGTACCAGTCGGCAAGGATCAGAAACCCCATCTTGAGTTGACTGCTGATGTTGCGAGAAAGTTCAACCGTCTGTACGGCGATTTTTTTCCAGTCCCAGATGCTCTCTCCCACGAAATGGTGCTTATCCCCGGTCTTTCTGCCATGGACGAGCGCGGCGATTTCGGAAAGATGGGCAAAAGCGAAGGGAACACTATCAACCTGTCTAACACACCCGATGAGACTTGGGAAAAAATTCGAGTAGCGCCGACTGACCCGAAACGAGTCCGGCGGGCCGACGCTGGCACACCGGAACACTGTTCAATCTTCGCTCTGCACCAACACGTCAGTGCAGGTGATCAAATCAATTGGTCGAGAGAAGGATGTTTGACTGCTGCGATCGGTTGCATCGAATGCAAGCGAGTCTTGGCTGACGGCATCAATAACATGTTGGCCGATTTTCGCGCACGGCGTCAGGAACTAGCAGCACAGCCCAACCTCGAGCTGGATCCAAAAATTCCCTCTTGTCATCACAAAAATATATTTCACGACCAGGGAATAGCTTTTGGACGAATTGAAATGCTTTGAGATCAGACTTGGACAGTCCCCCCATCTCCTGTACCCCAATAATCCGGGAGAAACAGGTTTCAAGCCCGACGTAACGAAGCACCTGACGAGCGTAGGCTGAGGCATTGTTTGTAAAAACGACTTTCTCGGCTTGGATATTCTCTAACCCTCGTTTACGTACTAAATCTGGACTCACCAGCTGACATTGACCCAAGTCAATCTTGAGAAATGTTGCGTCAACCGTTTTGTTGAAATCAAGCCCATGATCTCGACATAATGCAAAGAGTGTTGCGGTAACAGCTTTCTTGTTTTTTAAAGCCAATATTAGCTGTTGCCTGCTCGTCTCGTCAATCCCCGGCATGCTCAGAATAAAGGCTAGCAAAAGATCAACGAATTGGCTGTAGGCCGCCCCATCATCATAGAGGGTTCCATCGTTGTCGAATAACCAAAGATCTGACATCTCCTCCTCCTTGAAAATTTCGTATTATTGTACACCTTCTTGGACAAAAAAACATACGAAATATTGTAAACTTCCAAGCTATTCCCTTTATCTACTTGCGCATAACTGTTTGACTCTCTTTAATAAAATCCTTTGGTTGTAATTTTTTATATTAACCTGTTTTTTTACTTTAGAACCTTCTTTCAAAGAAGTGCTCACTATCACCCCATTGGCATATTTAAGGAGGCGCCTGATATTGCGCGCACTTGCCCCGCTGCCGACAAAAATAGGAAAATCGCCGACAATTTGCCTAACTTTTTTCAGATGCATAAGATCAGGTTCCTGGCCGGTCCAGTTGCCGGTTAAAATAAGCGCGTCCGATCCATTTTTGATAGCAAGTTGAGCGGATTTAATTAAAGAATTTTTGGACAATAGGACTGAATGCTTAACGTGAATGTCCGTAAAAAGGGCGACATTCTCAGCTTTGATTTGCCTGCGAAACTTAAGCACTTCCGCGGGTTTGCCTTGGATAATTCCATAGTCGGTTTTTACCCGGTCAACAAATACTGGGATTCGTATAAATTGAGCGTTTATCTTTTTGGCTATTAAAAGACCGTTCTTAAAATCATTCCAAAGAAGACTTACGCCTATTGGTAGTTTGTTTCCTTTCTGTAGTTGTAATCCAAGATAGGTCATATCTTTGGCGATTTGAGGAGTTACAAATTCAGTATGAGGAATATCATAATTATTTTCGATAATAACACCATCGACCCCGCCATTAACAAAAGATTGCAGATCTTTTTTCGCATTTGCTAATGCTATTTCGAATCCTGGAAAACCAGGATAGCCGGGAAGTGGAGGGAAATGAATTGCGCCAATAATAACTTTCCGATTTTTATGAAAAATTTTGGTAAAGTTTTTGTTCATGAAATCTCGATTAATTATAATTTTACTTTATTGATTTTCATGCTTCTAACAAATTTTTGAACCCTAAGAGGTAAGTTTTTAGATTTATGAAACTGCTCGATTATTTTTATCAATCGGCTTCCCATAATTACCCCGTCGGCTCCGAATTTTACAAGATCGGTTATTTGTTCTTTGTTCGCGACTCCAAAACCCACAGATACCGGCAATTCGGTAGATTTTTTTACCCGTCTGATAAGCGCTCTAAGATCAGCCGAAAAAGAATTCCTCACACCGGTAGTCCCCAAGACTGAAACTAGATAAATATATCCTTGGGCGTACTTTAAAATATTACTCAATCGTTGCTTTGTAGTAGTATGAGTCACTAGAAATATTTGATTGATTTGATATTTTTTAGCGACAGCAACAAATTCCTTGGCTTCTTCAAAAGGCAAATCCGGGATAAGAATCCCGTCAATTCCTGATTTTTCCGCGTCTTTATAAAACTGATCCAGGCCTCGCTGTATTACCAAATTAGCATAAACCAAAACCGTAATTGGCACTTGACTGATTTCTCTTATTCTTCTAATAAACTCAAAACCACGATCAGTATTCATGCCAGACGATAAAGCTCTGGCGTCGGCAGCCTGAATTACGGGCCCGTCTGCCAAAGGGTCAGAATAAGGAAAACCAAGTTCTAACAAATCCGCATATGGTAAAATTTTCCTGGCAATCTCAAAGCTAATCTTAGAATTCGGATCTCCCGCGACCAAAAAAGGCATGAAAGCGACCTTACCGCTTAATTTTAGTTCAAAAAATTTATGATCAATTCTATTCATAAAGTTCTTTCACCGTTTCCAAATCTTTATCTCCGCGCCCGGAAAGATTAATAATGATTAATTGATTCTTGGGGATTTTTTTCGCTAACTGAAAAACATAAGCCACGGCGTGCGCTGATTCTAAGGCTGGAATAATTCCTTCTAGTTGAGACAGATTGTGAAAAGCTTCCAGTGCCTGTTGGTCAGTAACAAAACTATATTTAATGCGACCAAGTCCTCGCAAAAAACTGTGTTCTGGGCCAACGCTGGGATAATCAAGACCGGCAGAAACGCTGTGGGTAGTTAAGATTTGGCCAAACTCGTCTTGCAGTAAAAATGATTTTGTGCCGTGCAAGATTCCTAACCGGCCGCCAAAAAACCGCGCCGCGTGCTTGCCGCTTTTAATTCCTAACCCTCCTGCTTCTACTCCAATCATCTTAACCTTTGCGTCACTAAGAAATTGATAAAACAAACCTAAAGAATTGCTTCCACCTCCCACGCAAGCAATTAAATAATCCGGCAACCGCCCCGCCACCCGAAGAATTTGTGCCCGCGCTTCTTTTCCTATCACTTTTTGAAAATCACGAACGATACTCGGATATGGATGCGGGCCCAACGCGGATCCTAATAGATAATGAGTAGTTTTAATATTAGCCACCCAATCGCGAATCGCTTCGTTAATAGCATCCTTGAGCGTCTGACTGCCAGATAAGACCGGGACGACTTTCGCGCCAAGCAGTTTCATGCGAATTACATTTGGCTTTTGACGCTCTATATCAACCCGGCCCATGTATACGACGCATTCCAATCCAAGCTTGGCCGCGGCCGCCGCAGTCGCTACGCCATGCTGTCCGGCACCAGTTTCGGCAATTATCCTTTTCTTACCCATAAATTTAGCCAGCAGGGCTTGGCCTAGGGCATTATTAATTTTATGTGCGCCGGTGTGAGCCAAATCTTCTCGTTTCAGATAAATTTCCTGTGACAATTTTTCCGATAATCTTTGGGCAAAATATAACGGCGTGGGACGGCCTACAAATTCCCTAAGTAAACGCGCAAATTCTGTTTGGGCTTTTTTATTCTTCTTAAACTTTTTGTATGCCTGCTCAGTATCGGTTAACGCCTGCATGAGAGTCTCCGGCACAAACTGCCCGCCAAATTCTCCAAAATATCCTTTTTTCATAATTTTAATTCCATAATTTTTTTTAGCGGATCAGATTCTTTTACTATGGAAGACCCGACTAAAATTCCGCGTACCCCTGTACTTTTTAAATGTCTTACATCAGCTCCAGAATTTATTCCAGATTCACTAATGATGATTATATTATTAGGAATTAACCGCGCTAACCTTTCGGTTGTTGCAAGATCAATTTTCATGGTCATTAGATCACGATTATTAATTCCGATTATGTCTGCCTTGCATTCAACTGCTTTCGTAAGTTCATGTTCGTTATGTACCTCGACTAGCGCACTTAGTTTCAAACTTTTTCCAATATTTATAAAATCGACTAGCTGTTTTTTGGTTAATACCGATGCTATCAGTAAAAAAGCATCCGCCTCCGCTAAAAAAGTTTCGTAGATTTGATATTCATCTAAAATAAAATCTTTCCTTAAGACTGGCTGCGAAGCTATTTTCTTAACTTCCTTTACAAACTCAAGTTTCCCATGGAAGTATTTTTTTTCTGTTAAAACTGAAATCGCATCTGCTGGGCTATCTGCGTAAATTTTTGCCAAATCAATATGTGATAGTTCTGTTAATCTACCGTGAGACGGAGAGGCAAGCTTGATTTCGGCAATCAGCTTTATGGAATCATGATCTGCAAAAGTCCCGGCAAAATCACGAGGAGAGTATTTTCTTTGCATCTCAAAAACTTCTCTCTTGATTCGTTCCAAATTTTTGAATTTCTTTAGCTCTAACAGTTCCCCTCGCTTAGTCAGCACTATTTGATCAAGTATATTCATATTAATTCAACAATGATAAAAAATCCGGTGGTGAGTAATAGCGTAAGCTTACTAGGCAATCTATTACTCACCACCTAAAACCGACCATCTATCACGCTGAAAGCAGCGCTTCGATTCGGTACGCATCGATCCGATTTCTCTCAAGGGCCGTCAGGGGGGATCTTTCTTGACACTGTGCCTGACAACAATCGAGGTATTTGCAACCGGGACAACGGTGAAGATTTTCTTGCCGCAGTCCATCCATGATTGCATCGTCGGTTGAACCATTGAAAACAGCATTGATTCTCGAAAGCTCTGCAATCCATTCGGGTGATCGATTGTCGGTCACGCTTTCCTCCTTTTTGGAAACTGAAAAGTATAGATGCTAATTTTTTTTGCATTCCAGTATAATCTGTAAAGTACTCCTAAAGAGTCCGTTTGTCAAAAAAAGTAAGGGGTAGTGCTTGTCCAACCCCCCATGGTTATTTATCATAGGTAATGATTTGTCCTCCCGTTGCTTGTACATACCTGCATAGGACGTCCCAGGATCGACCGGAGTCGATTACTTCCCGGCACTTCTGGAAACATTCGCGCAGATATATGGTATTGATGCCCGCTGCGGTGACAGCGTCTTTCCTGTAGAGATACGAGTTGGCGAACATGCCCAATGCGGCATTCATTGCCAGATAATCGGACAGTGCTGGGTCAGTACCCCTGAGTGCTTTCTGGTTTGCTGCTTGAATAGCGTTTCTATTGTTCTCAATCTTCACCCCGTCCGCGTCAATCTCCAGACCGAAATCTGATGGCTGGAGTAAAAATGAACCGAGGAAGTGTGATCGATACGAGAAAGCAACAACCGATGCATACGGAGAGAGCTCATCGATTCTTGAGTGAGCACGCACCTGGGCGTGGTTCTCTGGATCAACCTCCACGTTACAATCAAGCCCGGTGACTATCGCAACTCCGCCTACGTTCAGCACACGCCGTTCATGCAACAGTGCATATGCACGAGCGATGATTGAGGGATGAACTTTCTCGTTTACGCCCATGAGTTTATGGATCTCAATGTCAGCGCCGATGGGTACTGACATTGGTCCTACTACATGGTTGATGGTCTCGACCATGAGCAGGTGTGAGAGGTCGTGGATGGTCTTGGCCCAATGAGCATCCATAAAACAGAAGCCTGACCGGGAAAAGATTGATCTGACCTCATCTTCCGAAACCGGCGCGGTCTTTGCACCGAACAGCTCGATTGCCTCAGTGCTCCCGATCACTGATGTGTTACTATATGAACCGTGTTTAATAGCCGGAAGGCCAGCGGCTGCCAGAACCAAAGCACTGAGAGTCGAGACATTGATGGTCTTGAAAGTACCGCCATTCAGGAAACCGACATCGCCTCCCATACCAGAGGTCTCGACAACTGACTTGGTATCAAGACGTGTGCAGGAAACGATATCCATCATGGTTGCGGCTACCAAGCCGGCCACTTCCTGCGATGTCAATTCTGAAAACGCTTCCTTGGCTGCCATCAATTGAGCAAAAGCGATTCCGTTGGCCAACGCTTTATCGGGTGTGAAATCTGAACCAGCCGCTCTACTGAGGATCTCGCGAGTCGCTTCGTAGAAAAGTACATTCGTCGCTGCGATAATCAAGCACATGCCGCAAAACGCTTCTTCGAACGAGAGCGACTCTCCGTGTTTGATCTTACGGTCCAGTACCGCGAGCGGGTACATGGACAGTCTAGAGATCAGAGAGCTGTTGGCCTCCAACAAGCTCTCCAGTCCATAGCTTACAGCCATGGATTCACGCGCTCTCTGTTTCTCCTGTTTCAGTCCCGAGAGCCTAATCTGGGAAACGTACTTCATGATTCCTCCGAATCTATGCGAGAGGACATTACTGCACGAAACTAATCAATTTATCCAATCCCTCGATAATAATACGATGAATCGAATTATTGACCAGCTCATGAAGATCGGGGTTTTCTGATCCAAAACAGTCCGGAACATCTTCAGCGTTTCCTATCAGCTCACCAAACGAACGCATCTTGTGGTGATGTTCGGGGAACTGACTGAGCATACTATTCGAATGGTTACGCAGTACTCCTTCATCCATAGCTAGGATCAGGGTTGCGTCACGGACGATAATAGCATCAACTGGCGTGGATTGTTGTGACTCTGGAATTTCGATTCCCAATCGGTCAAGAACTGGTTTGGTCAACGACCATTCTTTAGGATAGTCTCTTAGGTTCTTACCAGTAGGTAGCGGAGTTCCGGCTGTTCCTTGCAGGCCTCGAGATACGCACCGGATATTGTTCTCCAAACCAGACTTTTTCAGTTCCTGGTTTATGCAAATCTCGGCGATGACGGAGCGGTGGATGTTGCCATTGCAAACCACCAAGACCACTTTCGGATCCATAAGTTCCTCCTTCAGGAATTTTTCGGAGTTACAAAAACTCCTCGTCTCTGTGCATAGAAAAATATGCAGAGGGACGAAGAGTTTAGCTCAACGTGGTACCACCCTTTTTCTGGAATAAAAAACACCTTGTGGAGGTGATTATTCCACTCATTGACTCATGCGCCTTTTTGGCAGACATCAATTATCCTATGATTACGGAGGAAGCCGGCTTAGGACTATTATGCGCCCCAAGCATCTTACTAGGTCCATTCAAAAGGCCAGTACCGCAGGGCTTTCACTGCTCCCTGCTCGCTATTGATACCTGTTGCCTTTTTACTACTCCTAGGTCAACGATTTTGATAATTGTTAAGGTAATTCATATATTATTCTATATTTTACTTTCTGTCAAATTTGCTATAATACTCACTAAGAGTGGCACACAGCACACTTCACTTTCCATGGAGGATAGTTCAATGAAACGAATCGCTGCGCTCGTCGCCGTTGCGCTGGTTTTTTCTGTTTCTTTCGTCTTCGCCCAGGCGGCTAAGCCCACACCGGTCAAAGCGCAGACTGTCGCAGCGCCAGAGCCGGACATTGCCGGCGCCAACGGCGAGGTCGTGGATCTCGTCAAGAACGGCAACAAGGAATCGGTGATTCTTGCGTTCGTGCGGGGATATGACGGAGTGTTCGACACTTCTCGGAAGGCTGTTATCGCATTGGTCAACGCGGGCGTCCCGGACGTCGTGATTGACGCGATGGAGGCTCGCAAGAACCCGCCGACCGCGGCGAAGCCCATGGTCAACGAACCGTCCGCCATTCTGAAAGCGGGGACGGAAGTGAAGGTGAAGATTTTACAGAAACTGACATCCTTGGATGACAAGAAGAAAGGGACCAAGGAAGGGGACCGTGTCGAGTATATATTACTCGACAACGTGGTCGTCGATGGCCGGACAATTCTGCGGAAGGGATCACGCGCGATCGGGTCAGTCACGGAAGTCTTGCATCAACACGGCAAGACACCTGGCAAATTGACGTTTGACGTCGGATCGGTTGCGACGTCAAACGGCCAAATCGTTCCTTTAACAGGGGACTTTTCTGCCGAAGGTGGTCTTGGTCGGGTTTGGGCGGACGATGCCGAGGTAAAGGAGGGCACAGAGTTTGTCGCCAAGGTTGAAAGCGACTGGGGCAGCTCGGTAACGGGTTCTCCAGTTTCGGTTGCTTCGGCAGGCAATTCGCGCCAGTCGGAAGACCTACCGTCTACAGCTGAAAAGCCGGCACCCGCAACTCTGGTGACAAACAAACCAGTGCCGCCTGTTGCGTACACCGGACCATCGGCTCTTACTCCACAGCAGATCGATGAAGCGATCAAGTGGGGAATGGAAGGGAAGCCCGAGTTGTATCTGGTTTTGAAGAACGATGGGTGGAAAGAATCTTTTGCCAAATCCAATTCGAACGTCCGCACCTTCACTGGGCCACGTGAAGTCGCGGCATTCACCACTCCTTTCTTGCGGGTCGCATTGGCGGCACGGAATGCGAAGGAGAACTACAAGGAATATAGGGCTGTGAATGTCAAGCCGGAGCTCACTTCACCGACGTTGCAGATGGTCATGTTCCAGTTACAAGACGTTGTGAGCGGCGGTCTTGTGAATGGAACATCGATCCAGAGGGTTCCTATTGCTCCAACGCAGGTTGTGGTATTGCCGAAGGATTCCAAAGATCCATCGCGCGTCACTCGGCCACTGAACCTGCGCAGGGACATCCAATCGTACATGTGGATGGGGACCTCGATGTCCAGAGTTGCAGTCATCGCGACGTTCCCGATCGGCGTCTTCAGTAAGGAGAATGAGTTCGTCATGATTTACGAGCAGGACTTGGGTCTTTCAGGCAATGGCCGGGAAATCCGAATCAAGGGTCCCTGCCTTAGCCGCGGTGAAAATGGTGGCGGATGCCGAGAAGGAGACAAGAAGGACCCCATTTTCCGCCAGTAGTCGCATCCCACCGGTTTTCCAGTTCACCTTTGAGCAACTGGAGGCCCCGAACTATTCGCGAAAGCGTAGGTTGGGGTTTTTTTTATGATAAACTTCCAATTTCTCAAATCCCGAAGGCCCGGAAGGCCCAAGTTTCCTGGGCGCGGATCTGTATTTCAATACCCGGGGCGGGCCGTTTAGTTCACATTCCGGGGTTTGGAAAATCCCGGGGGTCGCGGCCACTGCCACGGCCAACGATATTGCTGATCCCCAGCAAGTTTTTTCGCAACGAGACACCAACAGCAGTTTTGGTGAAGCCACGGCGTTTACCGCGCGCGGCGAATTGCTCGTGGCTTTGGCGCCGGAGCCGGCGTGGCCATAGCCCGACCCAGTAGTTGTGTGACGCCGGCCAGTTATGGCGTCTCGTGTTTGGTTGAATATAACTCGGCTGATCCGCAAGGAACACGTCCGACTCTGATCCTGGCTCCGGGCTGGAACCCAAAAGCCTCCCCGGCGCCGTCCCTGGTGGCCTCTATCATGCCCCCTGGCTGATTACTTAAACACAGACGACCGGGTGTTTGCCAGTCACAAGCTTTACCTGTTCACGTCTTACAGCAACGAAGTCAACGTCTCGCTCCTGGGCAAATCCCTGCGCGACGTGATTGATCTCTACGACAAGCGCGACTCGGCGTTTTCCGAGCGGCAGTTGACGCTCATCGGCCACAGCCGGGGCGGGCTGGACATCCGTTCGTACATGCAGGAATACCAAACCCTGACCGGGCCTTTCGCCGGACTGCCGGGTGGCTCGCGGGTCAGTAAACTGATTACCCTCGCGACTCCCCACGACGGTTCGTTTATGGCCAATGGCGCGGCGCGGAACAAAAAATTCGGTGGCGCGCTGGCCGGGACACTAGCCTCGTTTGACTTTTTGTTTTATACGACCGGTGGCCCAAGGCAGAACGAGCCCAATCGCAGCGATCTGCACTGGGACAACTTAAGTCCGTTTTTGGATTATGACCAGTACCCGGATGAACGCAACTCCTGGCTGGTCAATCTCAACGCGTCCACGGTTTACGATAGCAAAATCATCGCGTATGCCGGGGTGTTAAGCGACTGCAGCGGCGTGAGCGCTTATTGTTATGGTAATCTCGCCATTGCTTCGGGCACGGGTTTGGCCAGCGACGGCGTCGTGCCTTACACGAGCGCAGAGTTCTACGGTAGCGCCAACAAGCCGCGCGTGCTGACCCGCTACTACACGGGGTACAATCATTCGGACATGGTTTCCGGCAAACCCGATGGGGCGCTGTTTGCCAATATCCGAAATGATTTAGTTGGTTCACCGGTTGCGAGCAACCAGCCATTCGGGTCGTTTGATACGCCACTCGATCGCGGCACCTACTCGGGCGAGGTGGCGCTGACTGGCTGGGCGTTAGATGATCAGGCAGTCACCAGCGTTGAGCTTTATCGGACGCCGGCCTTGTCCGAACCCGGCTATGGCGGCACGCAATTGGTGTTTTTGGGCAATGCTACTTTTGTCAACAATGCCCGGCCAGACATCGCCCAGTCTTACCCTGGAGTACCCAACAACACTCGCGCCGGCTGGGGGTACATGCTCTTAAGCAACCTCCTGCCAAACTTTGGCAACGAATCATTTCTGATCGCGGTCTTTGCAAAGGACGCGGATGGGCACCGCACCCTCTTGGGCACCAAGGTGCTGACTTTCAACAACAACAGTTCAGCCAAACCATTCGGTACGATTGACACGCCGGCTCAAGGCGAGACCATCTCGGGCACGTACACCAACTTTGGCTGGGCCCTGACTCCGCTTCCCAACTCAATCCTGACAACCGGCGCTACGATTGATGTTTACGTGGATGATAAGCTCGCGGGTCATCCGGTGTATAACCTCTACCGCAGTGACATCGCCGCGCTATTCCCTGGGCTCGCCAACAGCGCGGGCGCGATCGGCTACTTCCAGCTCAATACCCGAACACTAGCCAATGGGCCGCACACGATTTATTGGGCGGTCCGAGACAGTGGGGGGAATGTCTCCGGCATTGGCAGCCGGTACTTCACAGTCCAGAACTAGCTTTAGGGTGCGTAAACTTCAGTTTTACGCATCCTCTTTTTATGGTATAATTAAGTATGACATTAGCATCTTTTCTTAAAAAAAGAAAATATTTAATTTGGTATGTGAAAGATATCACTAAAGTCAACGAAGCCTCCGCGGTTGAGGCGGTTTTGAATTACGGCAACTGGGATGATGTGCAGCAACTGATTAAGATTTTGGGTATAAAAAAAACAGCCGCTATTTTTCGGCAGAAGTCCACACCCGATAAATTCGGCAGGCAGAATTACCGGCCGGAAATTAAACATTATTTCAATTTGTATTTTAATAAATATGTTCCTGAAAATGCATAAAGAAATCCTGACAAAAGAACAAGTGAAATTATTGCCGCTCTTAGCTGAATTTTTGAAAGAATTCGGGTTGGTTGGCGGTACGGCCATAGCTTTGCATCTCGGTCACCGCCGATCGATAGATTTTGATCTGTTTTCAAAAAAGAAATTCGGCAATCAAAGTTTGCTTAATAAAATTACGCGCAATTACAAACCGGACGCGATTATAGTTAATAAATTGGATGAATTGACTTTTACCATAAACGGCGTTAAATTTACTTTTTTCCGTTATCCCTATGACATAAAATATTCACAAAAGTTTGAAGGAAAAGTAAAAATACCGGATCTTTTAACTCTGGCTGCGATGAAAGCATTTGCCCTGGGCCAGAGAGCAAAATGGAAAGATTATGTGGATTTGTATTTTATCATCAAGGACCATTTTACTGTTGCTCAAATTTCTGAAAAAGGCAAGCAGCTTTTTGGCGGTAATGTAAATGAAAAGCTTTTCCGAAGCCAGCTTGCTTATTTTGAAGGTATAAACTACGAAGAAACAGTCGAGTTTCTTCCAGGCTTTGAGACAGAGGAGCAAAAAATAAAACAAGCGCTGACAGAATTTAGTTTAAGCTAATAAAGCCATGCCAAAAACAATTAGTATAAAATTAAAGAAGGTTCAATACGGCGGCGATTCGATCGGCAAAGATATTCGGATTGAAACTAACATCCAAGGTAGGTTTTTTGCTTTTGATAAGACTATTAAGCATGGTTAAGCTTGAAAAAAAAAGAAAAATTAAACTATGGATGATTCTCCTGCCTCTGCTCTTATTACCAGGAATGTTGGCCTATTGGAAAGTTTTCCTTCCGCAATATGAACTGTCAGTCTATTTATCCACTTCGAAATTTGAAGATTCTGGTCGAGTTGCTGGTGAATTTACAGAGATTTGGCCCGCTCCAAAAGAGAAATCAGTCGAGCGTATTTTAAAAGATGATCCGCAATATAGTTTAAAAAAGGCCATTCTGGAATCATATACCGCTGAAGAATTGCAAGACACCGACGGGATTGAAGTTAAGCCTTATAATGACTCGGTTTTTTTGGCGGTTGTGGAACGGCAGAAAGATTGGTGGGAAGATTTAGTAGTTGGAAAGATCGAAAATGGGATAATAAAATATCTTGATATAACCAATCCTCCAACCGAGAATTCGATTCTTTCAGCTCGCTGGACCAGGTTAAAAGGTTTCACTGGACCAATCCTTGAGGTCTATGGCCAGACTCATATGGGCAATGGTAATATTTATCTTTATAAAGTTGATTCGGGTAAGTTGACTTTAATTTTTTCAACTGTTGCGGTTAAGGGTTCTTGGACGGTTGGCAGTCCGACTGAAAATGTTAAAAAATATGGTTATGTTGATTGCAGCGAGACCTATAAAAATGGACACCTGACAGCGAATTATCCGGATTTAAACAACGATGGAATTTCTGATGTCGTGTTGACGGGTATAAATGTGGTTACTTGTGAAAAATACGAAGGAGAAACCGAACAGGGTTATGCCAAAACATCTGAAGTAAAAGTATCAGAAACTCCAATTAAGTTAACGTCTTATATTTCTTACAATTAAGTGCTATAATATATCTATGATGATCAACAAAAAACTTTGGTTGGCATTAATCATTGTTTTGGCCGTTATTGCCGGGGGCTTGATCTATTGGCAATCCGATCAGCCGAAGGTTTCGGCATATGAATTTGTTGGCCAGGTTAATAAAATTGATGGCAACACAGTTTCCATGAACGGAGCATTTGTTATTAAAGACCACCCAGAGCTAGGGAAAAAAGATAGCCTAGGCGTGGACGTTTCGTTAACTGCCAATACGAAATTTCAAAAAACTGTGTTGTATTTACCCACCACTACCACAACGTTTACTACTGCTGATCTGAAGAAGGATATCAAAACCGTCAGCCTGGATGAATTTAAGACTGACCTGACGAACAACAAGGTCAATATTTCTGTTCATTCCGATAAAAATATTTATAATTCTCAAACATTTTCCGCTTCTGGAATTGACTATATTCTCCCGTTTTCCGAGCCAGTCCAGCCGAGCAAAAAATAGTACCCAGATATTTTGGCCCAATTAAAAAAAGCCGCGGATTTACCGCGGTTTTTTTGTCACTGATTTTTTAAGTATCGGCTGATTTGTCTCATGAAGTCCTCAAAGTCTTCCAGATGCTCCTTCAGGTATTCATAAACTTTTTCATGGTCAATATCCGAGTAGTGATGCACCAAACGATTGCGAAACCCAGGCATTTTGGCGTTTCGTAAAGCAAAATTTTCTGACAGCACTTTTTTTTTGGCCAAAAGCGGAAAGAGGCCATGGGCTTCATCCGGCATTTTCAAATCTAAAGCCAGCACAAGATGGCGAGAAATATCTAGAATTATCTCAATACTTAATTGTAGATAATGCTCAGCTAGGCCGAAGTTGTGATGGTCATCTATAAATATAGACTTGTCCATGCCGAAAAATTCCTTGAGATTATTCGTATAAGCATGTAGTTCTTGAAGCTTTTTGGTTGTTAGTTCTTTATCTATGTTTCTCATTCGCTATTTGTTTTAAGAACAAGTTATTAAATTTTTGCAGAACCGGATACTCGTCATGATAAAAATTGGCTGTTTGCAAAGCCATTTGATGCTGAATTTTGGGATCTTTTAGATATAAAAGTCGGCCATCACGTATGATTCGGAAGCGCACAATTAGCGGGAGTTCCGTAAAATTTTGTATATCCAATTTATTAGTGGCGATAGGCAATGCTTTATTTATAGCCGCTTGAATATCCAGCAGTAATTCGTCGCTGATGTTTTCGGAAAATCCCAGGGCAATGTCCAGATCACTGTCTTTATGTGTCTGCCCCTTGGCCACTGATCCAAATACATAGGCAAAAGCCACCGGGTAACCAGCCAGGGTTTTATTAAACGCCCTTTGGATTGTTTCCAAATTAATGCCTGTCATAGCCTTTATTCCATAGTCAAGTTATATTTATCCAGATTCTCTAAAATTTGTTTAATCTGCCTTAGGTATTCTTCAAAGTCAGATAAATTATTTTTTAGTATCTCATAAAGCTCCTCGGGCTTGATGTCAGCATAAAAATGAGTTAAGCGATTGCGATATCCGGCCATGGCTTTGAGCTTGCTTTCGGCAAAGTTTTTTTCGATCAAGCCAAGCTGGCCCATTTTTGTGGCAATGTCTTTGTATTCTGTGGCCCGACCTCCGGGCAGGCGGGACAGGATGTGGGAGCCAACGTTGAATACGCCTTCCAAGGCCCGTCGCAGATAAAATTGACCAGCCACAAAATTTAATTCTTCGGAAAATTTTTGCAAATCCAACTGTCCTAGCTGGCGCAGTTTTTCCACATCGTTTTGAATTCCGTCTATCCGCGGCAGGATTGATTGACTTTTAATGGCTTGGGGAGACATATTAGACTCTGTTTAAAATTGCCTGATCGATATTGCGCAAAATCGGTTTGAAGTCAGCGTATTGCCGCATGGTCTGTTCTTCGAAATTGAGCCGCAGTTGTTGATCAGATTCGAACAGCACCTGACCGTGGGAAATTACATCAAACCGCAGTTCCAGCGGAGCTCTTTGTAGAAAGACAATATCTAGTTTTTTCTCTGGAAATGCTTGCGTGAATATGTCATATAAATCCGCATACAGGTCCAGGGTATTGCGCGGGGCTGATTTGGCATTCATAAGAACGGCTAAGTCCAAATCGCTATCTGGCTGATCCAGCTGTTCCGCTACTGACCCGAACAGGTAAACTAGAACCACTCCTAGCTTTTTCAGTTGTTCAATATAAGTTGTTTGGAATTTAAAGGGTAGCATACCCCAATTATACCACCCCTATTGACAAATTCAAAATAGTGCCGGTTACAATGGTCACCTTCGTGCAATAATAAGCAAAAGTTCTAAATAGTAACGGCCGAAAGGCCATTTTCCAACCCTTACTATTCACCTGGAACTGTGGCGCAGCAATTTCGGGTAACGTTCTCAGTAACCTCCAGCAAGTCCAGTGGCGCGACTTGTCCTCAGGTGAAGTAATCAGTCGCTAGAGCGAGGGATTGTCATTGATCTGACCTTTCTCGCTCTCTTTTTTATTGTTATATACTTTATGAAGTTTTCGACAAAAAATTGCATCGGTTCAGATTCAAAACCGTGGATGGGATTTTTGCCAAATCCGATCGGAATATTTATAATCAATCCAAATTTACAGCAACGGAAATAAGATACATCAGTACCGTAGAGCCAAAATAGCTAATCCCCAAGCAAAAAAAAGAGCCGCGGCAGAATGCCGCGGCTCTTATATTTTTAGATTTGCTGTTGGTATTTTTCCAGCGCTTGTTTTAGCTCTAGAGCATCTTGAGTGCCTACTTTCCAAACCTCTTCCATGTCGACTGCCGTATAATGGTGTATTAAAAAATCTCTCATTCCCGAAATTTTGGTCCAAGGAATCCGGCCGAGCTTGTCTTGAAATTCTTCAGATAAACGCTTAGCCGCTTCGCCGATTATTTCCAGCTCACGCGTGACTGCCATTTGGGTTTTGACATCATGTTCAAACTGTTCCAAGGTCATCCCGTGGATAAAGCTTTCTATTTCTTCTATGGCTTGCAATATGTGTTTAGAGTAAATCTGGTCTTTGTCCGTGGCCATATAGCACTTTTAAATCTTTTTTTACGTTTGGAGCCATGTATTTACTCAAACTACGTTCAGTAACTAAATCAACTTTTCTTTGCAATAAATCCCGTAGTGCGTAAGCTATGCCAATATGGCCCAACAAACTAGGTGTTTCTCTAAAACGCACTAAAATATCGACATCGCTGTCTGGTCTTGTTTCTCCCCGCGCGGCTGATCCGAACAATGCCGCATACTCCACCCCGTTGGCCTGGAGGATTGGGGTAATTTTTTGGCTGATTTCTTGAATAGACATAACACGAGATAAAATTATTTTTACCCCTGTATTATACCACCCCTATTGACAAATTCAAAATAGTGATATATATAAATTATATGCTATAACGGTTTGATCCTAGGCTACGATGGAATTCGTGGTAACTACAACTGAATACCAATGGAGGAGAGCAGTGAGAACCAGCGACTTAGACCGTTTTGTGAATTCTTACCGCGAAACGCAAAACAACGAAGTCGCCAGGAAGAACGGAATCCGCTTGGGCTAGGTTGCTTTACTCAGCTGACAGCAGAGGAAAGACAGTAATGTGCTAGACCAGCTAGTTGTTGATCCAGCACATTTTTTATTTAATAAATTTTTTGGTATACTTAGTAAGTAATATTATTTTTTTTAATCTAATTATATGAACTTTGAAGAAATCGATATGCCTACGGAGGTAAAGGATAATAATACTGAACCCGAAAAACCTCTCTACTATGGCTTTGTCACCCGCCAACTAGAAGAAGCAATAGGGCATTTGCAAGACTTGCTGAAAGAGGCTAAGGCTGAAGATTTGTCAGAAAACTGGTTTAGGATTAATATGGCTGATGCCTTGACTGATTTAAATCGAGGTTATAATCTTAGGTATCCTGAAAATCATAGTTATAACCTTAAGGATTCTGGAAATTATGTGCCTATAACTGTTGATAACGCTAGAAAGTTACCGCTGGAAATTGTTAAAGAACTAGGCTACACGGGTAAATCAATAGATGAATTTGTATATTCACCACCAGAAGATAAGAGTCAAAAACACAACACTTAGATTTTTTATTTTGATGGGTTGAATTTGGTAATTATCGACAAATCCAAAATAGCCTTAGTTTAGTCATTATTAGGAATAAATAGCCGTTAAAAATACGGCTATTGACAAATTCAAAATAGTGCTATAATATATATAGTTTCTAGTTCTCTGCCGCAATCCCGCGGCCAATTCCCAGGAGGGAAACACAATGCCAAGCCGATTTTTCGGTACGCTCTTCGTCGTCCTGGCGCTGGTGGTTTCCTCCAGCGCTTGCCACTCTCCCACTGCACCAAGTGGTGGCGGTGGAGGCACAGTCCCATGCGCCAACTGTCCACCAGAGAAGCCGCCATGGATCGAGCCGCCGGCCGGATATCCCTGGGGCACTATTGCCTCCATTGGCGTTCGGGTGGATAATGGGTCTATGTTCGGACTCTTCATCCCGCCCGAAGGGCTCAGGGAACCGGTGAACGTGAGGTATCTGCTCGGGCTTTGGGTTCCGGTGAGTAACCGTCCTTTGCGAGTTAAAGAGACATTTATAAAGGATGGTGTTGTCCGGTGGACCACAGACAACATTGAAACCCATCTGCTCGCTGGCATAGAGCAGTATTCGGGTCAGACATTGTTTAACGCCACAAAGGGTGAGTATCATGATATGGTCGAAACCTGGGATCAGACGGCTCCTGCCGGACAGGGGTACACTATGAAGGAAGAGGTCTTCATAGTCAAGTGATGATCTATCAGTTTACCGACCAGGCGTTTTTGACAAGGGAGTCGCGTGCGACACGCTGCTCTCCTTTTTTGTTGCCAAAAGTTTAAAATTATGCTATACTATAGGAGATAGAATAAACTAAGTTCGTTTTAGTTTTAAGCCCTCACCCCCAGCCCCTCTCCCGAGAGGGAGAGGGTGGCGCCAAGAGGAAGAAAACCACTTTGAAACAAAAGGTCATATTTATTGTTATTTTGCTTATGCTCATTGGCGGCTGGGCTTATTGGCAATCCAGACCGAAAGTTTCGGCCCATGAGTTTGTGGGGCAGGTCAGCAAAGTCGAAGGCAGCCAAGTTTACGCCAAAGGCAATTTCATTTTAGATAAGAATAAAAATTTAGACCTTGCTCTGAAGAAAGAAGTTGTCATTCAAGTTTCGGACAAAACCAAGTTTGTCAAAACATTGAATTATTTGCCCGGACCCAAGGATTTGGGGCCCAACGGTTCGTTTGATTTTAATAAGCTAAAAAAAGAAATTGTGGCAGGCCAGCTTTCTGATTTGACCGATAATGTCAGCGGATTGACTATCCATGCTAAGTCAGATATAAATATCTACAACAAGTCCAAATTCACAGCTTCGGAAGTTGATTATTTGAAAGATGTAAGTCCCAAGTAAACCCCGTTAGAAATAAATTTCTAATTTTACAAAGAGTCGCGGCAAATGCCGTGGCTCTTGACTTTTTTAAAGATTAGGTGTAGAGTATAATACTCTCAGAAGCAATCGTTGAATCGTTCTGGTTCGGGCGTTCCGAGCCATTCAGTCACCGGCCGCATAGGCCATCGCCAACTCAATCGGAGGAAACCAATGCGCAAGAACATCGCGCGCGTCGTCGTGTTCATGGCGCTGGCTTTTGCGGTCAGCGCGTGCCTCAAGAAACCCATCACCGGCCCCAGTGATCCCGGCAACCCTGGCGGAGGTAACCCACCTCCGGGAAGCAACTTACCGCCGTCAACTCCAGCCAACGTTCCGGTACCGATTCCGCCGAGTCTCGGTACGCTCACCATCGTCCGGTGGACCCCGGCATCGGGGACCACGGTCAATGTGGGCCAGCCAGTCGGGTTCGCTCTTACCCATCAGCATATTGGCCCTGATGTTGACGTGGGATTTATCTACGTTGGTCCGGATGGAAACCGGGTTTACGGAGATTATACCACTTTTCTAGAAAGTCAATCATCGACCATCGTAAGTGAGCATTTACCCTGGATGATGAAGCCTGTCAACATTAAAAAGCTGCGGGTGGAATATTGGGAGCCCAAAGCGTGGGCAAGCAGCGGAAAGAACCCGCTGTTTGTCTGGGAAACAGAGTGGGAAGTCACTGTAAGGTGAACCTACGGGTAGTGCGCGTATCGGTCGGCGAGAGTTCCTCGAGCTCTCGCCCTTTTCTTTTTCCTTAGAATGTGCTATAATATATAGGTCACGTAACATGAATCATGTAACACGTATCATAGTCATGAAACAAAAATCTAAAATCCTTTTAATAATATCAATTGGTTTTTTGTTTATATTTGCCTGGCAGGCAAGTGCAATAAATCCAGAAGATCGGCCTTGGAATCCGCCTCCCCAGCCATCGTACGGCACAACGAGCAATAGTTTTACGGCATTTGACAGTGGTAACGTCAGCTCTGGCCAGCGATGCGATCATAGCGTAGGAGGCCCGGGCAAGGATTGTTATTTTACCGTGGATGTTTCCAATATACAAGCTTACCAGGCGTTTGAATGGAAAATTGCCGCGTCAGTTGATCAAGCTTTTAATACCACAGATAGTCGCAGTTTAGGCATTGACGTTTGCACCACCATGGGCACCTGGGGACAAAGCCCATTGAATTGTTGGTCACCGCGCTCTTCAAATAGCACTGATCCATTATTTGCAGGCTGGACAAGAGACCGATTGAGCGATCCACTTTATGGACAAACAACAGATTTAGGCACCTGGACTTCCAATGCGACTTCTGTCTCGGTTCATGTTTTTGTCAAAAATGTTTATGCGAATTTTACTATTAAAGCCTACGGCCGGAGGGCACACATTGATTCGTTTACTGCCAACGGACAGCCTGGGTCTGTAACAGTGACTCAAGGACAAAGGATAAATCTTGCGTGGAGCACGACTAATGTTCCTAATGGCGGCGGCTTCATTGGTACTGGAAATTTGGTGGATGCGGGCAGTTATGGAGCGGCTAGTAGCGGTTCAGACTTTTTTATTGCTGGCAATCCCGGCTCGGCGAATATTCAACTGCAAATGCAAGGACCGGGCGGAACCAGGCCGGCGCCGACTACGGTTGTCTGGGATATTCCCGTAACTATTACTGCCGCGCCAGTTCCTGCGCCCACCGGCACCCTCAAAGCCACTATTCCCCTGGCTGGCAGTAATACCGTTTGCACCAAGTCAAGTAGTGTCCCGTGCGATGTTGTTTTGGATTACACCACCAGCACTGGTACGACTTCGGCCAAAATTACCAAAAATGCATCACTTTGGCGAGATATCCCTAGTAACCGTATTCCAGCTGGTACGGAAACTGACAGTAATCCAGTGGCAGGTAATTACACTTATACTCTTTATGGCAGTAATAGTGGGTTTACCAATGTCGCGTTGGATTCGTGGACAGTTCAGATTAATCCGGCCGGTGGCGGGGGAGGTGGCACTAATTATACTTTGACAGTTCTCAAAGATGGGTTTGGTAGTGGCACCGTCACGTCGACTGATAACAGAATCAATTGCGGCTCCACCTGTTCGTATGCCACTTACGCCAGTGGTACCTCGGTTAGCCTCAAGGCCAACCCCTCCTCCGGCTCGGTATTCGTGGCTTGGGCCAATGCCTGTAGTGGCACAGACAAGAACAACTGTGTTTTCACTATGGACGGGAACAAAACTGTAACCGGAATGTTTGACCTTGGTCCTAATCCGGATAATGGGCTGTCAATCAGCAAGGTGGGTACTGGCAAGGGGCGGGTGATTTCCCTGGTCCCGGGTGGAATCAATTGCGGCAATTACGCGGGCAGTGTTCAGACTGATTGTTCGAGCATGTATTCCAGCTCGACCACTGTGAACCTGAAGCCACAATCGGACTCAGACACGACTTTTGCTAGCTGGGGTGGCGATTGTTCGAGTACGCCTGCCAGCAGCGATTGTTCAATTCTTATGAGCCAGACCCGGAGCGTGACCGCAACATTTAATATTACCACTGCCCCGATCCCGACCGCGGATATTCAAGCCAAGGGTAATAATCCGGATACGGGATCTTTTGTACAAGGTCCGCTGACTATTCCTTACAACACCAGCGCTACTCTCAAGTGGGACTCAACCAATGTCGCAAACTGTCCTTTATATGTCAACAATATCAACACCGGTCAGGCCGGCGCGTCACAACCCAGTGTGAATACTGGCAACATTACCATTCCGACCAGTGTGTACGAAATCCGATGCGTTAACCAAACCGGCGGACCTACTATAGTCTCTGACAGTGTCACGATTAATGTCACTCAGCCAGGTTCCTGCTCTGGCAATTGCGCGCAGTTTGTAAGCCAAACCACTGTATCTACCCCCAAGAAGGCTGGCGACACACAAGCAGTGACAATTGTCATGAAAAACACCGGCACCACGACTTGGACGTCAGGGGGCAAATACAATCTTGGCTCGCAAAATCGAGCGGATAATTCCAACTGGGGGCTGAATCGGGTGGCTTTAAGCTCTGTATCTCCGGGTGGCTTTGCAACTTTCCCTTTTTTAATTACCATGCCGGCTCAGTCAATAGTTGATTTCCAATGGCGCATGGTTCAGGACACAGTTGAGTGGTTTGGCGATACCACGGCCAATCAGGCAGTTGCTTTGGACAGTGGCCCTGGCGGCGGCGGTTCTGCGCCCGGAGAAATTATTTTTAAGGTTGTTTATACTCCATCTTCCGGAACTCTAAATGTCAGTTGCAATAACCCGCCGGGCGGCTCGTGGATCATTAATCCCGGCAGTATCAGTCACACCGGACCGAGCAGTTCGGACAGTTTAGCGCCGGGTAGTTATAGTGTGACGTTTAATCCAGCAGCGGGTTATAACACACCAGCCGCGCAGAATAGCGCCGTCGCTGCGGGTAGTACGTCGAGTGTCAGTTGTACTTATACCCTGGCACCTCCTGCACCTGTGGCTGCGCCCAAAATTATTGCGCCGATTGACAACAGCATCTGCGGCCAGCTCAAGGTTAACTGGCAGGACAATTCCAATAACGAGGACGGATTTAAAGTCATGCGATCAACTTCGAACAGCGGAACCTTTACCCAAGTCGGTTCTAATTTGGCGGCCAACACCATAACTTATACTGACCAGACTGTCAGTTCCAGTCAGACTTACTATTATCAAGTCACCGCTTTTGCCAATTCGCCATCTTACCGCGAGGCAACGTCTACTCCCAATGAAAGCGGGTTTAATGGCACATGCAGTGCTAACTTTAGCCAATCGAGCATGGTCATCACTTTTGTGACTGATACCAGCGGCAACCGCGTCGCGTTTACACCGTCTATGATTATCAAAAGCGGGTATGTTTTGACTTTCCAAATCGCCATCTCAAACGTGGGTAATGCCCCAGGCAATGTTCAAGCCGTGACTGACCAGATCACGACCAGTAATTTGACCAGTCCCGCTAACTTGAAAGTGGATGTGGGTAATGGAGCTAAATCTCAGGCTTTCACTGACAACACTCCGCCCAGTTTGGACTTTGGCGTGTCGGGCATTAAGTGTGTTAGCCCGAGCAATCCGACTGGGTGTACGGCCTCCACTGACAAATCCTGCAAAACCGGCGGCAGTCCGTCTTGCAATAAGTGGACTGTGGATTTTGACTTAACTTACAGTCCGCAAACCACCAGTACCTTTGAGACGGTGGCTCAGAACGGCTTTATCCGTTACACTGACGGGGCTTGCACTGGGCAAGGGTGCACAATTACTATCCCGTTTGGTCCGATTTTAGTTAACACTGGCACGCCTAAGGTTCCGAATTTTAGGGAAGTCGCCCCTTAGATCATGTATCTTATATCATGTATCATGTAACAAACATATGACCCACAAAATAACAACTGTCATCGTCCTATTAATCTTAATTTTAGGTGTGGCGTGGTTGTATTTATCAGGAAAACCACGAACATCCGTGCCCACCAAACCAGCGTCCCAAGAAATGGTTAAAGGATTGAAGCAGACGCTGATTGGTAGTGTAGAAAACGTTACCAAATCAACAATTAGTCTTAAAACAGGAACTGAAACTAAAAAGGTTACCTTGGCCGCTGATGCCAAGATTATCAAAGATGTTCCAACCAAAGATGGGCCAGTGAAATTAGTGGATGTGAAAATTAGTGATATCAAAGCCGGGAATGTTTTGGTTGTTTATTTTGATAGTGTTTCTAAAACCGGATCAGAATACGTGGCCAATAAAATTGAAATCGTAAGCGATAAATAAAAAATCTATGAATATAAATAAAATAAAAATATTTATTTTTTCAGGACTAGTGATTTTTGCGGGCCTGTTTTTCGTCCACGATAAGGCCCTGGCCCTGTCCGGCCCGGTAGGAGTTTCACTTTCTGCAAGTCCCAATCCCGTCACCGTTGGTTCCGGATCCTATTTAAGCTGGAGCTCCAGCAATTCTGAGTATTGTGTGCTTTATGTTAACGGTCAAGATACCGGTTGGCGCGGGTTGCAGCAGGGAAGCGTCTACACCGGCGCACTTTATCAAGTTAACACTTACACAGTTGACTGCATCAACGCCGGAGGCGGGTATGACACAAGTTCTGTTACGATCCAGCTTCAGGCTGCTTACGCTACTCCATATGCCACGCCCTATGCAACTCCGTATGCAACACCTTACGCTACTCCATATGCCACGCCCTATGCAACTCCGTATGCAACTCCATACGCCACGCCATATGCTACACCTTATGCTACTCCGTATGCCACACCTTACGCCACACCCGCGGCCTCCTGCAGTGGTGCCTATCCGCAAAGTGGCAGTACGACGGCGAGCTCGGGTGGGTTTAATGTTTACGCCAGTGGGGTGGCCAATGCCAGCAGTATGTTATTCCCCACCTGGTCAGATGCCGGTGGCCAGGATGACATAGTCTGGTATCCGGGTGTGCATGATGGCGGCGGAGACTGGCATGCGACTGTGAATCTGGCCAACCATGTCACTAATGGACTTATTGATGTGCATGCGTATATGTACCCCTCAGCTATTTTTTGCGGCTATGCCAATTTTACAATGACACCGCCTACTCCCACTGTCTCCCTTACTGCCAGCCCGAATCCTGTGGCCTACAATGGTACAACCTATTTGTCTTTTACTTCTACTAATGCCGGAAATTGTGTGGCTTACCGCGATGGTGCCTATCTGGCCACACCCGGACTTAGTTACTCTAATTACCCAGTAGCTAACATGACGACTAGCTCTACTTTTAGAGTTGATTGCAATAATAGTGCCGGCCTTGTGGGTACAGCCTCAGTGACAGTTAGTGTTCAGGCGGCGCCTACTCCCACGGTCACTCTTTCTGCCAGTCCCAACCCAGTGGCATACAATGGCACGGTAAATTTGACTTGGACTTCGACTAATTCCGGAAATTGTGTGCTTTATGGTGTTCCTGGTGATAGCCCGGCCGGCCGCCAACCTGGACTTAATTACAATAATTATCCCATCACTAACATGACTGCCAATGTTACGTTTAGAATGGATTGCAACAATTCTTATGGTAATGTTGGTTCC
>Ga0209515_10001621_pt1 | contig 37028 bp, 32 predicted proteins | sample Subgroupgradi54m_FD_187454 | JGI IMG/M metagenome (GOLD analysis project Ga0209515, IMG submission 187454) | Subsurface groundwater microbial communities from S. Glens Falls, New York, USA - GMW60B uncontaminated upgradient, 5.4 m (SPAdes)... ... | reverse complement strand
AATACAGAATGATTCTAAAGACATTATTTACCTCCCATTTTTAACGGGGGATTCGTTAATCCAAGTTTATCAGGGAGCTAAGCTTTATGTCGATCCCTCTTCCTATGAAGGATTTGGATTCCAGATTGTTGAAGCAATGGCTTGTGGTGTACCTGTCATCGCTTCCAGTAAAACCTGCATTCCTGAAATTGTAGGTGATGCGGGAATGTTGCTTGATCCCAAAGACGCGCTGGGATTCAGTCAAGGTATGATTCGAATTTTAACCGACCAGAGTCTTTGGAACCAAATGCGGCAAAGAGGACTTGTGCGAGCAGGAGAGTTCAGTTGGAACAAAACGGCCCGTGAAACCTTGAGTGCTTACGAAGAAATTTTGAATGGGAAACAAGCAATAGTGATTCAAGATGAATAAGCCGCGCATTTTACTTTCTCATTCGGGAGTTCAGTATGTCTACAAGGTAGCGCGCGCTTTGCACTTCGGTGAAATGTTGGTCCGATTTTATTCAACTCTTTATTATCAGCCTGAAGCTCTAATCTGTAAAATCACCGAAAAAGTTTTTGCCAAGCAGCCGTGGTTTACCGCTATCAAAGAGCGAAGATATGATTCGAAACTTCCTTTAGAAATGGTCCATTCTCTTCCGTGGTTGGAAATCGGTCATCATCTCTGGCGTAAGCTTTCAGGAGGTTTGCTAGAAGATTCAGTGTTAACATTCAAAAACGATCTCTTTGACCGATACGTAGCAAAAGAGTTACAACGTTTTGTACAGCATTTTGATATTTTTTATGGATTTAGTGGAAGTGCGTTACATTGTCTTAAACAAAGCAAATGTCTTGAGAAGCTTACTGTTTTAGATCATCACGATATTCATCACGAAACCGCAAGGAAGCTTTTACAAGAGGAAATTGAGTTGCACCCGGACTTCGCTGATACCATCCCCTATTGGCCCCCTTATGAACCTTACTTAAAGCGTGTCGAAGAGGAAGATCATTTAGCGGATGATCACATTGTTCCGTCTTCTTTTTCAAAGGATTCCTATGTGCGTGCTGGTATAGATCCTGAAAAAATTTCCGTTGTTCATCTTGGCGTGGACTTAAATCGGTTTTGTCCTAGTACCCAGCAAGATGAGGATGATCGTTTCAGAGTCCTCTTCGTAGGTGCCATCGGACAAAGAAAAGGCATCAAATATTTGTTGGAATCTTTTAAGCGATTGTCGCTACCGAAATCCGAGCTTGTTTTGGCAGGAAAGGTGTTGGGAAGTGGAAAACCTCTTGAGAAGTACAGTCATTTGTTTCGTCTTGAAAACTACATTGAACCCAACTTGCTGCCAAATTTCTATCGAAGCGGAAACGTTTTTGTTCTTCCGGGTGTTTATGATGCCTTGGGCCAAGTCGTGATTGAAGCAATGGCTTGCGGTCTTCCTGTGATCGTTTCCGAAAATACGGCAGGGCACGATGTCGTTCGAGAAGGGGTTGATGGTTTTGTGATTCCAATTCGTGATGTTGAAGCTTTATCTGAGAAATTGCTTATTCTTTATAAAAATCCAGAATTGAGACAATGGATGGGGGAAAATGCTCGAAGACGGGCGCAAGCGTTTGGTTTAGAATCGTACTTTCAAAACCTTGTAAGTGCCTTGCTTGCTCTTTGGGAAAAGAAGGGCGAAACCAATCAACTTTTCTTGGTTAATAAAGCGTAAATTTCACGAGCCACCCATTCGCTTCCCTTCGGAGACATATGAAATTTCAAAAACAGTTGTCTGAATTTTCCTGGGTCTTCTTTTTTCATTTTCTGAAGCGTTGGAAGGAAATTGATCACCTCCAAATGGTCCATTTTTGCAATGGCAAGTAGCGAAGATATTTTCAATGCATTTTCAGGAGTCGTGTAGCGGCCGTCTTGGATGAGGATCAAAGTTCTGATGTTTCTCTCGGCAGCAAAATCTGAAAGACGCTCTAATAATAATCGGGTTATTTCAAATCCTTGATGATGAATTCTAACGTTTCGAGATTCAGATCCCAAGAGCCAGTATTCAGGGTTTAATCTGATCATAATCGAATGGACAAGGTAACTATATCCAAAGATTTTTCTGAAGCGATCAAAGTGAATGGGAAGCTGCTTGACGGTGGGCGTGACGCTATTTTTCAGAACCAATTTCCCGTTTTCAATAATGAAATAGGGCTTTGCCGCGCCATTTCTCACTGAGAACTCACATCGGTCGATGTCTTCCGGAATGAAACTGACAATCAGTAAATCTGGTGAGTAAACTTTTGACAACGCTTCGGCCCGAAGTACAATCTGATCAAGACCATATCCGAATACGCCGCCATTTAGGACTTTATCACTGGACAAGCGTTCAAGGATGGCCGGCCAAGTTTCGTTGTCTGATACCTCATCACCAAATGTAAATGAATCTCCGACGGCGACGATGAGAGGTTTTTTAGCAAAAGAGCCGTTGTTCCCGTTGGACCGAAGTTGATTGTTCATGATGGTGACTTTTTTGTTGAGCCATAGTTCATTTCCGGCAGAACTATGAGCTTTAGGAATCCAGCCAAGAAATCGATCGTAGGCAACGGGATAGCTTGAGCTCATTAAATGAAGCTTGGATAAAAGGACGTGGTGGGTATCCGTCCATTTTCCTTTGACAAGTCTGATCGAAAATTCTGAGGCGAGGCAAGTAAATACGATGGCAAACGACGCAATCCCTAGATTGATCAAAAAAAGTTTTAAATGCGCGCCACGTTTCATATATGTGAGAGTATATGAGAGTCAATTCTATCAATATCGGAGACAGCAATCTATATGATTAGTTCTATACCAGAGACAAGTAATCCGCAATTATGGAATCAGCTCTGGAGCAGATCAAGCCGGGAAGAGTTAGATCGCAATTTCTGGGAGTGGGTCGATCGGGAATCTTCAAGTGTCAGAAGCGCTCAGATTCGAAATTATATTTCTAAACATATTGGAGATTTACGAGGACTCAAAGCCATTGAAGTCGGTTCCGGCCCCGGAATTTATAGTTTCATTTTCGCTCGTTTAGGAGCCGAGGTTACGTTGTTGGATTATAGCAATCACGCTTTGAATATTTCTAGAAAACTTTTTGAAGAAAATAGTTTGACCGCAAAATTTTTGCTCGAGGATGCCCTCAAATTAAATCCTGATTTGCATGGTCAATATGATGTTGCCATGTCTTTTGGAACTGTGGAACATTTCAAATATCCGGAGCGTTTCCAAATGATCGAAGCTCATCTGAAATTGGTTCGTTCCGGAGGAGTGATTGTAGTCAGTACTCCGAATCTTTTCTTTTTCCCGCATGAGTTGTTAAAAACTTATCTTCAGTGGCGAAACAAATGGCAACTAGGTTATGAAGGCGCTTTTCACCCACGTGAATTTTTTAAGATTGCGCGGATGCTCAAGCTCAAAAATCCTAAAGTCATCGGTTCTGCTTTTTTGAGCGACTTTCAAAGGTATTTGAGGATTTATCGCTCAACGAATCTCGTGAGAAAGTTAATTGGCCCGTCGACGGGCCAATTCATTTGCGAGCGGCCAAGTTGGTTCGATGATCTTTTGGGAGCCGATCTTGTTCTCTTGGGAGTAAAAGGGGAATGAAAGATTTAATTCGTAATCCGCTTGATATTGAGGGAGCGACAGAACGTATTGACCCCGATCGAGAACCGCCTGGGATTTTATCCATACACTTAAAACGTTATGAGTTCGCCCTTTCTTACTGCAAAGGAAAGCAGGTTTTGGACGCAGCCTGTGGCGTGGGTTATGGAACCAATCATCTTGCTCAAGTAGCTTCGTCTATCGTTGGAATTGATATTAATCCAGAAGCGATTGCTTATGGGCGCGCTCGTTTCGAATCAGATCGATTAAACTTCCAAATTGCCAATGTGATGGAAACAGGATTTCTAAACGCTCAATTTGATGTCATCTGTTCATTTGAAACGATTGAGCATTTGCCAAACATTCCAGCTTACTTGAAGGAGATGGTTCGGATTCTTCGTCCCGATGGATTTTACATCGTTTCGACACCCCAAGTATCGAAAATAAATCATCGCCCAAACAATCCATATCACACAATTGAATTTTCACGGGCAGATTTTGAAACTCTTTTGCATCAGTATTTTGATCAAGTGGAAATTTTTGGCGAACGCCGTAAAGAATCTGAACTTCATTACTGGCTGACTCGGTTGTTTGACGTTACGGGTTTAAGAGGTCGCATTCCTGGATTGGGCCTGCGCCGCTTCGTAAATCAAGCTTTGCAAACAACACCGTTTGAGGAGATGTTGCTTGAAGACCTCACGATCACAAAGGAGAAAATTGAGCGCGCATCTGATTTGATCGCTGTTTGCAAAAATCCAAAATGACACTTCGAGCAACTAACAGAAATATCATTCCAAGCGAAGTAAAGCGATCTGATACAAAGTGTCATCCTGAGCAAAGCGAAGGATCTGCGATTCGTAGATTCTTCAGCACCACGGGTGCTGCCCACAGGGCAGCGGTGCAGTCCCTGTGGGACGGCCTTCGGCCTCAGAATGACAATCACCGATCGCGCATGATTACAAAAGTTAAGGGATGGCTCGGACATATCTTGGATCTCGTGGATGCGGTTCGGTTTGATTTTAAAAATCCGCATAGTTATACTAAGTTCCGGATGATTCAGTCTTTAAAACAGAAATCGAAGTCCAAGATATTGATCGAAGCCGGTACTTATTTTGGGGTTACTGCGGACCGATGTTCGCGGATTTTCGATAAAGTTTATACAATCGAATTAAACCAAACGCTTGCTCAAAAAGCGATTTATTTTTTGGAACCAAGAAAAAATGTAACTGTGATCAAAGGCGATGCATTAAAGGTTTTACCCAAGCTTTTAGAACTTAATGGAACGCAAAATGTTTTCGTTTATTTGGACGGTCATGTCTGTGGTCCAATGACATCATATGGCGATTTTCCAGGGCCAGCGGTAGAAGAATTAAAAACTCTCTCATCTTATCGGGAGAAAATAAACGCCATCGTTATTGACGATTTCAGGAATTTCGGTGTTGAAAAGAATTTCCCTGCGAAATCAACTTTGGTAAAAGTTGCCGAAGACAATTTTCCGAACGATCGTTTTGATATTTCTATCCACTGGGATCAATTAGTTATTTTACGGAAAAGTTGATTTTATGAAAAGCCTCAAATTATTTATTAGAAAACTGATTACTCAAACACCGATTCAATATTTTCCTGTGACTGTGCGGAAAGGGCTGGCGAAAGGAGCGCGCTGGACTTTTTTCCCCAATTCATCGTTATGGCGTGGTCATACTGAACTTGACGTTGAAGCAGCCATTCGTCAATATGGGAGCTTTCCCGGGGTTACCTGCTGGGACGTGGGCGCTCATTTCGGTATTTATGCGGTTGGGATGGCGATTGCCGTAGGTCCTAACGGTCATGTTTATGGATTTGAGCCCGACCCCATAGCTTTTAAACGTTGCGAGCTTCACATAAAGATGAACTCACTTCACTGGATGAAATTGTTCAACGCTGCGGCAAGCGACTCTGAAGGTTTTATTCATTTGATTCTTGAAAATGGCGGAGGAACTGGCGAATCTCGCATTGCTCGTTTGAATGAGGTTTCTGAAAACCATGCTGCAATAATAAAAGTGTCTGCCGTTATGCTGGATAAGTTAGTGGAACAAGGACAAATTCGGCCTCCTCAGTTCATCAAAATTGATGTAGAAGGGCATGGCGCTAAGGTCCTATTAGGTGCTCATAAAACGATTCAGGAACACCTTCCTGTCATTCTGATTTGCTTTCACAATCAATCTGAATTAGAAGATACTAGGAAATTGTTGCAGCCTTTGGGATACAAATCCTTTACTTGTGATGGTTCGGAAATAAGCTGGGACGCTAGCATTTGGCGAAACACCATTCTTCGATGTTCAACGCAACATCCGTGAGGGTTAAATGAAAATTCTCTATGTCGTTATCGATGGAAAGATCAGCGGCGGCAATAATATTTGTGCCACGTTGCTTCGGGCGGCTTTGAAAGAAGGTTACGAAGTTGAATTGCTGACGCCCTCTCTTGGACCGTTGACGGAATCTTTGATGCAAGAGGGCATTCCAATTCATATTCTGGGTCTGACCCGCTCTTTTTATGTTCATCAGTCCTTTCGACTTGCTCGTCTACTAAAGAAAAGGCAAATTGATCTTGTTCACACGCACACGAGTTTAAATCCTGAAATTCTTTGCCGCATCGCTTGTTTCTTAGCGCGTGTTCCAATCATCTGTCATCAGCACGATCCTACAGATTATTATCATCCGAATCTGCTCATTGCTTGGTACCAACGTTGGTTGGATCGCTTGACTTCCCATTTTGTGGCCCGATTTATCGCCGTATCCAAGTATCGTTGCAATGCAATGGTTCGGGGACGAGGATACAGGCGAGATCAAGTACACCTGATCTACAATGGGATCGATATCGGACGTTTTGCTTCCCGAAATGGCCGTGAATCTGTTCGTCAAGAATGGGCGCTTGGAGTCGATGAGACAGCGATCGGCCTGATTGGGCGCCTTGAGCCGTCGAAGGGACAGGAAACTTTAATTGAAGCGATTCCTCTGGTACGGAATCAATTTCCTAGGACCAGGTTTTTTCTGATCGGAGGCGACCATCGTCTAGGACAACCGTCACTTCTCCGTTATCAACGTTTGATTCAGAAATTGGGCTTGGAGAAGGTTTGTTTCTTTTTGGGTTTTTGCCATGATGTCGAACGAATGCTCCGAGGCTTGGACCTCGTCGTATTGCCTTCATGGTGGGAAGGTCATCCCTTAGCTCTTTTGGAAGCGATGGCGGCAGGCAAACCTGTCATTGCTTCATCGGTGGGCGGTGTGCCTGAAATTGTGAGTCATAAAAAAACTGGCTTGTTAATTCCGTCTCAAAATCCCCAAGCACTGTCAAAAGCCATTTGCGAACTCTTAGGGCGTCCTAAATGGGCAAGAGAGCTTGCTTCCAATGCTTATGAAGAAGTGAGCAAGCGCTTTGACCAATCTTTCATGTTGAATCAAGTTTTATCTCTTTACCAAGATTTGGAATCTTCTTTCATCAAAGGTAACCGTTTAGTCCGTCATCGCGAGGACAGGCGGCGTAGCCGCCAGGACGAAGTGATCTCCGAGATTGCTTCGGGTACTTCGCCGGACCAACCGTCCGGCACCGGAGAACCAAGCGGCCGTCCGCTGCTCAACCAACCGGCGTGCCCTCGCGATGACGAGGGGACTGAACGACTACTATCAAATAAATCCCTCAATGACGAAGCCGGATTATAAGGTTGAGTCGGAGTCTCCAATCCAGCTGCCTGACACTCTTACCCTCTCACAAAGATGGCAGGATCTCAACCGAATGTGGTGGGAAAGTTCTCCCATGCGTTATGATTGGAGAAGAAAAATTACAGCTGAGCCTGGTTCTTTGGAATATTTCAGAGAAATTGACGATCGATTTTTCGAAACGGTCAGGCATTTCATGCCTTGGCAGAAGCGACCTTTCGATTCGTTAATTGACTTTGATTCGTTAAGGCGTCGGCGAGTTCTGGAAATCGGTGTTGGTCATGGATCTCATGCCCAATTGATCGCTCCTCACTCGAAATCGTTTACAGGGATTGACTTGACCGAAATAGCATGCCAAATGACTAGGAGGAGATTTGAGTTACTTGGCCTCAAGACAGATATTTTCAAAATGGATGCAGAGAATATGTCATTTCCAGATGAGTCATTCGATTATATTTGGAGCTGGGGCGTGGTCCATCATTCTGCAAATACGATGAATGTACTTCGTGAAATGTACCGTGTTTTATCTCCCGGTGGTGAAGCAGTTTTGATGGTGTACCACCGCTCGTTTTGGAAATATTATGTTGAAACAGGTTTTGTGCGGGGCATTTTAGGAGGGGATTTGTTTCGTTATCGTTCCCTCAACAAAGTTCTTCAGAGTGCATCTGATGGGGCTATTGCGAGGTACTACAAACCGAAAGAATGGCTTGAAATGTGCCAAGGCTTATTTGAAGTAAATAATTTTTTGGTTTTTGGGCAAAAAACGGATTTACTCCTCCTTCCTTACAGTTTCTTGAAAAATATGGTGATGAGGATTTTACCTGATTCAATCACTCGTTTCTTTACAAACCGCTTAAGGTTTGGCAGTTTGTTAGTGGTAAAAATGAGAAAAGGGGGGAGCCAACAATTAAAAAAGTTATATTAATCACAGAAGTTATTTCTCCTTATCGGATTCCAGTTTTCAATGAAATAGCAAAGTGTCCAACGATCCAGTTCAAGGTGTTTTTTTTGGCGGATACCGTACCCGGACGGTTGTGGAAAGTTGAACGTGAGAAGATTCGTTTTGACTATCGTGTGCTGGGGGGACTAAAAATTCCTTTGCCGAAGCGGTTTCCTCTTCTTTTTAATCCTGGAATTAAAAGTGCTTTAAGGAGAGAGGATCCCGATCTTATTATTTGTGGCGGCTATCATCATCCAAGTTCGTTGTCTGCCCTTCGTTATGCTAAAAAATATCGAAAGCGCTTTGTTCTTTGGTGTGAAAGTCACCATGAGAGTGTGGGAATAAGGGCTTTCCCGATCGATTGTTATCGAAAATACTTTATTGACTCATCGGATGGTTTCGTCGTGCCCGGTAGGAAAAGTTTCGATTTTATCCAGGGTTTTGATGTGAGTGAAAAAAAAATTTGGATTGCTCCGAATGCGATCGATACTGAACTTTTCCGGTCCACGCACGACGACTTTAGGACCACGGGTGGGCCAGAGCAGTTTAGGAAGCGCTTTGGTTTACCTGACTTTAATATCTTGTTTGTTGGCCGTCTTGCACCTGAAAAAGGTTTGCCCGCGGTTTTTAAGGCGCTCCATCAAATTCAGAAGAGAGGATTTCAGGTGGGTTTTGTGATCGTAGGAGACGGACCTTGTCGAAGTGAATACGAGCAGTTGGTGCGGCAATTGGGCTTAAGTCATGTGGTCTTTGTCGGCTTTAAGCAGCAGGAAGAGCTTTCCTACTATTATCTCGGTTCTGACGTTTTAGTTTTACCATCTCACTCAGAACCGTGGGGTCTTGTCGTGAATGAAGCACTCACCTGTGGTCTTCCGGTCCTTTGCAGCAAGAAAGTCGGTTGTGCCGATGATCTGATTGTTGAGGGCAAAACAGGTTTCTTATGTACTGAAGTCAAAGATTACGAGGAGAAGATTGTGGAACTGATGACGAAACCCGATCACTTAGTTCGAATGCGTGAACATTGTTATACACACATCGAGCAATTTACGCCTCAACATTGTGCCGATGGGTTCCTAAATCTATGTCAATTTGAATCTAATCAACAAGTTGTTCCTTCATATATATGACTCACGCTGAGTGCCAATGGATCGTCGAACGCCTCTCGGGAACAAGCAGAGCTCAAATTTTGGATATTGGCGGCGGAACACATTATGACCGTTTAAAAGTTCAGTCCTACGTAGCCTATGACCTTTACCGGCCTCTTCTTCTTAAAAAAAATCGAATTGTGGTTCTGGACCGGGGCCTTGTCAATCGCAAGAAGGATATTCTTTATTCAGTTCCGCTTGAAATTTTAAGCCGCTTCGTTAGTTTTTTTCCACATTTGCTTGCCCGTCTTTCTTCCGTGTTACCTTTGGCCAAGACCATTTTTAGCGATTGCCATCAAATTCCTGAGCCCGATGAGCGTTACGACATCGTTTTCTTACTCAATGTTCTTGAGCATGTTACTAATCCAGCTAGGGTTTTAACGGAAGCCGTGCGAGTTTTAAAAAAAGGCGGATTTGCTTTTGTTTCCGTTCCCGAAATTTGTCCTTATCATCCAGCGCCCATCGATACGGGATTGAGAATGAAACTTGATGAATTGACTTCGTTTGTGAGTCCTTACCTTAAAGTGTTTGATCAAGCTTCTGTTTCCGACGAGCCCAGTTGTACGGTTTCAATTCTCTCTTGTGTCAAGGAGTGAACAGTTGAAAATTCTGCATATTATCCCTGACCTTGCTCTTACCTCAGGCGGCCCTGTTTTCGCAGTGCTCGGCATGGCGAAAGCGCAATCAGAAATGGGTTATGCGGTTGTCATTGCTGCTACCGATTATGGTCAACCTGAACTGCCAGAATTGGAAAAGGTCAACATCCATTTATATTCTTGTGATTTTCCCAAATGGCGGTGGTCTTCGAAGTTAAAAGAAGGTTTGTATTCTCATATTAGTGATGCGGATATTGTCCATATTCATACGGTCTGGAGTTTTCCGGTTTTGGCTGCCGCAGACGCGTGTATTAAACTGGGAAAACCTTATATTTTGAGACCCTGTGGAATGCTTGATCCGTGGTCTATTGCTCAAAAATCTTGGATTAAAAAACTTTATTTGTTTTGTTTTCAGAGAATTATTTCTAAAGCCGCGGCTATTCATTTTACGTCGGAGCAAGAAAGAGAAAATTCACTGCCGTTATTCAAGGCAGCGCGTTCTTTTGTTTGTCCCTTAGGAGTAAGTTTAAGTGTTACCATCCCAATTTTGCGGGGCCCCGCAAAATTGGATATTTCCGAGGGTTTTAGAAAACGGTATCCAGAATTAGGGGATAGCTTAATTGTTTTATTTCTTAGCCGGATGCATTATAAAAAGCAGCCGGAAGTTGTGATTCACGCATTTCGTGAAATAATATCAAGAAGACCAAATCTCCGATTGGTGATGGCTGGTTCCGGCGAAGCAAAATACGTTCGTCAATTGAAGCGATTGGTAAACGATTTGGGTTTAGCGGATAAGGTTTTGTTTACAGGAATGCTTTTGGGAAGAGCTAAACAAGAAGCGCTTTCCGCGGCTGACGTTTTTGTGTTGCCGAGCCTTCAGGAAAATTTTGGAATTTCTGTGGTCGAAGCAATGGCAGCCGGATGTCCTGTTGTGATTAGTGACCGGGTTAACATCGCATCTTGCATTTCTCGTGCGGAGGGCGGTATTGTCTGTTCTCCTACAATAAATGGAATAGAAAGCGCGATTGACAAACTGGTTTCCAACGATAAGCTTAGAGGGCAAATGGCAGAAAATGGGAAAAAACTGTGTCAGAGTCAATTTGAGTGGAGCATCGTAACGAAATCATTGTTAATGGAATATGAACGTCTTTTGAATTTCACAAACCAAGAAAATGTGGACTTACGGTTAAGTGGAGTCAACGTCTAATGTATGCCTATGCTCAGGCATTAATTTCAGCGTGTAAATCATGAAGATACTGCTGATGTTGACCCAAACAGTCCTTTTATTTTATGGGACTCAACTTTTCCCCATCGGAGGAAGCCTTAATAAATTTCGGTTTTATTGTTTTGGTCTTATTGTTACGGCAGGTCTTCTTTTTTATCCTAAAGTAAAATCCAAAGCGCTAAAGCGTCAAGATTTAATCGCTCTTTTGATCCTTACATTCGCCGTTATCTCCAGCTGTTATTCTCTTTATCCAAATCTTACTTTATCACGCGCTGCTGCAAATGCACTCATGTATTTTGCCATTTTCTGGGTACTATGGGTTTCTTGCCGAAACTCGTTTGAGGTTCGCAATTATATTCAGGTGCTAGTTTGGATCTGGATCTTATTTTACGGTGTTAATATCGGATTTTTATTTATTCGTCCAGAAAGCTGCTTTGACATCCGTGAAGGAGAATTTATGAATTTCGAACGTTTTAATGGGGTTACAATTAGCCCAAACGCGATTGGTATATTCAGTGCTATGATTCTTCCTATTGTTCTCTGGAACTTTCATGATAAGAGGAGTTTAGTCAGCTTGTTTCTTCTCGTGGCCGTCGTATTTTCTTTTTTTTATTCTTTTTCTCGAGACGCTTTTATTTGTAGCGTGATTGGATCAAGCATTTACTTTTACCTCACGATGCGAAGGCATCGTACTCTTATTGTTGTGGGTGCTATTTTTGCGATTATGCTGATGGTCGTCTATGTGGAACTCTTCAACCTTTTTCTGCCGGCCAGCTTAGTCCGGGTCGATAATCTCGCGCTCTTGGGAGGGAGAGTAGAAGCCTGGCAAGCTGCACTTGAATTAATCCGAGAACATCCTTGGCGTGGATATGGTTTTGGAGTAGAAGAGTTCCTGTTTGAGCGCTTTCGTTATGTGTTTCAAGTTCATGCTGGAGGGCATGTGCACAATTCCTTTCTTGGGCTTGCCCTCCAACTGGGTTGGATTCCACCTGCTATCTTTTACCTTGCCATGGTGATTTTCCTTTTTAAGAGTTTTCGTAAAATATTGGAACTCGAGAGCGAGTTCCGCCCGCTGATGGGGGCCCTTTATGCAAGCATTTTTTGTAGCTTTTTAATCTCTTTTTTCGAGAGTTGGATTTATTCTGCTGGAGGGATTCTTGCGTTTCCTTTTTTTATTTTTGTCATGCTTCTCATGAGGTTATTGGAATTTGAAAAAAGCAGGATCAAACAGGAAGCTTTTGAGCCAATGATGCAATTGTCATCCTGAGCGAAGCGAAGGATCTCAAGATCCTTCAGCCCTTTGGGTTTCAGGATGACCCGTCTCCATGGAGAAGACCCCCGACGGGTCAATTGAAATAGAACTTTGAATCTAACAGGATCAATTCCTTGATTGTACTCGGCATTAATGCCTATCACCCTGATGCTTCCATAGTATTGTGTAAAGGGGGCGTTCTGTTTTGGGCAGGAGAGGAAGAGCGATATAACAGAGTTAAACATTCTTCTGGCTTTCCAAGACTTGCTCTCCAGCACTGCCTCCAAGAAACAAAAACCTCTCCTTCTGACATTGATGTAGTAGCGATATCGAGAAATCCAAAAGCAAATCTCCTACAGAAGATCTTTTTTATTTTAAAATATAGTCCCCGCCCTGAACTTTTATTGGACCGCCTCAAAGCGTTTCAGAAATCTTCCTGCTTTAAAGAAGATTTCATCGAAGCGCTTGGAGTTTCGGCGCCATCCCTGAAAACAAAATTTGTGCATGTCGAACATCATAAAGCTCACGCAGCAAGCAGTTTTTTTCTTTCCGGGTTTGATCGAGCGGCGTTTCTTTCATTAGATGGAATGGGTGATTTTTCTTCGGCCATGTGGGGATTTGGCCAAGGAAACCAACTTCACGTCCTAGGCCGCGTTTATTTTCCCCACTCAGCCGGCTTCCTTTATACTGCCGGGACGCAGTTTCTCGGTTTCCTGAATTTTGGAGACGAATACAAGGTAATGGGGCTCGCTGCTTACGGAAAACCCGTCTACCTTGATTTATTTCGCCGCATGGTTCGTCTCAAAGAAGACGGCCGGTTTGAACTCGATCTCAGTTATTTTGTTCATCACAAAGGACGAGCCAAGATTCGTTGGGAAGGTGGAGCACCTGAGCAAGATATTTTGTATTCAGAAAAATGGTTCGCTCTTTTTGGAAATCGTCGCCGTCCTCAAGAAGAGATGAATGAACAGCATCAAAATCTAGCGGCGTCGCTTCAAGCCGTGTTAGAAGAAATTTATTTTCACGTTCTTAATCATCTTTATCGGAAAACCAAGGAAAACAATCTCTGCTTAGCGGGAGGCGTTGCCTTTAACAGTGTGGCGAATGGAAAGATTAAGGTCCATACTCCTTTTAAGAACGTTTATATTCAACCGGCTGCAGGAGATGCTGGGACAGCTCTGGGAGCTGCTGCTTTTGTCTATCATTCCATTTTGAATCAGCCAAGAACGTTTGTAATGAATCATGTTTTTTTTGGAAGCAACGCTCATGATGAAGAAATTGAGCAAGCTATGCGTGAAAGGAATCTTTCCTATCAGTGGTTTTCCGAAGACGATTTGATTCAAAGGACAGTTCAAGCCCTGTGTCGTGGGCAAATTGTTGGTTGGTTTCAAGGAAGAATGGAATTTGGCCCCAGAGCTTTGGGAAATCGGAGCCTTTTGGCAGATCCAAGGCGACAAGAGATGAAGGATATCTTGAATGAACGCATCAAGCGACGGGAAAACTTCCGTCCGTTTGCTCCGGCAGTTCCAGAAGAAGATGCCCACGAATATTTTGAGCTAAACGGCGTTCCCTCTCCTTTTATGCTTGAGGTTTTCCCAGTGAAAATCAATAAGAGATCCATCATTCCTGCGGTGACCCATGCGGATGGCAGTGCTCGGGTTCAAACCGTTTCAGAAAAAGAAAATCCCCGGTTCTGGAAATTGCTCAAGGAATTTGGCAAAATAACCGGCGTTCCCGTTTTACTCAATACTTCGTTCAACGAGAATGATCCGATCGTCTGCACACCGAAAGAAGCGTTAGATTGTTATCTCAAAACTCAAACAGGCGTTTTGGTTATTGGAAATTATTTTCTTACAAAAAATGAAAATCCTGCTCGTTAATCAAACCTTTTTTCCGGACGTTGCTGCGACAGCACAGTATTTGACAGATTTCGCCATTCATTTGGTTGAGATCGGTCACGACGTTACCGTTTTAACGGGGAGACGTAGTTATACAACTCCCAATCAACTTTACAAAGCAAAGGAAATTGATCACGGAATCAAAATGATCAGAGTTTGGTCCTTTCCTTTTAGCCGGAATGACAAAAGTCTACGAATTTTGGATGCCTTCTTACTGAACCTTTCGTTTGCCTGGCATCTTTTGTGGTTATCCGACTTTGATCAAGTCGTTGCGATGACTACGCCGCCGCTGGTAGGTTGGGTCGCTTCGCTTTTCGCAAAATGGCGGCATCACCAATTTATTTATTGGGTGATGGACATCAATCCCGACCAGGCTGTTCAGGCAGGATGGATTCGGCGTGGAGGGTTTCGCGCTAGGCTGGCGGAAAGAATGTTAAGAGGAACTTTAAAACGAAGCGACAAAATCGTAGTTTTAGACCGCTTTATGAAGGACAATGTTCTTTCAAAAGGAGCTTCACCCGAAAGAGTTAAGATAATACCGCCGTGGGCTCCTGAAAAGATAATGGAAAATATTTCGCATGAAAAAAATAGTTTCAGAGCCCAACATCATCTCAATGGAAAATTTGTAGTCATGTATTCAGGGAATTTCAGCATTTGTCATCCTTTGGACACCATTCTCCAAGCCGCGCTCGTTTTAAAGAACGATCCTTCGATTCAATTCTTGTTTGTTGGTGGAGGTGTGCGCCTCGCGGAAGTTCTTGATTTTAAGAGAAAGAATGGCCTTTCGAATGTGACACGCTTGCCTTATCAGGAAAGAGATCAACTCAAAAATTCTCTTTCGGCGGCTGATTTTCATGTTGTGGTGATGGGAAATTCTTATACGGGAGTTGTACATCCCAGTAAAATATATGGAATTTTAGCTGTCGGCCGGCCTTTTATTTTCATTGGGCCGGCTGAAAGTCCGATTGGAGAACTGATTCAGGAAACGGGAATCGGCCAGCAGATTGAACATGGTGATGTCGAGGGTTTCATTCGAACCATTCATTTAACAAGACAGCTTTCTTTAAATGAAAAACAGGAAATTGCTCAAAAAAGTTTCGATTTAAAAAATATCAGATTTAGTCAGAGAAAGTTAACCCAAGAACTTACGGAGTTATTTTGTGGCTGAACCTTATTTGGACGAGTTAGATCAGAAAGTTGTCAATGAGAGGCCGCCGAAACAAAAAGGCCGATTGATGATTCGAAAAATCTCAAGGCGAAGCTTACTTTTGCTTTTTCTAGATACAGCTGCGGTTCTGGCCGCCTTTTTTTTGACCGTCTATGTTCACGGCGGCACTTGGGGTTACGAATACTTCCTGTGGAGCCTTAAATATTTCGCGAGTCCAATTACATTTCTGTCTACCGTCGTTTTCGTAACGTGCTTTTACATTTTTGATTTGTATGACCCGTACAAATATTTCAAAGCAGGCCAAACGTTCGTCGACATCCTTTATAGTGTTTTTCTAGGAGGATTAATTCTCGCCAGCGTTTCCTACTTAGACCGGACCTTTTTAATTGCCCGTCCTATTTTTGTTATCTCAATCGGTGCTTTGGGTTTTCTCGTTTTTTGTATTCGCATGCTGTATGACGCTCTTTTTGAAACCCGAATCCTCGATACGAGAGCCTTGATTATTGGAACAGGGCCGTTGGGTTGTGAAATCGCTGAAGTGATTAAAAGAACTCCACATTCAAGAGTCGAGATTGTCGGCTTTGTTCATCCGGACGGCAGCATTCCACGAGGAGATTTGCTCGGCCTTCCTGTTCTTGGTGATGTGTCTAGCTTACCCATTTTAATCAACGAAAAGAATGTTCTACTTGTGATTTTAGCGGTGGAGTCAGGTGAAAAGTTGCCGGAATCAGAATTTCTATACGCTGTGTTGAAACAAAACGTACAAGTTGCAAGTGCAGTGCATCTTTTTGAAAAGCTGGAGGGGACGATTCCGTACCAAGTGGTCAACGATCACTACCTTTTAGGGTTTGTGAATCAAGTCAAAAGACGGAATTATCTCAAAGTCAAACGAATGGTTGACATCTTGTTTTCAGTTTTCTTTTTGTTAATCTTTTCTCCGGTTTTCTTAATGACTACTGCATTGCTCAGTTTTCAGGGTGTGAGAAAAGTTTTCTTTGTTCAGACGAGAATCGGAGAAAATGGAGCTCCTTTTCAATTGTTTAAATTTAGAACGATGACTTATGGTCAAGACGGCGGAAATAGAATCACTCGCATTGGTCAGTGGCTCAGGAAGTATCGGGTTGACGAGTTGCCTCAGATGTTTAATGTTCTGAAAGGAGATATGAGTTTAGTCGGGCCTAGACCTGAGATTCCGTTTTTCGCTGAGGAATGTCAAAAATGGATTCCTTTTTATAACGTCGTGTTTACCGTAAGGCCTGGGCTGACCGGGTGGGCACAGGTGAAATTCAAATATACGACCTCAGAACAAGATTACGAGCGAAAATTTTGCTACAACCTCTACTATTTAAAAAACGTTTCACCGGCGCTTGACCTCATTATTTTTCTCAAAACAATCAGAATTATCTTGCTTGGAAGAGGCCAGTGATTCAGAACAAAAGAAGTAAGAAGTAAAGAAGTAGGAAGTAAAAGGGCAAACAATACGATGCAATTTGAGAAAGAAAAATCGTTTATTTTGGATTGTTTGAAGGCTTTTGTTAACGGGACCGCCGTTTCGCAAGCGAGGTGGGAAGAGCTCTTTCTTTTAAGCCCCAACTGGGATTGGATGATTCGGACAGCTCAGGCCGGGCGGATCCTTCCGTTTTTGATCCATGTTTTCAAAAAGGAAGGTTATCTCACCCATTTGTCGAAGAAAGATCAAATGTGGTTGCACAGTTTTCTGATGCGCTCGGAATGGGAAAATCGTACGAAGATGGCAGAATTTAAAAAAGTGAAGCATCTCTTCGAAAAAAATAGCATTTCCTTTATTCCGCTGAAAGGAATCGCTTTGACTTGCCTCGTATATCAAAAGACTCCCTTTCGCTACATGGCGGATATGGATCTCTTGATTAAGGAAAGCGACCTTGGGAAAGCTCGGAACCTTCTTTTGGGAGACGGTTTTGTACTGAGCGAACCGAAAAACCGTTGGCAAGCAAAGGCAATGATGAAGGTAATAGGGCGAGGGAATTTTGTAAAAGCGAATACAGATGTGGATTTACAGTGGTGTCCGAAATTTTTCGTGGACGATGAGTTTTTGTCTTGGGATTGTGAAGGAGCTTGGCAAAGAGCCAAACCATTTAAGCGATTGGGTGAAAATGTTTTTATGCTTTCCGCCGTTGATCAAATTTTATATTTATCGCTTCAAATTTTAAATGATATCGAAATCAATGTCGTTTATTTGGTTCAGCTTCTGGACCTGGCCCTTGTGATACAAAAGTATCAAGTGAGCCATGATATTTTATCTGAGAAAATAGCTGCTCTTGGTCCTTCTGCGGAAAAGTGGCTTTCCGCTTTCTTTAAAATGGTTGGGGAATGTTTTTTTGAAAACAAGCCTAACGGGGGACTTTCAGCAAAATCTGCGGCGTTTTTTGAAAAGTTTTTTGAATCGTTGTTAACGCCTAAGCCTGGTTTCTCTGTTAAAGAAGTATTACAATCGATTCAGTCTCCTTGGGAACGGTTCTTGTTTGTTGTTGGGTATTTTGTTCCCAGTCAAAATGTTTTGAGAAGGAAAACTTACTCCGGTTTCTTCGGAAAAGTTGTTTGTTACTTTGATCATTGGAGAAAACAGTGTTTCTCGTTTCTCAAAATACTTTTGCGGCAATGATGAATAGTAAAGTCGAGTTTGTTTATGACGATACTAATGTCAAACAGAGGTTGCAATGTTAGCGTTTCTTCTTTCTCCAATCTTGGCTTTGTTTAGTGTACGTCTCTACCGAAATGTTCTCCGATCCGGAGCAGGTCAGGGGTTTAGCTATCTGCTCTATCTAACTTTTCTTTTTTGCCTTCTTGCTTTCTTTCTCTGCCAATTTTTATTGTTACCGATTACGAAAAGTTTTTCTGATTGGTTGGTTCAAGTGACGCCCGAGATGACCTTAACTGAATCCGGCCTAAAGGCTAAAGTAACGGAGCCTTATCTTGTAAAGCATCCAGTTTTAGGAGCGGTTTATTTGATTGATACGACAAAAACTTTAGAGGAGCTTCTGGCTGATAAACATCATGCCATCCTATTGATCGGTAAAGAGTATATGATCGGCCAAAATCCTTATTCAAATCAAGCTCCGCGTGTTATTGATTTGAAAAAAGCCATGGAACAAGTCAGACAGGCTCAAAGACCCATTCAAATTACAAAACCTTTAATGCGTCAGTTGGCCAATCGATTGATCGCTATGGTAATTCCTATCCTGCTGTTATTTTTAGCACCGATGTTTTTTGTTTGGAAATTATTAGTTGCTCTTTTTTATTCATTAATCGCACTTGTATTTAACCTTTTTCGAAAAGAAAAGTTTCCGTATCGTTCCCTTTTTACGTTAGCTTGCTACGCAATTTCTCCCGTCACGCTCATTCAGGCATTCAGTATTTCCGCCCCAGGTTTTACCATTAATCTCAATCCTCCTTTGGCGGTTGCCCTAACCGCCAGCTATTTGATTTACGGGATGTTTGTTCCATCTCGAAATCCAAGTTAGGCCGAGGCTTTTATGATGACCATGGCAGGCAAGAAGACAGGGCTCGAGTCTCTTCTGAGCAAGGACTATCTGGCGGTTTCGAGTTCTCAAACTGTTGGGGAGGCCGTTGCTTTATTGCGTGAACATAAAAATGATTTTCGGAGTAAATTCATTTACCTTTATGTCGTGGACGAAGGCAATAAATTGGTAGGCGTTCTTAGAACCCGGGATCTTTTAATGGAAGATCCCGTTATGCCTATTGGCCGTCTCATGAAATCATCGATCGTCCACGTTTTCGAGAAGGCTTCTTTAGAAGAGATTCTTAACGTTTTTCGCACTCATTCCTTTTTTGCAATTCCGGTGACGGATGTTTTGGGACATTTAGTGGGTGTCATTCCGGGTGAGCGGGTACAAAAATATTTGAGCCCAACCGCCGGACTCAATTTTTATCGGTTTGCCAACTTTAGCCGTGAGGAAGTGGAAGGAAAAAGTGTTCGAGAAATTGTTTTAAAGAGGACACCGTGGCTTCTGATCAGTGTTGCGAGCGGTCTTGTCTGCTCTTACATTTTAGGCATTTTTATTGGCAAGGTGGAATCTATCATTGCTCTTATTTTATTTGTTCCTATTATCCTCGGACTTGCTGGGAGTGTCGGAACCCAGTCGGCTGCCATTGCGAATCGAGGCTTGCGCGAAGGAAAACTTGTTATGACGAAATTATTTCAAGTTTTGAGCAAGGAAATTGCCATGGGCCTTACCATCGGTAGCATTGCTTTCCTGGTCGCTTCTTTGATCGCGCTTTTGTGGAAAAAAAGTCCGGTGGAGGGAATCGCATTAGGTTGTTCCATTATTGCAGTGATGACGATTTCGGGTATTTTGGGTATTATTTTGCCGATTGTTTTTCAAATCCTTAAGGTGAATTCAAATTTTGCTTCAGGATTGTTTCTTTTGCTGATCTGTGATACCGTTGCCCTCATTCTATATTTCATAATTTCGTTGTCTCTCATAAGCCCAGCGCTTGAGCTGGGGTAGATAATTATGTGCCCCCTAGATTTAACACAACTCCTTTCAAAATAATAACTTAGCGGGTGTAGCTTAATGGCAAAGTCCTAGCCTTCCAAGCTAGATACGCGGGTTCGATTCCCGCCACCCGCTCCATTTTTTTGGATAAGTGCCGTTATATAAAGCACTTGACTTAAAGGATTCATTAGCTATAATCTCCCCCTTATCTTTGCAGGGAAGGTCTGTCTTTTTATTTGATGTATACCGTTTGATTTATAAGTGTTAGGGTTGTAATCAGATGCCTGCCTGGATTGGATTCTAGAAAATTAGTTAGCAAAATATTTAAGGAAGACGTAACTAAAAATCGTTGTATTTTCTTATATGTATGTATGTTTGAAATTTTTTTGTGCTGATTTCATTATTAATTTGAAATTAAAAATCGACACTGTACTTGCCGTCAGTATTAAAAACTTAATGAAGGCAAGTGCTGTCCTGATCCTCATTAATTTATATTGGTAATCAGGACTGTACTGACCCTCATTTATTTTTTTAATGAAAGTCAGTGCTGGCCGATTATCATTAAATTGAAATTAGAAATCGGCACTGTACTTGCCATCAGTGTTAAAAGCTTAATGAAGGCAAGTGCTGCTGTAGCTCAGTTGGCAGAGCGCGTCCTTGGTAAGGACGAGGTCATCGGTTCAATCCCGATCAGCAGCTGAGTTGGAAATTAATCCAAATTTCCCAGTTTTATTTTTGAAATCTAATGTAAAGAATAACACTAGAGGAGAAGCAATCATGGCCAAAGAAAAGTTTGAACGCACGAAACCTCACGTGAATGTGGGTACCATTGGACATGTGGATCATGGGAAAACCACCCTCACCTCAGCCATTACCATGGTATTATCCAAGAAGGGAATGGCCGAAGCCCGTGCCTTTGATACGATTGACAATGCCCCTGAAGAAAAAGAACGTGGCATTACCATTGCAGTCGCCCATGTGGAGTATCAGACCCAAAACCGCCATTATGCCCATGTGGACTGTCCCGGTCATGCCGATTACATCAAAAACATGATCACAGGAGCCGCTCAAATGGATGGCGCCATCTTAGTGGTTTCTGCTGCTGATGGCCCCATGCCCCAGACGAGAGAGCACATCCTCTTAGCCCGTCAAGTCGGTGTCCCCAAAATCGTAGTCTTCTTAAATAAGTGTGATGCTGTCGATGATCCTGAGCTCCTTGATCTGGTTGAACTTGAAGTCCGTGACCTCCTTAAGAAATACGAATTCCCAGGCGATGAAATCCCCATGGTAAGAGGCTCTGCACTTCGTGCCATGGAACACCCGGAGGATCCTAAAGCCCAAGAACCAATCCTCAAACTCATGGAAGCTGTAGACACTTATATCCCCACTCCCAAACGCGATATCGAGAAACCCTTCTTGATGCCTGTTGAAGATGTCTTCTCGATCTCAGGACGTGGCACCGTTGGCACAGGTCGTGTGGAACGGGGGCAGGTGAAAGTCAATGATGAGGTAGAAGTTGTAGGCTTAAGACCCAAAGTCACCAAAACCACCATCACCGGAATTGAAATGTTCCGTAAGTTACTCGATGATGCCCAAGCGGGAGATAACGTAGGACTTCTCTTAAGAGGGATTGAAAAAAAAGACTTGGAACGTGGAATGGTGATTGCGAAACCCGGATCTGTGACTCCTCACACCAAATTTAAAGGTCAAGTCTATATTCTGACCAAAGAAGAAGGTGGGAGGCACACCGCTTTCTTCACAGGTTACAGGCCTCAGTTTTATTTTAGAACTACAGATGTCACCGGTGTCGTCACCCTCCCTAAAGGAGTAGAGATGGTAATGCCTGGAGACAATGTGGCCATCGAAGGTGAACTCATTATGCCAGTCGCCATGGAAAAAGACTTACGCTTTGCCATCCGTGAAGGGGGTAAGACGGTAGGGGCTGGAGTAGTGACTGAGATATTGAAGTAAACTTTAAAACCGTGATCAAATTTGATCACGGTTTTTTATTGGTCAAACCGTTAAGTGCAAGCGTTGTTTTAAGCAGCGGCCGTGTGTATTCCCTCGAATAGATGAGGGGGTCCCACCAGAATTGTTCGTTCATGTGTAGAAAAACAAAGGGGATCTTTTACCCCGTTAGAAATTTGGCAGGGTTTTGTGATTAAACGATTTGATCTCAATTATTTGAGGGGTCGGGGTGTCCTTCGACAAGCTCAGGATGGTAAGCGTAGTCGAACCATTTCCCGACCCCTCACCCTCGCCAGCCTCATTGATTTAAACTAAAGTTCAATGAGGCTGGCAGAGGGTTACGTAAGGTAATCCCACGCGCACCTGAAAAGGTGTGCTGGGATGAGCCATCGGAGCACCTTAAAGAAACTCCCCGATGGCTCAATTATTTACATGAGATTATTTTACTGACGTTACCAAATAGATTTCTAACGGGGTTTTACTCTTAGATCGGGAATTATGCGTGAATTGATTACGTTGGCGTGCACTGATTGCAAACGCCGGAATTATACGACGCGGAAGAATAAAAAGAAAACCACTGAGCGCCTGGAACGAAGGAAATTCTGTCGTTTTTGTCGCAAACGTACAGTTCACAAGGAAATCAAATAATCGGGGGTTGCGAACATTAGAGGCCAGTAGCTCTAATCGGCAGAGCATCGGTCTCCAAAACCGAGGGTTGGGGGTTCGAATCCCTCCTGGCCTGCCAGCACAATCAAAAAACTCTATTAAGTACAGCACTGATCAAAAAGGCAGTTTGCTAGGAATAAGACAAAAGGTAATTAAGGAAAAGAGAAATGTTTGGAAAAGTGGGCGGGTTTTTTAGTGAAACGAAACAAGAGTTAGCGAAAGTCAACTGGCCAACTCGAGATGAATTGGTCGGCTCTACCCTGCTGGTCATTGTGGTAACCCTGATTTTGGCTGCTTATGTTTTTATGATTGACGTGGTGCTTGGCTTTTTGATGCGGATTGTAATCCATTAATTTTATGAGTTACAAGTGGTATGTCGTACACACCCAAACGGGTGCGGAAAGAAAGGCAAAAGTTAATCTTGAGACACGCGCTCAAAGCGCGAACTTGAGTCACCTGATTCATCAAGTTCTGATCCCAACCGAAAAAATCAGTGAAGTTAAAGGTGGGAAGAAAAAGATTTCAGAGCGGAAGTTTTTTCCGGGTTACATCTTGGTGGAAATGGATTTGACAGATGAAGGCTGGTACTTAGTAAAAAATACGCCTGGCATCTCTGGCTTCGTAGGCTCTGGCAAAAAACCGGTTTCGCTTACGGAAAACGATATGATGGGCATCATTAAGCAGCAGGAAGAAAAAACAGCAAAGCCCAAACCAAAAGTGGAATTTGAATTGGGAGAAAGTGTCCGGGTAAAAGAAGGTGCCTTTGCCAATTTCAACGGTACAGTGGATGAAGTTAACCCAAACAAAGGCAAACTCAAAGTGATGGTAAGCATTTTTGGCAGATCGACGCCGGTTGAACTTGAGTATTGGCAGGTTGAAAAAATATAATTAGTCGTCAGCCTTCAGCAAATGCTGATGACTGATCGCTGAGAGCATATGGCAAAAAAGGTTAAAACTAAAATTAAGCTTCAATGCCCAGGTGGCCAAGCAAATCCTGCTCCGCCTATCGGTCCCGCTTTGGGTCAGCATGGTCTTAACATTATGGATTTCTGTAAGCAATTTAATGAGAAGACCAAGGACAAACAGGGAACAGTTATTCCGGTTGTTATTACGGTTTACGAGGACAAAACGTTTTCATTCATTATGAAATCTCCGCCAGTGGCGGCTCAGCTTAAAAAAGCTGCTGGACTTGCCAAAGCAAGCGGGGAACCAGGCCGGACCAAAATTGGGACGGTGAAACGTGCTGATGTGGAGCAAATTGCGAGAGACAAAATGCCGGATTTAAATACCACAAGGCTGGAACAGGCCATTCGTACTGTTGAAGGTACAGCCCGAAGCATGGGAATCGAAGTGGTTTAATATGAAAAAGCGCAGCAAACGTTACAAAGAATGTTTGAAAGCATTTGATCTCACGAAGAGCTACTCGCTTTCTGAAGCTGTGAAGATTTTAAAACGCTTTGCGCCTGCTAAATGTGATGAGTCGGTCGATCTGAATTTTCAATTGGGAGTTCGGCCCGATCAACCGAATGAAGCGGTGCGTGGTGCGACAGCACTTCCGAGTGGCAGTGGTAGAAAAGTTCGCGTTCTTTGTTTTGCAAAGGGAGAAGCCCAGCGAGCGGCTGAACAAGCTGGAGCCGAGTACGTTGGCGCAGAAGACTATGTGAAAAAAATTGAAGGCGGCTGGCTTGATTTTGATGCCGTAGTTGCCCATCCCGATATGATGAGAGAAATTAGTAAGCTTGGAAAAGTTTTAGGTCCTCGCGGCCTGATGCCGACTCCAAAAACAGGAACGGTGACTCCTGACGTGGGAAAAGCGGTCAAGGAAATCAAAGGCGGGCGAGTTGAATTTAAAAGTGACAAAACCGGCGGACTTCATGTGTTGTGTGGGAAACGTTCTTTTTCAGAAGACGCTTTGATCAGTAATGTAAAAACAGTCATTAAAGCCGTATCTGATGCTAAGCCCTCAGCAGCTAAAGGCGATTATTTGAAACGCGTGACCATTTCGACGAGCCAAGGTCCTGGAATCAAACTTCAGGCGACGGCCATGAATGTTGCGGAGGAATAGGAGTCAGTGATGCCTACGTTCGCAAAAGAGTTAATGCTTCGGGAGCTTGTGAAAACACTCGAGTCAAAGAATTATATTTTCTTTGCCCGGCATCAAGGTCTCTCTGCCGCTGATTTTGTAGAGCTCAGGCGGAAGCTTGAAAAAGCAACAAACCGTACGCTCGTCGTTAAAAATACGATCACACGCCTTGCGTTTAAGCAACTGGGTGTTGATGGCGTTAACGGTGTGATTAAAGGTTCGATGTTACTTGCGGTGGCCGAAAGAGATCCGCAGGTTGTTTCAAAGATTTTGGTGGAATTTGCAAAGGGTAAAGAAAGTTTTCAACTCGACGGTGCTTACCTTGAGGGGAATTTATTCCCGGCGCAATATCTTAAATCGCTAGCAGAACTTCCGTCACGTGAGGTGTTAATTGCTTCTGTGCTCGGGCGTTTGAATGCTCCGATAGGTGGATTTGTAAGTGCTTTGGGACAATTGATACGTTCCTTAGCCGTTGTCCTTGATCAAATTCAGAAAGCGAAAGTAAATTAAGTTCTTAAGGAGGAACTAATTCAATGAGCACAAAAGCGGTAGAAGAAGTGAAAGAAGAAACAAAGGAAACGAAAGTGGAAGAAAAGCAATATGCCAAAAAGTCGGGCGATCTTTCCAGTAAGCTTCAAAAGATTCTCGAATCAATTGAACAGCTTACGGTTTTGGAGCTTGCTCAATTGGTGAAAGCGTTGGAAGAAAAGTTTGGAGTCTCAGCTCAGGCGGCAGTTGCTGTAGCAGCAGTTCCGGGGGCAACTCAAGCGGGAGCTGGAGCAGGAGCGGCTGCGGGTGAAGAGAAAACTTCATTTCAAGTGATTCTCGCAAGCGCAGGCGATAAGAAGATTAACGTGATTAAGGAAATTCGGGCCGTAACCAATTTGGGCTTGAAAGAAGCCAAAGATCTCGTTGAATCTGCTCCAAAGCCGATTAAAGACAACGCGACCAAAGAAGAAGCAGCTAAGATCAAAACATTGCTCGAAGCAGCTGGCGCAAAAGTTGAAATTAAATGAATGGTCGGAGAATCTCTCCGACCGTTCATCCTGAGCGAAGCGAAGCAATCAACCAATGTCATTCCCGCGAAAGCGGGAATCCATGGATCCCCGATTAAAACATTCGGGATGACACTTTGTGTCAAATTGTTTCGTCGTCCCTGTGGGACGGCCTTCGGCCTCAGAATGACAATAATTTTTGCTGATATACTCAGAGGGAGAACCATACATGAGCTCACTCATTAAACGGAAAAGTTTCTCAAAGATTTTGGATTGTATCGAAATTCCGAATCTGGTTGAGATCCAAATCAAGTCCTATGAACAATTTCTACAAACCGACCGGTCCAAGCGCCGGCGGAAGCGGCAGGGGCTTGAAGCGGCGTTTCAAGATTCTTTTCCGATTGAAAGTTTTGATGGAACCTGTCGGTTGGAGTATCTCGGTTATTCTCTTGGAAAACCGAAGTATTCCATTACCGAATGCCATAAAAGGAGTATGACCTATGCAGCGCCCCTTAAGGTAAAGCTCCGTCTCGTCCGAAAGGGAATTGCCAAGGAGCAAGAAGTTTATATCGGAGAACTTCCATTAATGACTGAGACGGGCACCTTTATTATTAATGGTGCTGAGCGCGTCATTGTCAGCCAACTCCACCGCTCGCCCGGCGTGTCTCTTGAAGAATCAACTCATCCAAGCGGTAAACGCCTTTATAGTGTTCGAATCATTCCTTACCGCGGTGCTTGGATTGAATTTGAAGGTGATATCAATGATGTTCTTTACGCATACATTGACGGCCGGCGCAAAATATTAGCCACAACCCTTCTCCGTGCGCTTGGTTTTTCGACCAATCACGACATTCTGAAAGCGCTTTATCAAACCGAGAAAATTAAAGAATTTAGCCGTGCTTCCTTTAAAAAGTTGGAAGGCGCTATTTTGTCCAAGGATTCGGTGAATTCCAAAACAAAAGAAGTCATTGCCACCGCTGGCTTAAAGCTTACCAAAGAATTATTGAATACCCTTGCGGATCACAATGTCGCCGAAATTGAAACCGTTCGGCCCTTAGCAGAAGATTACGCCATGGTGAATACTTTGGAGCGCGATCCTTACCACAATCAAGAAGAAGCACAAATTGCCATTTACAGACGCGTTCGTCCCGGCGATCCTCCTACCGCTGTCAGTGCACGTGACTTGGTAGAAAAATTATTTCACGATCCTCAACGTTATGATTTGGGTACCGTAGGTCGCTTCATGTTGAATCGAAAATTAGAGCTTGATGCTCCGATGGAAGAGACCACGCTTCGTTCTGAAGATGTGCTCCAAGTTGTTCGAGCGCTCTTGAGGTTGAGAAGCGGTGAACTCAAGGTTGATGACATCGATCACTTAGGCAATCGCCGCGTTCGTTCCGTTGGCGAACTTCTTCAAAATCAGTTCCGCGTGGGGCTCGCTCGTATGAAACGTTCTGCATTGGAGCGCATGTCGATTTATGACTTGGATGCAGCGATGCCTCACAATTTAATTAATCCAAAATTAATTTCGGCAGCTATTAAAGATTTTTTTGGGAGAAGCCAACTCTCTCAATTTATGGATCAAACGAATCCGTTGGCGGAACTCACGCACAAGCGGCGTCTTTCGGCATTAGGGCCCGGCGGTTTGTCTCGTGAACGTGCGGGATTTGAAGTCCGCGACGTTCATCCATCTCACTACGGACGAATTTGTCCGATTGAAACCCCCGAAGGTCCAAACATCGGTTTGATCGCATCTCTCAGCACGTTTGCGCGTGTCAATGACGTTGGATTTTTGGAGAGCCCATACCGCAAGGTCGAAAAAGGTCGGGCGACAGAAAAAATTGAATATTTGACCGCTGATCAAGAAGATAAATATGTGATCGCACAAGCCAATGCGAAATTGGACAAGCATGGGCATTTCACCGATCCGCTTGTTTCCACTCGTTTTCGCGGTGATTTTCCGAAAAAAGAAGCCCATGACATTCATTATATGGATGTGTCTCCAAGGCAGCTTGTGAGTGTGGCGGCTGCTTCAATTCCTTTCTTGGAACATGACGACGCAAACCGCGCTCTCATGGGTTCCAATATGCAAAGACAAGCTGTTCCGCTTCTTCGAACAGAAGCTCCTATTGTTGGAACTGGAATGGAATATCTCGTTGCTCGCGATTCGGGCGCCGTTGTAATTGCCAAGGCACGCGGTACCGTGAAAGCGGTTTCTTCAAACGAGATTGTCATTGACGATTTGATTTACAAATTAAAAAAATTCGAACGTTCGAACGCCGGTACTTGTATTAATCAAAGACCTTTAGTGGAACTGGGTCAGAAAGTCAAACGAGGTGACATTATTGCAGACGGTGCAGCAACCGAAAAAGGGGAATTAGCGCTTGGCCGCAATGTCCTGGTCGCGTTTCTTCCGTGGCGTGGTTACAACTTTGAAGACGCGATCATCATCAGCGAACGGCTTTTGATGGAAGACACTTACACTTCACTTCACATCGAAGAATTCGAAATCGAAGCGCGTGACACAAAGCTCGGCAACGAAGAAATTACTCGTGACATTCCAAACGTAAGCGAAGAAGCGCTTAAAGATTTGGATGAAGAAGGCATTGTCCGCATCGGTGCGGAAGTGAAACCAGGTGATATTTTGGCCGGCAAGATTACACCAAAATCAGAAACAGAGCTTTCCCCAGAAGAAAAATTACTTCGTGCTATTTTCGGTGAAAAAGCAGGTGATGTTCGCGATGCTTCGCTTACAGTTCCACCTGGAGTAGAGGGAATTGTCGTAGACGTAAAAGTGTTCCAGCGTAAGGAACTTAAGGTGAAAACGCGTGAGGAAAAACGCCAAGAGACCAAAGAGATTGATGACATTAAAGAACATTACCAAAAACGGATTGACACATTACGACATGAACGGTTTGTAAAAATTTCATCACTTGTGCTCGGAAAAAAGCTTTCGGAAGATTTAGTAGATGACGTTTTGGGTGAAGTGCTGATTCGCGCAGGCCGGACCGTTGAAAAGAAAGATCTTAAGAAGCTCGAACGATGCGATTGGGAATCCATTCGTTTGGATGAGGATCCAGAGCTTGAGGAAAGTATCCGCAAAATCGCTCGTGTCTGGGGTGATGAAATTGATGAATTGGTGGAAGAACGAGCTCGAGAAATTGATCGGGTTAAAAAGGGGGATGAGCTTCCTCCCGGTGTGATCAAAAAAGTCGTGGCTTATGTTTGCTCTAAGAGGAAAGTTTCTGTGGGTGACAAAATGGCCGGTCGTCATGGTAACAAAGGTGTGATTGCTAAAATTCTTCCGCAAGAAGATATGCCGTTTCTTCCAGATGGGACTCCGGTTGAGATTGTTTTAAACCCGCTCGGCGTGCCGTCTCGTATGAACGTAGGTCAAATTTTGGAAACTCATTTGGGTTGGGCTGGTAAAGTGCTGGGACTTCATCTTGAAACCCCAGTCTTTAGCGGTGCCACAGAAGATGAAATTAAGATGATGCTCCGGGAAGCCAAACTTCCAGAAGATGGAAAAACAACACTTTGCGATGGCCGGACAGGGCATCCTTTTGATAGCAAGGTGACCGTGGGCTACATTTATATGATGAAGCTGGCGCACCTCGTTGATGACAAAATTCACGCCCGGTCCATTGGTCCTTATTCGCTCGTGACGCAGCAGCCCCTCGGCGGAAAAGCTCAGTTCGGTGGTCAGCGGTTCGGAGAAATGGAAGTATGGGCTCTTGAGGCTTATGGGGCAGCTTTTACGCTTCAAGAACTATTGACGGTAAAAAGTGACGATGTGGTAGGTCGTACGCGCGTGTATGAAGCTATTGTGAAAGGTGAACCGGCACTTCAAGCTGGAACACCGGAATCCTTTAATGTGCTGGTCAAGGAACTCCAAAGTCTGGGGCTCGATGTCGTTCCGGAAAAAAGACTTCAATCTGCTGCGAATCGTGAACTGAAAGCTTCGAAAAAGGAAGATCGCAAGGAGAAAGCAAAAGAAAAGTTGGGGATTCTATGATCCATCTGCAAAGGGGAACAGAACCTATGAATTATGACGAGATTAATACATTTGATTCAGTGACGATCAAAATCGCTTCACCAGATGTGATCAGGTCTTGGTCTCATGGCGAAGTGAAGAAGCCTGAAACTATTAATTACCGGACTCTGAAGCCCGAGAAAGATGGTCTTTTCTGCGAGCGAATTTTTGGGCCTACCCGTGATTGGGAGTGTAGCTGCGGCAAATACAAGAGAATCAAACATAAGGGAGTGATTTGCGATCGGTGCGGTGTTGAAGTGACTCAATCCAAAGTCCGCCGCGAACGCATGGGCCATATCGATCTTGTCACTCCAGTTTCCCATATTTGGTTTTTTAAAACCATGCCTTCCCGAATTGGAAACTTACTTGATCTCAGTGCTCGAGCCCTCGAAAAAGTCCTCTATTACGAAGAATATGTTGTCATCGATCCTAAGGAAACCCCGCTTAAGAAAAAAGCTCTCATGGCGGAGGAAGAATATCAAAAAGCAGTTGAGCAATACGGCCCGGGAAGTTTTGTGGCCAAGATGGGTGCAGAAGCTGTGAAAGAACTCCTTGAGGGGCTTGAGTTAGAGAAGATGGTTCAGAAATATCAGCGTCAGGTGAAAACTTCGAAATCAAAACAGGCCCGCGCACGCGCGATCAAGATTTTAAAGATTGTAGACGCTTTTAGGCGATCTGGAAATAATCCGATGTGGATGATTTTAGATTGTGTTCCGGTGATTCCACCAGACTTAAGACCGCTTGTGGCTTTGGATGGCGGCCGTTTTGCAACCAGCGATCTTAATGATTTATATCGCCGTGTGATCAATCGAAACAACCGGCTTCGGAAGCTGCTGGAACTGAAAGCTCCCGATGTCATCATTCGAAATGAAAAACGAATGCTCCAAGAAGCCGTCGATGCACTTTTTGACAACGGCCGTCACGGTCGTCCTGTTCTCGGCGCTGGCAATCGTCCGCTGAAATCCTTAAGTGATATGCTTAAGGGAAAGCAAGGCCGTTTCAGACAGAATTTACTTGGAAAACGAGTTGATTATTCAGGTCGTTCCGTGATCGTCATCGGTCCAGAGCTTAAGCTTCATCAATGTGGACTTCCGAAGAAAATGGCTCTCGAACTTTTCGAACCGTTCATTATCCGCAAACTCAAAGAACGCGGCCACGTTCATACGATCAAGTCGGCCAAGAAGATGGTCGAACGCGTGAAGCCGGAAGTTTGGGATATCTTAGAAGAAGTCATTCATGAACACCCGATCCTCTTGAACCGCGCTCCCACACTTCACCGTTTAGGAATTCAAGCCTTTGAGCCCGTTCTGATTGAAGGAAAAGCCATCCGAATTCATCCACTCGTTTGTGCCGCGTTCAACGCGGACTTTGATGGCGATCAGATGGCCGTACACGTTCCGCTTTCCATGGAAGCTCAAATGGAAGCTCGTCTTCTGATGTTGTCAGCCAACAATATTTTTTCACCGGCGAATGGAAATCCAATCACCATTCCATCGCAAGACATTGTGCTCGGACTTTATTATTTAACGAAGTTTAAAAAAGGAGCCAAAGGCGAAGGCAAAGTTTTTTCCGACCCCAATGAGGCAATCACATCCTTTCAAGACGATGAGATTGAAAAACATGCTTCGTGCAAACTTCGTTTAAAATCAGGCGAAGTGGTTGAAACTACCATGGGCCGCATTTTATTCAATCAGGTGCTTCCGGAGAGTTTTCGTTTTGTGAATGATGTGGTAGACAAATCAAAAGTTTCTCGCGTGATTGCAGATTGTTACCGCCAGTTTGGACACAATGAAACTATTCTTTTGCTGGATCGATTAAAAACACTTGGTTTTGAAGAAGCCACTCGATCTGGAATTTCGATTGGGATCGATGACATCCAGATTCCTAGTGACAAGAAAAAAATGCTGGATGGCGGATTTCGTGATGTAGATACCATTGAAAGTCAGTATAAGAACGGTTTGATTACGGATGGTGAGCGCCACAATAAAGTGATCGACATCTGGACCCACATTACGGATCAAGTTTCAGATCGAATGTTTGAGCAGCTGGAGTCCTTTAATCCGATCTTCATGATGGCTGATTCAGGTGCTCGCGGTTCGAAGCAACAAATCCGTCAGCTTGCTGGTATGCGCGGTCTGATGGCAAAACCGTCGGGTGAAATTATTGAAAATCCGATTACGGCTAATTTTCGTGAAGGTCTTACCGTGCTTGAATACTTCATTTCAACTCACGGAGCGCGCAAAGGTTTGGCGGATACGGCTTTAAAAACCGCCGATTCTGGATATTTGACACGCCGACTCGTTGACGTTGCGCAAGACGTGATTATTAATGAGGACGATTGCGGTACTTTGAATGGTATTTTTATCGAACCTGCTTACGAAGGCGATGAAATCATCGTGAGTCTCAAAGAGCGAATTTTTGGACGCGTGGCCTTAGACAGTGTTGTTGATGTGGTGACGGATCAGCCCATTGTTAAAGTTGGAGATGAAATTACTGAAGCAATTGCTGATAGGCTCGAAGAATTGGGAATTGAAAAGATTCGAATTCGTTCTGTCCTGACCTGCGAATCAAAGCGCGGTGTTTGCGCGAAATGCTACGGTCGTGATTTGGGAGCTAACAAACTAGTTGAGCTTGGAACAGCTGCGGGTATTATCGCTGCTCAGTCGATTGGTGAACCGGGTACACAGCTTACCATGAGAACGTTCCATATTGGTGGTACCGCTTCCCGTGTTGTGGAACAGTCTTATTTCAAAGCGCGAAATGCAGGAAAACTTCAATATCATAATTTGAAAACTGTAATGCTTAAATCGGGTGAAATTATTGTTTTAAACAGAAGCGGTCAAGTGACGATTCACGATCAGACGGATCGTGAGCTTGAGCGTTACACGATTCCATCGGGGGCGATTTTGAGTTTTAAAGAAGGCGAAGAAGTTGCGAAAGACACCATTTTCGTGAAATGGGATGCCTATATGGTCCCAATCTTTACGGAAGTGACTGGAAAGGTGCGTTTTGAAGATATTAAAGTCGGTCTCACCATGAATGAAGAGATGGACGCGACCACAGGACTTTTTGAACGCGTGATCATCGAACACAAAGAGGATCTTCACCCACAGATTATTATTACGAGTGAAACTGATGAAGTTCTCGCATTTTATCCAATTCCGACGGGTGCTCACATTGTTGTGAAAGATGGCCAGGCGGTGACAAGTGGTACCTTGGTGGCTAAGACGCCGAGAAAGATCGCAAAGACTCGTGATATTACCGGAGGTCTTCCGCGTGTGGCAGAACTTTTTGAAGCAAGGAAGCCGAAGAACCCTGCGATTATTTCCGAAATCGATGGTGTGGTTGAATTCGGAGAAGTGGTCAAAGGACAAAGAAAAATTATCGTAAAAAGCCCGACCGGCATGGCGAAAGCCTATTTAATCCCTCACGGAAAGCATCTGAACGTTTATCGTGGCGATCGAGTTGTGGCGGGTCAACAGTTGGTCGATGGGCCCGTCGTTCCGCAAGATATTTTGCGAGTCAGTGGTGAGCGGAAACTTCAAGAATATTTGGTGAATGGTGTTCAAGAAGTGTACCGTCTGCAAGGTGTAAAGATTAATGACAAACACGTGGAAGTGATTGTTCGCCAAATGCTTCGCAAGGTGAAAATCGAGGATCCAGGCGATTCCGAGTTTTTGGTTGGAGCACAGGTGGACCGGATTAAATTCCAAGAAGAGAACGAAAAGCTGATGAAAAAAAGTAAAGAACCTGCAAAAGCGGTTGCCATTTTGCTTGGAATTACGAAAGCGTCTTTAAGCACCGAAAGCTTTATTTCGGCGGCCAGTTTCCAAGAAACGACGCGCGTGCTTACTGAAGCAGCGACGAGCGGAAAACGGGATAACCTCTTGGGGCTTAAAGAAAACGTTATTATGGGACACTTGATCCCCGCTGGAACTGGTTTTCGGGTTCATCACCGGTTTAATTTGGTGACAGAAGCTCCGGAGCCAGATTCCCCTGCAGCTACAGTTCCTGCAAAGGCAGATGACGAAGCAAAACAAGAAGAAACAGCCAAAGTTGAGGAAGAATAATGCCAACGATCAATCAATTGGTTAGATATGGGCGGAAGAAATTTAAAAACCGGACCAAATCTCCCGCGCTTCAAGGTTCGCCTTTTAGGAAAGGCGTGTGTTTGATCGTGAGGACACAGACGCCCAAGAAACCAAACTCAGCGCTTAGGAAAATTGCCCGCATTCGGCTTACCAATGGCCATGAAGTAACGGCCTATATTCCGGGGGTCGGCCATAACCTTCAGGAACATTCGATTGTCCTTGTTCGCGGCGGCCGCGTGAAAGATCTTCCTGGTGTGAGATATCATATTGTCCGCGGAAAACTTGATACCGGTGGTGTTCAAGACCGGCACAGATCTCGATCCAAATATGGCGCCAAAACTCCTAAGGAGAAGGCTTAAGACAAAATCATGAGAAGACGTAGAGCGCAAAAAAGAAGAATCTTACCCGATCCAAAATATAAGAATATTTTGGTGGCTAAGATGATTAATATTGTGATGGAACGAGGGAAAAAGTCCACAGCTGAACGGCTCCTTTATGGGGCCTTCAATGTTTTGAAGGAAAAAACAGGTAAGGATCCTCTTGAGGTTTTCAAGCAGGCGTTGGACAATTCACGCCCGCTTCTTGAGACAAAATCTCGGCGTGTTGGCGGAGCGACCTATCAGGTTCCTGTGAGTGTTAGACCCGATCGAGGCAATGGGCTCGCGATGCGTTGGATGCGTATCTTTGCGCGTGATAAAAAAGGCGCGCCCATGCAGCAAAAATTGGCTAGTGAAATTTTGGATGCTTATAACAAAACGGGTGCGGCTGTTAAGAAGCGTGAAGATACGCACAAAATGGCAGAAAGCAACCGAGCGTTCGCGCATTATCGATGGTGATGACTATGGTAGCACTGATTCTCATGAATAAAAATAAATTGGTAATCAGTGCAGTCATCATCGACCTATAAATTAAATAAATGAGAAGATGATGGCAGACGCAACTGAAAAAAAGATTCATTATCCGCTTGATAGAATCCGTAATATTGGAATTGCGGCCCATATTGACGCGGGTAAGACCACAACCACAGAGCGGATCCTATATTATACGGGCAAAACTCACAAAATTGGTGAGGTGCACGAGGGAACTGCGGTCATGGATTGGATGGAACAAGAACAGGAACGCGGTATTACGATTACCTCAGCTGCAACCACCTGTTTCTGGCGGGATTGCCGAATTAATATTATTGATACACCGGGCCACGTGGACTTTACGATCGAAGTAGAACGCTCCATGCGTGTTTTAGATGGCGCCGTTTGTCTTTTCGGTGCAGTGGAAGGTGTGGAACCTCAGTCTGAAACGGTGTGGCGCCAGGCGGAACGTTATCACGTGCCTCGCATCGCCTACGTTAATAAGATGGACCGTGTCGGTGCTGCGTTTGAATCCTGCGTGGAGCAAATGCGCGACCGTCTCGGGGCTAATGTAGTTCCTTTACAGCTACCGCTTGGAAAAGAAGATACGTTTAAGGGCATCATTGACTTGGTGAAGATGAAAGCAGCTGTTTTTCATGATGAGACGCTTGGAGCCCAATACGATGAAGTGGATATTCCCGCTGAGTATCTGGAAGCAGCTAAAAAAGCCCGCGAATTTTTAATTGAGAAGGTAGCGGAGCACGATGATCAGCTGATGAGTAAATTTATCGAAGGCCACGAACCAAGCTTTCAAGAGCTGAAAGCGGGCATTCGGAAAGCCACCATTGTAATTGAAATTTTACCGGTTATCTGTGGCGCATCATATAAAAATAAAGGGGTTCAGCAGCTTCTGGATACGGTTGTGGATTACTTACCGGCTCCGACGGATGTCCCTGCGATTAAAGGAAAAGATCCTAAGACAGGCAACGAAATGGAACGGCATCCGGACGAAAAAGAACCTTTTTCCGGGCTTGTTTTTAAAATTGCCTCAGACCGTTTCGCCGGCGGCGGAAATTTAGCGTACGTCAGAATTTATTCCGGTGTTTTGCGGGCAGGTTCTTATGTGTTCAATGCTTCAAGAAATACCAAAGAACGAATCGGCCGAATGCTGCTCATGCATGCCAATAAGCGTGAAGAGATTGATGAAGCGGGCGCGGGTAATATTGTAGCCGTTGTCGGACTTAAAGATTTAAAGACAGGTGAGACGCTTTGCGATGAAGGAAATCCGATTGAGTTGGAATCGCTTTTTATTCCAGAGCCCGTGATTTCCCTTGCGGTAGAGCCCAAGACGAAAGCAGATCGCGACAAGCTTTCAACAACTTTGCAACGAATGGCGCAGGAAGATCCGACGTTTCGCATTAAGAGTAATGAGGAAACAGGTCAGACGATTATTTCTGGCATGGGAGAACTTCATTTGGAAATTATTGTGGACCGGATGCTCCGTGAATATGGCGTTCAAACGAATGTAGGTAAACCGCAAGTCGCATTTAAAGAAACGATTCAAACAACGGCGAAAGCGGAAGGAAAATACATTCGCCAAACCGGCGGTCGCGGTCAATATGGACATTGTTATCTTGAAGTGGAACCATTAGAACGCGGTAAAGGAGTGGAATTTGTAAATAAAGTTGTTGGCGGTGCAATTCCAAGAGAATACGTTCCAGCCATTGAAGATGGAGTGAGAGAAGCGTGCCAAAATGGAGTTTTAGCGGGATATCCTTTGCTTGATTTACGGGTGACGGTTTTCGATGGTTCTTATCACGATGTGGATTCATCCGAAATAGCCTTTAAAATTGCGGGTTCCATGGGATTGAAGGAAGCAGCAAAGAAAGCGAAACTTGTTCTGCTTGAACCGATTATGGTGGTTGAAGTGATTGTTCCTGAAGAAAATATGGGCGCGATTATTGGAGACCTCAATTCCAGACGTGCTGTCATTCAAGAGATGGGCAACCGCGGGAATGTGAAATACGTCAAGGCTTTGGCACCTCTCGCAGAAATGTTTGGTTTCGCAAGTGCGATCCGCTCACTTTCTCAGGGACGCGCGGTACCGTCGCCGATGGAGTTTCATAGTTATAAAGAAGTTCCGACGAATATTGCCAAGGGCATTATTGAAGGGGAAGCACATTGAAAAGGAAAGGGTGGAGTAAAAATGGCCAAAGAAAAGTTTGAACGCACGAAACCTCACGTGAATGTGGGTACCATTGGACATGTGGATCATGGGAAAACCACCCTCACCTCAGCCATTACCATGGTATTATCCAAGAAGGGAATGGCCG